>Ga0208904_1000971_pt1 | contig 21039 bp, 24 predicted proteins | sample AntAceMetag02UKB_FD_184774 | JGI IMG/M metagenome (GOLD analysis project Ga0208904, IMG submission 184774) | Saline lake microbial communities from Ace Lake, Antarctica - Antarctic Ace Lake Metagenome 02UKB (SPAdes) (version 2) | ecosystem: Environmental > Aquatic > Non-marine Saline and...
TTCGATCCAAAAATGATCATTAGTATTCCAGATACAGAGCTAAATAATATTCCCGACGGTACAAAAATTTCTTTTCCAAATTATTCTATTTTAAAAAACAGTACTAAATATTATTTATTAGATTTTGATACTCTGCGTCCTTTTGCTAGCCATGCAGTTGTCAAACAGCTTGGCTATAATCCAGATGAAATTATTGAAGTTTCTAGTGCTGATATAAAAAATTATAAAGTTGGCAATATTATAAAACTGAATACAGTCGACCCAACTGGACGTCTAGTTCGTGCCAAAGAAAATAAAAAATTGTATTATCTAAAAGATGGTATGTATCACAGTTTTACTGATGAACAAGTTGCTCAGATAAATTATTTTGGGATAAAAGAAGAAATGGTTAGTATTACTGACTTACAAAAATATGAAATGGGTGAAGTACCAAAATTTGCCAATGGTACTATTTTTGGAATAACCGGCTCTAGTAAAATTTATGTGGTAGAAAATGGTAAAAAACGCCATATTGCTTCGGAAGATGTTTTTAATGGCTATGGTTATAACTGGAACAACGTTTTGTGGACCGATACACTAACCGCAATAAATCACCCAAATGGGCAACCACTCTACTTACCTACTCGCCTAGCCAATGCTACGGAAATAAAAATCGCCCAATCTAATTCTGAACGTGAAACCAGTGAAGTGCTGGAAGAAAATGGCAAAATGTATGCCATCAGTATGGTAAATACAGAATATACTGGCCCCGTTTTTGAAACTAAAACCAATACTTATCTAGTAGCTGATTATAATACTGGCGAAATTTTGGCTGGCAAAAATATTGATATTATTCGTCCTGCCGCTTCTTTTACCAAAGTCCTAACTGCCTACCGCCTGATGCAAGAAGGTTTAAATTTGAAATACACAGCTACTTATGACCCAACTGATCACAAATCAATTTATCACACTTTCAGAACAGTCGAGGGAGAAAAATTTGTCAATTTACACCTGTTCTATTCTATGATGGTTTCTTCTCTCAACACCCCAGCAAAAATTTTGGTAGATGAAGTAGAAGAAAACGAAAGCAAATTTATTACTCGCATGAATAAGCAAGTGGCTGACTGGGGCCTAACAAAATCAAAATTTGTTGATGTATATGGCTATGATATAGACAATGTGACAACTGCCAAAGAATATTTAACTATTTATATTAATTCTGAAAAAAACAAACAACTTAGAAACGTCATGAGTATGAAAAGCTATGAATATAATGAACTAAAAGATTTGGACGGCAAGGCTCATCATTATGATTATCATACAAATGAACTAATAAATAAAGCCGGGTTAAATTTCAAAATAATTTCTAGTAAAACTGGTTATCTCGATGAGGCCGGAGCTGGTCTAACGATGTTGGTTGAAAGACCTAGCGACGGACGAAAATTTGTCGTGATAACTATGGGAAATGCTGATTATGATAATCGTTTTTCCGAACCAGAAAGATTTGCAAATTGGACACTAAATAATTTCTAGAAAACTATTTTAATCAGCCTGCCCGCAATGCCATAGCTGTGGCAGGCAGGCCTAAATAAATGCTTTATGTCTTTAGTATTCGCCGCGGTTACTCCTCACCCACCACTACTTATTCCAGGTATTGGTAAAGAGGAAATTGATAAAGTGGAAAAAACAAAAAAGGCCATGGAGACTCTAGAACAAGACCTCTATCTGGCAAAGCCTGATGTTATCATGATTATCTCTCCTCATGGAAGCTTGTTCAAAGAATCATTTTGTGTAAATGCTTATACAAATTTTGAATCTGATTTTGAACAATTTGGTGATATGGAAACCAAACAAACTTGGCCAGGAGCAGATTTTTTGGCGGTCAAAATTGCTCACATGGGCAGTGAAACCAACACCCCTATTCAGCTCATCAGTGAACCAAAACTTGACCATGGCAGCGCCGTCCCCCTCTTCTACTTGACAAAGCACTTACCAGGTGTTAAGGTTCTTCCGATAGGCTATTCAATGCTTGATAACAAGGCTCATTTAGACTTTGGCTACCTTCTAAAAGAAGCTATCATGGATTCTGGCAAGCGTGTGGCCATCATTGCTTCGGGAGATTTATCTCACGGCCTAACCACTGACGCCCCAGCAGGATTTTCCAAAGTGGGAGCTGAATTTGATGCCAAAATTATTGAACTTTTAGAAACTAGAAATACCACAGGCTTCGCTGGTTTAGATGAAAAATTTGTTGAAGGAGCTGAACAGTGTGGTTATCATTCGTTTTTGATTTTACTTGGAATACTTCGAAATATGGATTATACTTTTAAAAATTATTCTTACGAAGGACCATTTGGAGTGGGCTATTTAGTCGGAAACTTTGTATTCTAACCAATCCTGAGAAGTCTGCAGACGACGAAGGATCCCGTTGTAAAAAATAAGTTTTATCTTAATTAAAAAATAATTTAACAAACCTCGAGATCCTTCGATTCCCCTTCGAAAATCTCAGGGTTACTCAGGATTTATTATATGGACGATATCTCAGATGTATTGAAAAAGAAAATCCAACCAAAACAGAATAAAAAAATCCATTCTGATATTCACTATTGGACAGATATAATATCTTCAACTTTTGGTGAAAAAAATAGATTTGGCATGTATCTAGGAATTATAAAACGCATTGGAGTGGGCAGAGCCCGCCAAGTTTTTTCTGAAATAAAAGATTCCAATATAGATAATCCAGGCAAACTTTTTGTTTGGAAAACAAGCAAAAAAAATATGATAATTACACCGAAAGAAGAAAATGAAGAAACTAAAAAATAGTATGCTAGAAGTTTTAAAAATTCCAACACCATCTCTACGCGAAAAATCTGCTGACATAGCACCTAGTTTTGTGCTATCTAAAGAAATGCAGACTTTTATCAGCGAAATAATTCCCAAAATGTATGAAGACGATGGTATTGGTCTAGCTGCCCCACAAGTTGGAAAAAATATTAGACTTTGTACTATTGGAAAAGAAGCTTTAAAACTTGATAAAAAAAATACTCTACCATTAGAAGATTTGATACTGATAAACCCTGTCTGGCAAAAAACTAGCCGTAGAAAAGAAGTCGACACTGAAGGCTGTCTCTCAGTCCCAAAAACTTATGGTAAAGTAAAACGCTACAGACATATTGAAGTCACGGCTCTAGATAAAAATGGTAAAGAAATAACTTTCCTAGCTAATAATTTTTTCGCTCGCGTTATTCAACATGAAGTTGATCATCTCGATGGTATTTTGTTTATTGATAAAGCGAAAGGTATATACACAATAGACTAATTATCCTAATTTCTAATTCACCTAATAAAATTCCAAATTAAAAATTGGTTAGAAATTAGATCAATTAGAAATTAGAAATTTTATGACTTCTAAAAAAATAAAAATTGTTTTCTTTGGAACACATAACTTCGCAGAAAAAATTCTCAGAGGACTATTAACTAGTCCTATTATTGATGTTGAATTAGTTATTACTCAACCAGACAAACCAGCCGGTCGCAAGCAAGAATTAAAAGCTTCTCCTGTAAAAATTCTTGCAGAAAAAAATAATATTGAAATACAACAACCAGGGTCACTCAAGACTTTTGACTTTAAAACTTTAGAAACTTTTGACTTGTCCGTTGTAGCCCAATATGGCTTACTCATACCAGAGAATATAATAAACGCACCAAAACACAGAACCCTAAACGTCCATACTTCCCTACTGCCAAAATACCGTGGTGCCTCCCCTATTCAGTCAGCCTTGGTCAACGGGGAAACTGAAACTGGCGTGACTATAATGCAAATGAATAAGGGTCTAGATACTGGTCCTATAATCTTGCAAAAAACGCTTAAAATAGAGACAAACGACACTTATATCGAACTAGACAAGAAACTAGCTAAAATCGGCATTTTAGCCCTTTTAGAGGCTATTCCAGACTACATTTCAGGTGATTTACAGCCCACAACCCAAGATGAATCCAAAGCAACTACCTGCACACAACTAACTCGTGAAGATGGTAAAATTGACTGGTCAAAATCCACCTCAGAAATTTACAATCTTTATCGTGGTCTTACCCCCTGGCCTGGTGTTTGGACTATCTGGAATGACAAGAGACTAAAATTATTAAGCCTACAACCTGGTGGAAAAAATCTACAACCCGGTGAAGTTGAAATTGAAAACAATGAATTGTATATTGGCACTTCCGATTCTTCTCTAAAAATTCTAGAATTACAACTTGAAGGTAAACAAAAAATGGATGCAAAAAGTTTTGTGAATGGTTATAAATCTAATCCTGAGCGGAGTGAACCCGACATAGTCGGGTGAACGTAGTCGAAGGATCCCGTTGTTTAGTGTACCAAACAACGGGATACTTCGCTAAAGCTCAGTATTTATATATATGCAAAAATTCTTATCTAACAAATCAATCTTTTTTCGCGGACAGACTTTTTGGTTGCTGATACTTTTCTTTGCTATCAGAGTCTTATCCTATTTTTTAAACGGGCATCTAATCATTCAAGGTCTTTTGGTTTTTACAATCCTCATGATACTGGGGATTTTATATTTCAAAAATCCTAGTTGGGCCTGGGGATTAGTCTTGGGAGAAATATTACTTGGTGGTTCTGGACATTATCTAGAATTTTTAGGTCTTTCTATCCGTACACTTTTGATAGGTTTTTTCATCTTTCTTTGGCTAGCCCAGCTCTTGGGTGAAAGAAATCTCAAAAAAACAATTCTCATCAACAAACCAATAACTGCTATTTTAGTAGTTTTATTTATATTTTTATTTGGCAGTGTTTTTAATGGTCTCTATCATGAACATGAATTTCGTCGTATTGTAGCAGACATCATGCCATTCACTTTTTTATTATTACTCTTCCCTTCTTATTATCTTTTTGCCGAGAAAAAAACTCAAGAATTTTTAGTTAGACTTATTGGTGTCTTTATTATTGGTACTGCTACTTTTTCTCTGACTACTCTGGTTTTATTTTCAACTAAAATTGCCCGACTACAGGATGGCTTTTACAAATGGTACCGCGATGTAGATATGGGAAAAATCACAGACATGGGAGCGGGTTTTTTTCGCATAGTTGAGCCTGCTCATCTACTTATTGTTCCGATTATACTTATTATCACATCTCTACTGATGCGTAATGAACATCACCATAAGATGTGGCGTTTTATACAAATCTTATCAATTGTAATTTTAGCTCTAAACTTATCCCGTGCATATTTCCTAGCTTTAGTTGTAGGTTTGATAGTGTTAAAACTAAAACACAATTGGAAACAATGGATGACTGAGAGTATCATGACTATTCTACTTGTTATGATAGTTTTTTCTGGTATCCATATGATAGCTAGTGGCGGAGGATCTCTTGGTTGGGAGCTTTTTGGTGTACGTCTACAAAGTCTAACTTCACCCACACTGGAAATCTCTACCAACACCCGTATGATGATTTTACCAGCCGCCTGGCAAATGATAACAACGAACCCAATCCTCGGTGTAGGCCTAGGGGCAACTGTAACTTTTTTAAACCCTTACACTTACGAAGCTTTTACTACAGCAAGCTTTGATTGGGGCTATCTAGAGATGTGGGCAGAACTAGGTATTTTCGGCGCCCTAGTTCTAATTTTCCTATATGCTTTTGTTGGTTATAAACTACTTTTAAAAATTGTTAATATTCATGACTGGCACGACTTTGACGTAGGTTTACTAGCTGGTATTGTCGCTCTACTTATTACCAATATTGCAGCACCAGCCTTGTTTCATGTCTTTGGTATTTTGTATCTAATATTTGCTATGACGATTGCTATGAAACACACCAGTATTTTTGAAAGAACCACAGCTGTATTGTATCAAGTGTTTAATCGAGTGAAATAATACATTACAAAAAAAGACGTTCCATAGAACGTCTTTTTTATTTTACAAATCATGCTTTTTTCTAATAACTTCCCTCGCCTCTTCGTACTTCTTTACTATAGGACTTATAAAAGGTAAATATTTAAAAGGCGGAGTATAAGCTAACTTTGGCAACCAGGCACTCATGGTTCCACCAGGAGTTACCACAAAAAGATCCATCTTAATCCAAACACCCTTTTTGTTTTGCTCTATCATAGTCAACCACAAATCCCAGTCTTGAAAACGCTTTAGACTCTCATCCCATTTTATAGCATCTTTCTTTCTTATTAAACTTGTGGAATGAATATAATTATTTTTTTGCAAAGCTTGCACATCAAACTCCCTGCCATACATCATTTTACTACCATGAATAAAATTAGAATAAGCAAAACTTGCCTGATTATTTTCTTGCAAAACCTTGTACATCTTTTCTAGCATATATTCATAACCCAGGACATCCGCATCCCAAAAGATTACATAGTCTCCACTAGATAATTCAAAACCTTTGTTTCTGGCTGCCGGAGCACCTTGATTTTCTTGTTTATGATAAATCGTATTTATATCTGGATGTTGCATTTTGAATTCACTAACCAGACTGGCGATATCCTCTGTACTACCGTCATCAACCACTATCAATTCTAACGGACGATAGTTTTGTTTGTAAACCGAAGCCAACGCAGATTTAAAAATATTTCTACGATTATAGATTGGGATGATAATACTAATTAGATCCATATTTTGTTGTCATTCCGAGCGTAGAGAGGAATTCCTTTTCAAGTTTCCTTTATGACGCATTAAAATAAATTTAATTAAATGCAAATAAAAATGCAATGGAAAGGGATCCTCACGTCACCTCAACTTCGTGAGCTTCCTCAGGATTAACCGTGAAATTATCTCCACTTATCAATTACCTTAAGCTGATGTTCCCATTGAAAATTAGTTCTAATTCTATCTTGAGCATTCTTACCAAGTTCTCCTGCATAATCAGTATTTTTCAATAATTCTACAATAGAATTTATTACTGGTTTGTCACCTTTAAAAATATCAACTATCAAACCTGTTTGTGTATGCAAGACTGCTTCTTCTACACCACCACTCTTCCCCGCCACTGATGGCAAACCACAAGCACCGGCTTCTAAAAATACCAACCCTAGACCCTCTTCTCTACCTTCATCTGGGTGAGTAAGTACAGTAAACAAATCGGCCATATAGTAATAACTTTTTAATTCATTGTGAGGAATATCACCTACAAAACGAATTGCACTTTGCAAAGTTTTTTTCTGCATTTCTTCCAGAAACCATTTCTTCTTTGGCCCATCACCCACAATGATCCAAACTAAATTTGGCACTTCTTTTAAAATTGCTGGGAGCATACGAAGAAGATGGGGGTAACCCTTACCATCCACCATGCGCGCTACAGTAAGCATTACTTTTTTACCAGCCAAGGCGTACTGTCGACGCAAAGCATCTAAGCTTTCCTTTTCTGGAATCTGATAAAATATTTTCTCAGGACAAGGATAAAGCACACTGGATTTACTTTCCAGATCCGGCAAAATACGCAGAAGCCTTTCTTTTAAAGATTGACTATTAAAAATAATTTGCTCGGACTGACTTGCAACCTGAAAAAGTCTTTTTCTTTTCCAAAGAGAACGTGTACCCATCTCAATATCTGTACCGTGAGAAAAAATTAGATAAGGAATTTTTAATATCTTTTTTATCAACCAACCAACATACCCAACAGGCAAAACATGATGAAGATAAATAATATCAATTTTTTCTTTTTTTACAATTCGCAAAACCTGCCAAAACAATCTAAACCAACGTGGCCACATAAATTTTGGATAGTATGCATTTTTACGAATGACTTTAAATTTTAAATTCTTATCGAATTCTTCTGCATCTTTATTTTTTGGAGCCAAAACAACCACCTGACTAGGATTTAATGTTTCTGCAAAATATTGGACATAAGTAGCGATCCCACCAATCTGTGGAGGAAACTCTAAAGTGATTAGTAATATTTTTTTCATACAACGTTGTCATTCCGAGCGTAGTGAGGAATCCCTTTCCAAGCCACGAACGAATATTTAAAGTAAATTATATTTGATGCAAATAATAATGCATTAAAAAAGGATCCTTACGTCATCTCAATTTCGTGAAACTCCTCAGGATTTACGTACCAACTGAACTGCTTCTACAATCTGCTCTTTGGTAATAGAACGTGTAACAAAAAGCATTATTGGATAAGTGATAGCTCCAGCCAAAATTGCTACAGTATAGTGATAATTTAAATTTGTATAGTAAACCGCCAGACCCATTACAAAAGTAGCTATAGCCAGTTGTAAAATTGTTTTTAGAATAAAACTATGTGAAATCTTGGTAATACGCGGAATTATCATATAGCCCACAGTAGTTAGAATAAGATTACCAACTAGAGCCGCGATGGCCGCTCCAGATACACCGTAGATTGGAATTAAAGTCAGATTTAAAACAATATTTATTACCATTACAAAAAATACAATCGTCGTTTGTGTGACCTGACGATTACAAGCATTGAGAAATGCCCCAATTGGAAAACTCATGTAAGAGAATACCAACCCTAAAAGCAAAATCTTTAGAGGCATTATTGAATTTACATATTCCTCTGTATAAATAGAAAGAATAATGTCCCTAGATAAAATTCCAATCCCAACGACTACTGGAAAGACCATGATGAGTAAATATTTCATTCCACGCTCAAAAATATAAGCCAGACGTTCTTTATTGGTCACAAAATATTCACTAAAGCGTGGATAAAGTGCAGCCATCAGGGCGAGAGGGATAAATTGAAATGAATAAGTAATTTTGTAAGGAATACTATACCAACCAACTTCAGCGTCCCCAAGCAATTTGGAAAGTAAAATTGAATCTATATAAGAATAAACACGAGCGAAAACAGCAGCTAAGGCAAATGGTACAGCGATACTCGCAAAAAACTTCATCACTTCCCTATCAAATGTCGGCTTTAGACTAAGATGATACTTCTTGTACAAAATAGTTGCAGCATAAATCAGATTTAAAAAACTCGGTATAGTGAAAGCTGCAATAAGATAAATTAGAGGAAAATTTAGATAAAGAAAAGTCGTACCAAGTATTAAAGTCAAAAGCTGAGAACCAACAATCCCGATAGCTTCATATTTTAGATTTCCAATCGCTCGTAAAATTCCATAAATAGTCAGATGCAAGGAATCGAAAATCATGGTAACAGCAGACAGATAAACCAAATGTTTTGTTTCTATCGAATAACCCATGAGTTTAATTGTCACAACGGCTGCAATGTAGGTAAGAATGGCAAAAAATATTTTTGAAAAAATAACACTAGAAAAATACTTTTGTAATTTCTCTTTTGACTTAGACCCTTCGCGGATAAGGACTTGAGTCAGACCAAGATCAATAAAAACCACAAAGATGGTTGTAAAAGACAAAGCAAAAAAATACTTACCAGTCCCCTCTGCACCAATATGACGTGCAATCAAAGTAAAATAAACAAAAGAAAACACCTTTTGCATAATAAGGGCCGAAGTTATAAAAGCTGTATTTTTGGCAATAGATTTTTGTTGCATAACTAAGCTATATTCTACCCTAAATCAAGTATTTTTTCAAATAAAAAAAACCGCCCTTTCGGGCGATTTTGTAAGTGGTTAAGTGGTTAGGTAGTAAAGTGGTAAGGTGATTTTAACGTTTTCTCCACTGTCTACCACGTCTAGCTTTGCGAAGACCTGGTTTCTTTCTTTCTTTAGCACGAGAATCACGACTTAGATAGCCCTCAGCTTTCAAAATTGGTTTCAATTCTTCATCCAATTTTACTAAAGCTCTAGCAATACCATGACGGACAGCATCAGCTTGAGAGCTAACACCACTACCAATGATCTTCACACTAACATCATATTTACCTTCTCTACTAGTTTTTACCAATGGAGACATTACAACTTCTTGCCATAGTTGAGTAGGAAAATAATCTTCCAAAGTTCTACCATTGATAGTAACAACACCTTTACCAGTAGTAAATCTAACACGTGCAGCAGCAGTTTTTCTTCTACCAACTGAACGAACTAATATATTGTCTTTTTTATCTGCCATATTTAAGCTTTGATAGTTAATCTTTTCATCATACCATCACGTAATTTGTTTTTTGGAAGCATTCCATAAACAGCACGACGTAATACTTCAGTAGGATCCTTCTCAAAAATCTTTTTCAAAGGAGTAGTCCGAAGTCCACCTGGATACATTGTGTGATGATAATAATCTTTTTGAACAAGTTTTTTACCAGTAAATTTCATCTTACCAGCATTCTTTACAGTAATGTAATCCCCACTATCAATGTGTGGAGAAAAATCTGGTTTTGTTTTACCACGCAAAGACATTGCAATCTGAGTTGCTAAACGTCCGGCTGCTTGGTCAGTTGCGTCTAGTTCAATTTTATTTCTTTTAATTTCTTTTGTCATATATTATACAAGTTCAATACGTGCCATTTTGGCAGCATCATTTTTTCTAGGAGCCATTTTGATTATACGAGTATAACCACCTTGTCTCTCTTTATATTTTGGACCAATTACTTCCATCAATTTTTTGACAGCAGCTTCAGTATATAAAACTTTGATGATCTCACGTCTAGCAGCCAAAGTACCTTTTCTAGCCTTAGTAATAAGAGGCTCTATTACCATACGAACTGCCTTAGCTTTTGCTTCGGTAGTTTTTACACCATCATGCAAAATCAAACTCTCTGACAAATTACGAAGCATAGCTTCACGAGGAGCTTTTTCTCTACCCAAAGTTGTCTTTTTTACTTTATGTCTCATATTTACAAAATATTATTTCTCCTCTTTTTCAACTTTCTTTTTAGAAACTTTTTTCTTAGCTACTTTTTTCTTTGGTTTTTCCTTGTCCTCCACAGCTTTAGCGTCGGCGGATTCTTCCTCCACAGCTTCAACTTCAGCTTCAACAGATTCTTCCTTTACTACTGGAATTTCATCTATTTCTTCACCACCAGCACTATCAAGAATCAAAGCAAAATGATCCATCAAGATCTTGGTAGACTGTTGCACAGCCATACGAGGAGAAATAGTACCGTTTGTTTCAATATTTACAATCAATTTTTCATAATCAGTTACATCACCCAAACGAGTCATTTCTACGTTGTAACCAACATCACGAATTGGAGTGTATAGTGAATCAACCAAAATTGTACCTAAATCTAAATTTTTACCTTCTTTCTTTTCGACTGGTACATAACCACGACCAGTACCAACTGTGATTTCCATTTCTAAAGTCTTTTTAGCATCAGTCAAAGTACAAATTTTCATATCTCCATTGGCAATTTCTACATCAGAATTTTTTTCAATATCACTAGCAAATACATCTCCTAAACCTTTTTTAGACAAAGTTAGGGTAATTGATTCTTCGCCGTAAACTTTCGCAGCCAATTGTTTTAAATTTAAAATAATTTCTACTACGTCTTCCTTTACACCCTCAATTGTAGAAAATTCATGCTGTACACCGTCAATCTTCACAGCTTCTACAGCACTACCTGGTAGAGAAGAAAGCAAAACACGTCTAAGTGAGTTACCAAGAGTAGTACCATAACCTTGTTGACAAGGAGTGATAACTACTTTTCCTGTGTTTGGTTGGTCACCTTCTACAAAATCAATCGTAGTTGGTAATAGAATTTGCTCCATATATTTTTATATATTACCCCACATTGCAATGCAGGATGGAGAATTAACCTCCCTTTGTATTAACGGGCTGAGTAAAACTCAACAATAAGTTTTACATCAAATATTTTATCGAAATCTGCTTCCATTGGTAGGCTGAGTACTTTACCAGATTTAGCCTTGGCATCTATACTAAGCCATGATGGAGCATTTACTTTTGACAACTTTTCTGTCAAATTTTCAAAAATTTGTTTCTTTTGTTTATTTTCTTTCAAACCAATCACATCCCCTATTTTTACCAAATGAGAAGGAATGTTCATTTTCTTGCCATTTAAGGTAAACATGTTGTGAGAAACAAACTGACGAGCTTGAGCACGAGTATCAGCAATACCAAGTCGATAAATTACATTATCCATTCTAGTTTCCAAAATTCTTTGTAAATTTACACCGGAATCGCCTTCACGACGATTGGCTTCTACTACATAGGCACGAAACTGTTTTTCACGCAAACCATAAATAAGTTTAGCTTTTTGTTTTTCTAAAAGTTGTTTACCATAAGATGAGCTGGCACCAGCTCTTTTCTTTGGACCGTGTTGTCCTGGTGGTTGGCTCAATCTACGAGCAACCTTAGCAGCATTGGATTTCAAACCCAAGTTTACACCAAAACGTCTAGCAATTTTATTTTTTGGACCAATATATTTTCCCATATTAAACTCTTCTACGCTTAGGTGGACGACAACCATTGTGTGGAATAGGAGTCACGTCCTTAATAGATAAAACTTGAATATTATTTGCATTGAATGCTCTAATAGCACCTTCACGACCACCACCAATACCTTTTATAAAAATTACTACTTCTTTTATACCGTAAGGTTCTAAATTCTCAGCAACTTTCTTTACAACTTGACCAGCTGCATAAGGAGTAGCTTTTTTAGGACCTTTAAAACCAACCATACCAGCACTAGACCAACCCAAGACATCACCATTTTGATCTGTCACAGATATAATTGTGTTGTTAAAAGTAGCTTGAATATAAGCTCTACCAGTACCAACCTGTTTTATAATTTTCTTTTTCTTTTTAATTGTTTTTTTTGGTTGTTTAGCCATATTTAATTATAAGTTTAGGTTTTTTGAGCAGTTGGTTTCTTACCACTAACAGCCATACTTCTCTTATTACCTCTTAAAGTACGGGAATTAGTCTTAGTTCTTTGTCCTCTCACAGGCAATCTACTAGCATGACGAGAACCACGGTAAGATTTAATATCTTTTAGTCTTTTAATATTTTGAGAAACCTCACTACGAAGATCTCCTTCTAGCTTATTATCTTTTTCTGCTAAATTACGCAATTTATCTTCTTGATCCTGGTCCAAATCCTTTACTCTAACAGACTCATCAATCTTAGCTAATTCTAAAATTTTCTTTGAAGTAGTCAAACCAATACCATGAACATAGGTAAGGGCAATTACTATTCTTTTATCTTTTGGAATTGATACACCTGAAATTCTCATATTTTATTATAAATTACGCAGATTTTGTACGTTGTTTAGTGCCTTGACGTTGTTTGTGACGTGGATTTTCACAGATAACATGAACAACCCCACGACGACGCACGGTCTTGCACTTTGCACAACGTTTTTTTGCGGATGCTTGTACTTTCATAAATTAGTCAAAAAAACACCAACTACTGCCGCGATATCGTTGCTTTCCTCAATGACATATCTGCCTTTTCGCAAGGAAATGCTCCACCGCACTAGTTGATTGCTCTTAACCTGTAGAAACAGGTAAATGATTACATTCTAAATGTGATACGACCCATAGTAAGATCATACGGGGTCAATTCTATCTTGACTTCATCCCCTGCTCCTAATCTAATACGATGCATACGCATCTTACCAGACAAGTGAGCTCTGATCTCATGACCGTTTTCCAATTTTACACGAAATGTAGCGCCAGGCAATAGCTCTTCTATTGTACCCTGAACTTCTACAACGTCTTGTTTGTTTCCCATGAAATTTTTAATAACAGCGATATTTTACAATAAATCCCAAACAATGTCAAGAAAATACCCCAAAATACCTGTGTATAACTTAAATTTTGCTTATTTTAGAGATTTTTTACTTGAAAACCCAGTATTTATATAAGAAAAAATTCCAAGATACAGCTAGAGCAATATTGGTTAAACGAACCAAACGATAGTCAAATTCCATTATATGGTTAAATCCGTACATCACCGCTATAGAAAGGAGGTAATTAAAAAAAGCTAAGACTACAAATCTAGCAATCTGCTTTCGAGCTATCTCCTTATTCCTAAAAGTCCAATATTTATTTAAACAAAAAATATAAACAAGCAGGAGCAATTGATTGACAACCACAGCAAAAACTGGCATCCAACCAAAAACTTCTTTAAACAAGATAAGAGTACCCATATCAATAAGCACTCCACTCATACCAATTATAAAATACTTTGAAAATTCAAAGCGCATTTTCCAAAACTTTTGTAATAGTTTTTTTATCATTCTAATATTGCTTTTATACGACGTATACCAGAACTAGAAGATTCTTCTTTTTTGATTCTAAAATGACCCATGTCTGCCAAATTTTCCACATGAGGACCACCACAGATTTCTTTGCTAACAATATCACCACCCTCACCGACAGTATAGACTTTTACCTTCTCACCATATTTATCACCAAAGAGTCCAATTGCACCTTGTTCTTTGGCTTCTTCTACTGTCATCTCTACCATACTTACTGAAAGTTTTTTAGAAATAGCTTCGTTTACAATATTTTCTACTTCTTCTCTTTGTTCTGGTGTCATTTTTTCTGAATGTGAAAAATCAAAACGCAAACGCTTGTCTGTAATATTACTACCACGCTGTTCTACATGGTCACCCAGGACTTTTCTAAGAGCTGCATGAAGCAAATGTGTAGTCGTATGATACTTTGTACTCATCTCACTAGAGTCAGCTAGACCACCTTTGAACTTTTCTTCAGCACCTTGACGAGAAAGTTCTTGGTGTTCTTTCATTTTTTTATTAAAATCAGTCTCATCAATTTTTATTCCTTTTTCCTCTGCCAATTCTTTTGTAAGCTCAATTGGAAAACCATAAGTAGTAAAAAGAATAAAAGGATCAATTCCTTTTTCAAATTCCTTTATTCCTTGCTCGAGAGTTTGTCTAAACTTATTTTCTTCTGCTTTCAATTCTGAAATAATAAAATCTTTTTTATCATTTAGATAAGAATATGACTCACTGTACTCAGCAATATAAATTTCTGCCAATTTTCCACAAAAGTTTTCTTTGATACCAAGCTGACTTGCAAAACGAACAGCCCGACGAATAAGTCTACGTGTAAAGTAACCCTGGTCCTTATTTGAGGCTACAGCTCCGTCGGCAATTAGAAAAATTGCTCCACGCAGATGATCCATAATTACACGAAAAGCTTTTGTCTCCTCATCATTCCCACCATATTTTTTATCAGACAATTTTTCTAGCTCAGTTTTCACTCCAGAAAATACATCTATCATAAAAATATCTGGCACATCGAGAACAGCCTGTGACATTCGTTCTAGTCCACCACCAAAATCAATATTCTTTTGTTTTAATTCTTCAAAACCATTTTCTTCTCGCACATACTGCATGAAGACATTATTACCAATCTCTACAAAACGCCCACAATCACAGTTTATATGACAAGGTTTATCTTTATATTCAGAATTTTCATGAATTTTTAACTCTTCACCAAAATCCCAAAACATCTCAGCATCAGGCCCACCTGGCTCCCCTTTTGGCATATTTGCTGGAACTCCGGCCCTACTCCACCAGTTCTTTGTATCATCATAATAGGCAATACGACCACCCTGCATACCTTCTACCTCTATATTATCAACAATCTTTGCTTCAACACCAGCAGATTCAAATTTTCCTTGCCATAGACTTGCAGCCTGCTCATCACGTGGAATACCGATCTCGCTATTACCGCGAAAACAAGTAACATAAATTCTATTTGGATCCAGACCAATTTCTTTGGTTACAAAATCGTACATCCAATCAATTTGTTCGGTTTTGAAATAATCACCTAAAGACCAATTGCCGAGCATCTCAAAAAAAGTAGTATGACGATTATCCCCTACCACATCGATATCTTGAGTACGAAAACATTTTTGTGAATCAGCAATTCTTGTTCCCTCTGGGTGTTTTTCACCAAGTAAATATGGGATCATTGGCTGCATACCTGCACTAGTAAAAAGTGTGGTCGGATCATTTTCTGGAATAAGAGAAGCCGAAGAAATCACAACATGATTCTTGCTTTTAAAAAAATCTAGATATTTTTTACGTAATTCGTGTGTTGTCATATTTTATTTGAAATATTTATAAGCAATTACCACTACAAAAAGCGACAACAGTAGATATAACCAAGTAGCGTGTATTAATGCAAAAATGTTTTCCATATTATTTATTTATTTAAACTAAACAACACTATACCACAAACAATAGCTAATAATCCGAGCATATTAAAAAAAGTGAAACTTTCTTTCATAAAAAACCCAACCGCAGCAGCCACAACCACAGAACCTCCAACAATTATAGCAGTACCAATTGAAACTGGGGCCCCTTTAGAAAAAACATAGAATGATAATATCTCTGCAAGACCTACCGTTATACCAGCTAAAACTGCAAATAAAACACCTTTTTGTGAAATATTAAATTCTGCACCATTAAATTTCATAAACAACAAAATGACCCCCCCAAAAATTGCAGCCACCACCTGTAAAATGACTGCACCAACCACCTGATTAATACTTCCAGATGAAATTTTAATAAAAACATTATATACCCCGTAAGATATTGCCGTTATAACCGCAAGTAAAATCCAAGTCATATAAAAAAATTATTTAATTACACCACCACCCAGACATTCGTGTTTCTTGTAAAAAACAGCAAATTGCCCTGGTGTAACAGCGCGTTCTTCTTTTTTAAATTTGATAATATTATTTTCAACTACGCAATCTCTCAATTCTTGACGATGACGTAGCCTTACCTTACATTTTAAAGGAAATTTAGGCTTCTGTCCAATCCAATGTAAATCTTCAACCTCTATCTGCTCTTTATACAACAATGGATCATCCTCATAGCCCACAATTAACTGATTATTTTTAAAATCTTTATCTACTACAAACAATGGCTTGTCACCACCAGCCTGAGTAAAACCATGTCTCTGTCCAACTGTACAAAAAGCCAAACCATCATGTCTGCCTATTTTTTTACCATTAGACATTATTACATCACCACCTTTAATCTTGTCCTTGATTTTACCTTCAAGAAATTCTTTCATCGGGACCTCCCCCACAAAACAAACTCCCATACTTTCCTCCTTTTCAGCGGTTGGCAAATTAAATTTCTTAGCTAAACTTCTAACTTTAGTTTTTTTATACTTACCTAGAGGAAATAGAGTTTGGCTGAGCTGTTCCTGGTTTAGCTGATGCAAAAAATATGTTTGGTCCTTATTTTTATCTTTTGCTTGTAATAATTTGTTACCATCCGTCTTTGCGTAATGTCCTGTAGCAATTTTATCAAAACCTAGCTCTTTTATTTTATCAAGCCACACACCAAACTTAATATAACGATTACACATTACATCTGGATTTGGAGTTCTACCCGCTTCGTATTCTTTATACATGTGGTCAAGAACTTTTTCTTTATATTCCTTACAAAAATCTAATTTTAATAATTTTATTCCCAGATGAGCTGCCACACGGAGTGCATCTTGATAATCACCTCGCCAACAAGACTCCCCATCTTCATAATTCACCATAAAAGCTCCTGTGACGTCATAACCCTGTTTAACCAAAAGAGCAGCGACAACTGATGAGTCAACGCCTCCAGACATAGCTACTAAGATTTTTTCTTTTTTCATAACTATAACTCTACTGGCTCTATTTTTGATTTCAAATAACTTTTATATTCTTTTTCAACTGCATCCATTAATTTTTTATCTTTTATGATTTTTTTGGCAGTCTTGGTGCGAACATGTATAAAAATTTCGTATATATGACGCAAATATAGGTTCCACTCTTCATCTTTAGGAAATAATTCTTTTACACGCTCAATCCCCACCTTACCAAAAGCGTCCAACTTGTCTGCATCACGTAAAATCCAAGCTGTATCATATTTATCAGCCATATTATTCCAATGATAACGCACAGCATACAACAACTCTAATTTTTCTTTTTTACTTAAAATATCAAAAGCTTTATCTTCTCTAAACCATTCTTGGAGCATTATATACGACAATTCATGATGCTTTCTACTATCCTCACCTGGGTTATCTTCTCTTAACCTACCAATATCGTGCAACCAAGCAGCCAACTCACACAAAAAAATACTTTTGGCTTTTTCTTTTGGAGCAATTTTACGAGCCCATTCAACAACTCGAGAAATATGTTCTATACCGTGGGCAGGCACAGGATTCTCCAAAAACAACTTCCTTATCTTTTGTTCAACATGCCCAAGTAATTCAACTTGTTCAATTGTATAATTTAATTTTTTCATACTTACCCTATTTTAGCAGATTTAACCAAAAAATCAAGTAAAAAGACACCCTTTTACAGGTGCCTTTTTGTTTTGTAAAGTAGAATTTAAACTGGGTTCTTACTCTTAATATAACATTCCTTACAATTGATATCCCCATCGCCTTTTGGAATAAAAGGTAATTGAGTAATTTTTTTACCACAACCAGCACAAGTGACATCTACATCAAACATTTGTTTTTGTGCTTGACCACCTTGCATTTCTGCACGATGTGCTTGATTACATTCACGACAAAATACCGGACGATCTCCTGAAGGTTGAAATGGTAATTGGGTGATGTGAGCACCACACTTGGCACATTTTAAATCCACATCAAACATCTTTTTATCTTGGACATCCATATACATTTCCAAATTAAAATTTTTAATTAAATTCGACCTTTGGAAACGTACTCTTTGTCCTTTTTCAGGCAGGTGCCCGTTTCCTATTTGGACTATATTATAGAAGAATAATTGATTCTGGTCAATGGTTATCTGGATAACTCTTCGGCCCTATCTTTACTAGCTTGCAAAACTTTATCCCAAACAGATTTTATCTGAACCTCGTCTAAAACCTTCAAGCCAGCTTCGGTAGTTCCACCCTTTGAAGTAACCTGATTTCTCAACTGACCAACATCAAAATTCTCTTGTAAAAGCTGGTTTGATCCATCCACCGTTGCCAAAACCAAATCGCGAGCTTCTACTTCACTAAACCCCAAATCCTTAGCAGCTTCTATCCATTTTTCTACTATGTAAAAGAAAAAGCCAGGACCTGAACCAGCTACAGCAGTAGTTTTGTCAATCATACTTTCATCATCAAAATAAATTTCTTTACCAATTTCAGATAATATTTTTTTTGTGAATTCTTTTTCTTCTTCTGACACCTGATCACTACAAGTCCAAGCTGTCATAGACTTCCCTATTCTGGCTCCCAGGTTTGGCATAGTACGAACAACCTTTTTTACACCCAACACATCCTGTATCTTTTCAATTTTTACACCAGCCATAACGGACAAAACCAAAGTGCTATCTTTTATTTTACCTTTCAAGTCAGCTAGCTCAAAAAATTGTTGTGGCTTTACCGCAATTACAATAACGTCAGCATTTTCCACAGCCAAACTATTATCTGAATTTTTATTACTAGTGGTAATTTCTAATTTTAATTTTTCTGCCGTCTGCAAAAAAATATTACCCATAACACCTAGACCAATTATACTAATTTTCATAACATTGATTTAAACTGATTTATGTTGATTTCACAGATTACTTGAATTTTATACTCGTATTATTTTTATTTCAGTGTAATCCCTGCCGATAGGCAGGTTTTAATCTGTGTAATCAATGTTTTATTTTGTTAATACTTTTTTAATTCTCTCCAGAGCCCAATCAATTTCTTCTTTGGTAATTACTAGAGGTGGAGCCAGCCTAATTATATGCTGATGAGTCTCTTTGCACAAGAGTCCTAAATCCATTAATTCTTCGCAATATTTTCTAGCACCACCAACTTCCTGTTTTAGCTCAATCCCAACCCACAACCCCTGCCCACGAATTTCTTTTATAATATTACTGTCTATCTTTTTCAATTCTGATATTAAATAACTTCCAAGCGTAGCAGAATTTTCTACCAAGTTTTCTTCTTCTATTACTTCCAAAGCTGCTATTCCCACTGCTGCTGCCAAAGGATTTCCACCATAGGTAGAACCATGATCACCTGGTTTGAATACTTCCATATATTGATTATCAGCGAGCACTCCTGACACTGGATAAACACCACCAGACAAAGCTTTACCCACAATTAAAACATCTGGTTTTATATCATCATGTTCATAAGCAAACAGTTTGCCTGTGCGACCAAGTCCACTTTGAATTTCGTCTAACATTAACAATACATTGTTGTCATCACAAATTTGTCTGATTTTTTTTAAGGCACCAGACTTTGTAAATATAAGACCACCTTCGCCTTGAGCTGGCTCCATAAGTACTGCCACTGTATTTTTTGTTATGGCTTTCTCTATTTTTTCAGCATCGCCAAATTCAACTGCTTTGAAGCCTGGTGTAAATGGACCAAATCCATCCCTATATTGTTCTTCTGTAGAAAAACCAACAATAGTGACAGTACGACCATGAAAATTATTATTACATACAATAATTTCTGCTTTATCTTTTTCTATATCTTTATTTTGATAACCCCACTTACGTGCTAACTTAATAGCAGTTTCCACAGCCTCAGCCCCACTGTTCATTGGTAAAAACTTTTCAAATCCAGACATCTGGCAAATCTTTTCATAAAAAAGACCCAGCTTGTCATTGCGAAAAGCACGAGAAGTCAAAGTAAGATTATCCATTTGTTCTTTTGAGGCTGTAATAATTTTTTTATGACAATGCCCTTGATTGACTGCGCTGTAGGCTGCCAAAAAATCCATATATTTATTTCCTGCTACATCCCACACCCACACACCTTTACCTTTTTGAATTACAACATCAAGAGGTTTATAATTGCTCGCCCCATATTTATCTTCTAAGTTTATTAATTTTTGTATATTCATATAATACTTGTCCCGTACTATGTCGGGATTAGTTTAATTAATTTGTTTTTCACCCCTCTTTTTTATTCTACCCTCACGGGTAAAAATTGTTTTTTCATATTATTTATATTTAATTTGATAGCCTGCCCGCTTTACAACGGAATTCGTCCTTAAATTTTAATTTTCAATAAAATTTAGGGCGAAAAAAAATAGCCCCGATTATTTTCGGGACTACTTATTTGTAAATAATTATACTAAAACATAGATCTACAAAATATAGTAGTCCATGCCTGGCGGTACAAATTGTGAATATTGTTTATTCATACTTATATACAAAAGTATATAGATTAAATTCTATATAGTC
>Ga0208904_1000972_pt1 | contig 21039 bp, 23 predicted proteins | sample AntAceMetag02UKB_FD_184774 | JGI IMG/M metagenome (GOLD analysis project Ga0208904, IMG submission 184774) | Saline lake microbial communities from Ace Lake, Antarctica - Antarctic Ace Lake Metagenome 02UKB (SPAdes) (version 2) | ecosystem: Environmental > Aquatic > Non-marine Saline and...
CAAATAAACATAATAGTTTTTTTATTAGCCTTGAGCCGTTACCTGAAGAGATTTATCAAAAAATTCAGGCAGGAGATTTGCCAGAGGGCCGAGTGAAAAAAAATAAGAAAAATGAAGATGTAACAGCAGCCATGAGAGATATTGGATGGAGCGGAGACGACATAGGGGATATCAGAGATGTATACAAAGGAAATATGTTCTTAGATGAAACAAGAGGAGAGGTTCACATAGGGGAAGTAATTGAAATGATTATGGACGCGTTCGAAATGGTGATAGATGCAGGACCTTTAGCTCGTGAGCCATGTATGAAAATGATGGTGAAACTTAAAGATATAAAACTTCATGAAGATGCAATTCATCGTGGACCAGCACAGGTTTATCCCGCGGTTAGAGAGGGTGTCCAGGGTGCAATGAAAACGGCCGGAGCAACTTTATTGGAGCCACTTCAGATTCATGTTATAGAAATGCCAGATTCATTTTTAGGAGCAATTACAAAATTAATTGGAAGCAAGCGTGGGCAATTAATTGGAGTGGAGCAAGATGGCTCATCTGCAGAAATGAAAGCAAAGCTTCCAGTTGCAGACATGATTGGTTGGTCTAGCGATTTGAGAAGCGCAACAGAAGGTAGAGGAACTTCATCTTTACTTGATCAGTTGTTTGAAAAAATTCCACCACAGCTACAAGAAGGAATCATAAAAAAGATTAGAACAAGAAAAGGTCTCGCCGAGAATCAATAATTTTCTTTAATTTATAAAAACAAATAGGTTAAATATTTAAATCAATTTCACTCTTTATATTTAGAGGTTGATATGTTTAATAAAAGAGGACAAGTTTGGATTGAAACCATGATATATACGCTCATAGCGTTTTCCATGATTGCTCTAGTTCTAGCTTATGCAAAACCAAAAATCGAAGAGTTCCAGGACAAGGCAATTATAGAACAATCCGTGACAATGCTCGAAGAAATTAACGCAATTATTTTAGCAATAACACAAGGGGGCCCAGGAAACATAAGAGTACCACAGCTTTTAATTAAGAAAGGTTCACTAATAATAGACGGTAAAAATGATTTATTGTCATTTGAAATAGAAAGTAATCATATGTATAGCGAACTGGGGAAATCCGTTCAGATAGGGGCAATGACGGCAATGACAACAAAAAGAGGGAAAAATTATGACGTTTTAATAACAATGGATTATTCAGAATCTCTAAATATAACGTATGCAGGAGAAGATATAATAAGAAATATGAATAAGGCTTCGACAAAACAACCATTAACAATAAAAAATAAAGGAGAGAATACCAGGTGGGGAAATATTTGCACTATTGATACAGTCCCAGATCCGGATGAAATAAATACATGTGATGAAGATACGACAATATGGATGTTAGCCGGATGCGTAGACGACCCAGCTACAACAACAGACACATCTTTAGTCTGCAAATATAAATCTAAAAGAATAGTGATGGACATGGAGATAAAATAATGGCAAAAAAAACAGGAGTACAAAGTTATCCAACGCCGATAATAAACTTTAGCCCAGAAATTATTCCAATAGAAAAACCCAAAGATAAAACGCAGGTGAATATAAGATATGCTTTAATCGAGCCATTTGCGATTGCACATATCTATTGGAATCCCGAAATTTCTGAAATTATTTATGACGTTGAGGAACCAATCCTAAATAAAAAAGATCAATTAGTAAGAGAGCAGATTGTTTCAGCGATGAGGGATTTAATAAATTTCGATATAATTATAGACAATAAAACTGAGACACTCCTAAAATACATTGACAAAAGATTTAAAATTTTAGCAACCGAATTTGGATTTAATATTTCTTGGGATAGTTATCAGAAGATATATTATTATCTTTGCCGGGATTTCATAGGTTTTAACGAAGTGGAACCCATAATTAGAGATTATTATGTAGAAGATATAGAATGTAATGGGGCAGACGCGCCAATTTTTATTGTTCATAGAAAATTTAGAAATCTACAAACGAATGTAAAGTTCGATACGATGGAGGGACTTTCAAGTTTTGTGGAAAAAATAGCGCAGAGAGCGGGCAAGTATATTTCTTATGCAAAGCCAATATTAGACGGAAGTTTGCCGGACGGAAGTCGTGTAAACGCAACATATACAAAAGATATAACGAGCCGTGGTCCAACATTTACAATTCGTAAATTCACAAAAACGCCATGGACCCCACCGCAACTTATAGCATTTAAAACATTAAGCCCAGAAATGTTAGCCTATTTATGGATACTAATAGAATATAAAATGAATATATTAATTGCAGGAGGAACGGCATCAGGTAAAACCACGCTTCTTAACGCAATAGCTTTTTTCATAGCTCCAGAGGCGAGGGTGGTTTCAATTGAAGACACCAGAGAATTAAATCTACCTCGTGAAAACTGGTTACCTAGTGTAGCTAGAAGCGCAACAGGAATAGGAAACGCGGGAGAAGTAGATTTATTTCAGTTACTTAGAGCATCGTTTAGGCAAAACCCAGATTATGTAATAGTTGGTGAGGTACGAGGAAAGGAAGCATATGTGTTATTCCAAGGTATGGCATCGGGGCACTCTTCAATTTCAACTCTTCACGCAGATAGTGTGGACACCGTAGTAAAAAGACTTGAGACTCCGCCAATAGAATTATCCCCAACTCTTCTTAACGTACTGGATAGCATTTGTATAATGACGCATGCAATAGTAAAAAAACAGGAGACAAGAAAATTAAGAGAGATAGTGGAGATAGTAAATGTGAATGAAAAAGGAATAGCAATAACCAATACGCCATTCACTTGGAACGCGGCAGAAGACAGATTTTATTTCAAAAAACAAAGTAAGGTGTTCGAAAAAATACAGAAAAGATATGGTATTGATGCAACGACTTTACAATTAGAATTCAAAAGACGAGTGCAATTACTTTACCAAATGTATGCGCACAATATATTCGATTTTGAAGAAGTTCAGAAAATAATAAATGAATACTACAAGCGTCCTGAATTTGTTTTGGGAAGATTTGGGATTAAATAATTCTTTTAAAAATATACCAAACGCAATGTTTAAAATCATAAGTTGCATAATAATTCTATGAGAGGAGAAGATATAGTATTCTTAAACAAGCTTGTAGCCTCACTCGAAGACGCAGAGAGCAAATTAGAGGATGCATATACAAGAAGCGATACCATAAGGTTTAATCAATTAAAAAAATTTATTCTTGAAGTTCAAGAAAAAATATCTGGGATTATAAAATGATTACAGATTCATTATACAGTTTAAAAGAAAAAATTATGCAAGAAAAAAAAATTGTAAGTGAATTAAAAGGATTTTATGATTCTATGAAAACTGCAAAAAATGCGGACGAAATAGCAAAAACAGCTTCACAAATTGATGCACTAAAGGAGTCTTTAAAAAAAATAAACGAAGAGATACCGAATATATTAAAAAATTTAGCGGTAGGGGCACCCCTAAATAATACTAGTAATATGCAGGCAAATAACTCTATGATATATCCCAAAAAAGAAAGTAGAAAAAAACCAGTTTTAATACCACAGTCAAAAGAAGAAAAAAAATCAGAAGAAGGAATTAGTGAGCTAGAGTATGAAACTATAAGAAGATTAAAGAAAGGAAAAAAAGTTATTAAAAGAAGAAGGGAAGACAGTGCCAGTCTATACATACAAATATCTAATAAAATATTTTCTAAGTTTTCACTTAAGTTAACAAAAAAACCTATATTTAAACACATAAAAAGAGATTTAATCAAGGCAAATCTTCAATTTCCGCTAGTGAGCTATATATCAGTGACCTTATTAACAACGCTCCTATCTTTTTTTCTGGGAATATTTCTATTGGTATTTTTTCTATCTTTTAACTTGGGCGCCATATATCCATTCATAACTATGGTCAATGAGGAATTTTTTGTTAGATTTTCAAAAGTATTTTGGATACCAATAGTATTACCAATTATCACTGTTATGAGCATGTATGTTTATCCGTCATTAGAAAAAAAGTCAGCAGCGAATAGAATTGATTCAGAATTACCGTTTGCAGTTATTCATATGTCCGCTATTTCTGGATCGATGATAGATCCAAGCAGGATTTTTGAGATACTAGTCTCGACAAAAGAATACCCTACAATAGGAAGAGAATTCACAAAACTTGTGAATGAGATACATATTTATGGATATGATTTAGTTAGCGCACTAAAAAATACAGCCATAAACAGCCCGAGTAAAAAGTTGGCAGATCTATTAAATGGATTAGCGACAACAATTACTTCTGGAGGAAATTTATCAGGATTTTTTGAAGAGCGCGCAAACACACTTTTACTTGACTACAGAATGGAAAGAGAAAAAGAGATAAGGGCATCAGAAACTTTTATGGACATTTATATAAGTCTGGTAATAGCTGCCCCGATGATTTTAATGCTTCTATTAATGATGATGAAAATAAGTGGCCTTGGAATTCAGTTAAGTATAAACATGATAACATTAATAATAATTTTAGTCGTGGGAGCAATTAACGTATTTTTCCTAATGTTTTTAATCTTAAAACAATCGTCAGGGGGGACAAGGTGATAAGGATAAAAATACACCATATATTGGGGATATTCATAGGATTGGTCGTTATGGGGGTATCTTTCTTTTTTTCAGGAACCATTTTTTTCCCAATATCGATAGGAATAGCCGTAATCATAATGTCTTTGCCGTTCGTAGTTTCAATAATAAGTGAAAATGCTGCATCAAATGAAAAGGAAGAAATGTTTTTAGAGTTTACAAGAAATCTAGTAGAAAGTGTAAAAGCCGGAACCCCCGTGAGTAAGAGTATAGTTAATGTAAAAAATAAACAATATGGGGTATTAGGTAAACATATAGAAAAGCTCTCAAACCAAATAACTTTAGGAATTCCATTAAGTACAGCTTTAACGATATTTGCCAAGGACGTAAATAATCCAACGGTAACAAGAGCAATCACGCTAATAGGGCAAGCGGAAAAAGCAGGTGGCGACATAGGAGAAATTTTAGAGGCAGTAGCGGGGGCAGTTAATACAGCAGACAGATTAAAAAAAGAAAGAAAGGCAGCGATTTCAACCTTGGTGGTTCAAGGATATATAATTTTTATAATTTTTATAGCAATAATTATCGTTATGCAATTTAAGATTCTTCCAATGCTTACCGGAGTTGCCGAGGTGGGGCAAATAGGAGAGCTGGGAGTAGGAGCTGCAGGAGAAGCGGTAAATCCTTCAGAGATCGCAAGCGCATTTTTATATCTTTTATTAGTTCAAGGATTCTTTAGCGGGTTAACAATAGGGCAACTCTCAGAGGGAAATATAAAAGCTGGAATAAAACACTCATTCGCGCTCATGCTTTTGGCGTTCGTAACATCTACAGTTACAAATTTATTATTTAGCGGAGGAATATAATTTGAATAAAATATTGACGAACAACAAAAGGGGATCCCATGTTGGGGTAATTTTATCATTTGTAATTTTTGTAACATTTTTAGTTTTTTTATATTCAGCACTTGAGCCAGCAATAAAAACACAAAAAGAAAAGGACTCTCTGCTCAGTTTTATTCAAGAGGAAATAATAAAAAACATAACAAAAGATATGACAACTTCAGTTGTAAAGTTTAAAGCGGCCGGTCCACCATGTGTTTATTTTGAAAAAATTTCTGGAACAGATACTAATTCGAAAATTATAATTCAAAACAAAGGGGGACTAGTCTTTTCAATTTCTGGATGGGATTCTGGAAATATTTTTGTGGATAGACAGGGGGGCAATAAGCTTATAAAAATATTTTTTCTAGAAGGGACTCAAGCAACTTCCACGAGGCCAAGTTCATGTACGGAAGCTAAGGAGATAGAGGACTACAACATAACTTACACAAGAACAAAACCCTACATTTACGAATCGGCAATAATAGAAATCCGAGATATTTATAATGCAGGAGGGGTAGAGACATTAAAAGATTACTTTAAGGTTCCAATAGGAAGTGACTTCGGATTAGCATTTAAAGATTCTGATGGCAATATTATCGCGACAAACGAGGGCAACATTTCAACAAATGTATATTCAAAAGAAATAAATATAGAATATATAGACGAAGAAGCAAAAGAAAAATCCGGAATATTAGCGGTTAAGGTTTGGTAAATATTATAAGCATAAAATTCATTAAGTAAATATGAAAAATAAAAGAGGTTGGATAAGAATAGTTGAAGCAGTAGTGGCATTATTAATCATAACTGGAGCGTTGTTGATCGCCATAACGGGAGGATATCTAAAAAAAGATATATCAGAACAGGTTTATGATTCAGAAATGGCTATTCTAAAAGAGATATCAAAAGACCAAAGTATGAGAAACGCAATAATTGGCGAAATTGACACGCCAGTATCTTGGGGCGAGTTTAATGCTTCTGTTAAAGCAAAAATAGAAAGCAGAATACCATCTTATTTAGAGTGCAAGGGAAGAATTTGCGCTCTGGACAAAACATGTGAATTGCTAGAGGTAAGTGAAAATAAAGATGTATATGCAAAGTCCATCGCGATCACAACAGCAGTTGCAACATACAAACCCAGACAGTTAAAATTATTTTGCTGGGAAAAGACATAAAAGGTTTTGGTTTCTAATTATTTGTATGAAAAAATTTAAATTTTTAGAGCATACAGCAGATATAAAATTCCAAGCATTTGGAAAATCAATCGAAGAAGCTTTTGCCAACTCTAGCTTGGCTATGTTTAACGCCATGTACAAAGAAAAAATAAAGTCAACCAAAACTATAGAAATTTCAGCAGAAGGCCACGATCTGTTGAGTTTACTTTATAATTTTTTAGAAGAATTAATATTTTATTTAGATAGTGAAAACTTTTTTTTATCAGAAGTTAAAAACATAAAAATAGACAAAAAAGAATTCAAGTTAATTGCAACATTGGGAGGAGACGCGGCAGAAAATTATAAGATAGGACTAGACGTAAAAGCAGTAACATATAGTGATATGCAAGTTTCAGAAAGAGACGGAAAATGGGTAACTCAAGTGGTGTTGGATGTTTAAATGCAAATAAAAAAAATAAGTAACTACGAATGGGAAATTCCAAAAACCAAAGGCATGAATGTGCCAGGAGTAGTTTACGCTTCAGAAAAGTTAATTGAAAATATTAAAGAAGATAAAACAATAGAGCAGGTAAAAAACGTAGCAAAGTTACCAGGAATTATAGGTAGGTCAATCGCGCTCGCGGATGCACATAGGGGCTACGGTTTTTCAATCGGAGGAGTTGCTGCTTTTGACATGGACAAAGGTGTAATAAGCCCAGGCGGAGTGGGGTACGATATTAATTGTTCAATAAGATTATTAAAAACAAATCTAAAAAAGTCAGACGTAATAAAAAAGCGAAAAGAAATAACAGAGGCGCTTTATAGAAAAATTCCAAGTGGAGTAGGAAGAGGAAGTAAGTTTCAAATTACATATAAAGAATTAGATAAACTCTTGGAGGGAGGGGCTCAGTATATTATTGAAAAAGGATTTGGGAATAAAGAAGACGCACTTCATATAGAAGAAGAGGGAAAAATAAAATGGGCAGATGCAAGTAAAGTTTCAGAAAGAGCAAAGAAAAGAGGCATAGGGCAAGTGGGAACCTTAGGTGCCGGAAATCATTTTTTAGAAGTTCAATATATTGAAGAGATATTTGATAAAGTAGCATCAGAAGCTTTTGGATTAGAAAAAGATCAGGTAGTTATTATGCTTCATTGCGGTTCACGTGGATTGGGCCACCAGGTTGCATCAGATTACATTAAAGCAATGGAAAAAGAATACGGCATAGAAAATTTACCAGACCGAGAATTAATTAACGCTCCGGTAAAAAGTAAATTGGGTCAGGACTACTTAAAAGCAATGAGCTCTGCCGCAAATTTCGCATTCGCAAACAAACAATTAATGACGCACTGGGTTCGCGAGGAATTAGAAACAATTTTTCCAAAAATTAGAATCGATGTAGTTTATGATATATGTCACAACATAGCTAAAATTGAAAAACACAAAGTCAACGGCAAAATGCAAGATGTATGCATTCATAGAAAAGGCGCAACCCGTGCTTTTGGTCCAGGAAGAATTGAGGTCCCAGAAGATTACAGAAAAATTGGCCAACCAGTTTTAATTCCAGGAAGTATGGGAACATCTTCATACGTGCTAAAGGGAACAAAAAAAGCAGAGGAATTAACTTGGGGCTCAACCGTCCACGGAGCGGGAAGAGTAATGAGTCGCAGTAAGGCGCTACGAGAAATTAAGGGCAAAGACGTGGAAAACGCTTTAAGAAAAAGTGGCATTGAGGTTAAAGCGGGTAGTATAAAGTCGCTAGTAGAAGAGGCACCAAATGTATACAAAGATATAGACGAAGTAATTGAGACAGTTCATAATTTAGGAATTTCTCTGAAAGTAGCAAAGCTAAAACCAATTAGTGTAATTAAGGGATAAAAAGATGTTTACAAAAAAAGATTTAAAAAATCATAAAAAGTCAGCGAGATTACTTCTGAAAATTAAAGATAAATTATTTATTTATCTACAAAAGAACAAGGACGTTTCAGAAGACGAGGCACAACAATTTATTTTAAACAAGTTTAGAGAATTTGGAATAGATAGCGATAAAGATCCACCGATTGTGGCTTTTGGAAAAAACACATCTATTGTTCATTATTTTCCAGCAAAAGATTCAAATATTATAAAAGAAAATGACTTAATACTTGTTGATATTTGGGGCAATCTTAAATCTACCAAGTCACTTTTCTCGGACATTACATGGATGGCGTATAATGGCAAAAAGATTCCAAGAGAGATACAAAAAATATGGGACATTATTAAGAAGATTAGAGGGGAAATCATTGAAGACCTTGAAAATAATTTAAAAGAAAATGTTATTCCGACGGGACAAGAACTTAACCAAATCACAAAAGATGTGATGGCCAAGCACGGTTTTTTGAAACAACCGCACTCCACTGGACACTCGATTGGGTTTGAGGGACCGCATGGAGACTTAGGAGGAATTAATTCAACGAATAACAATCCTCTAGAAAAGAATGTTTGCTATACAATTGAGCCCGGACTTTACATTAAAAATAAATTCGGATTAAGAACAGAAATTGATTTTTATATAGATGACAAAAATAAATTGGTTTTAACGACTGACTTACAAAACGAAATTATTCTTTTATAAAATAATTAAACCAATTACTTTCCCCTATCTTCATCTCACTTAAATTTTCCACTTACCACAATCTTGAACCACTTTCCCATCCAAAACAATTTTCGCTTTTTTCATATCTTTAACAATATCCCAATGAATCGCTGAATCATTTCCGCCGCCATTTTCTTTATACGCCATCCCAAGAGCTAAGTGTATTGTCCCTCCAATCTTCTCATCAAATAAAAGGTTCTTAGTATATTTCGTAATTTTAGGATTATACCCAATTCCAAACTCTCCCACGTAACTTGAATTTTCATCAGTTGCAAGCATCTCTTTCAAGAAATCTTCATTTTTTGAAGCTGATGACTCAATCACTTTCCCATTCTCGAATTTCAAAAATATATCAGTAACTTCTTTCCCATTTTCTATCGCGGGATACTCAAATTTAATAAATCCATTCAAACTTTCACGAACTGGAGCCATAAAAAACTCTCCACCGGGCATATTATCTTCCCCATCGTCAACAACGCTATTTTTACCTTTAACCGAAAATTTCAAATCAACATTCTCACCGATTAGGTGAACTTCTTTTCCTTTCGCAAACTTATAAGAAATTCTATTCATTTCTTTTCCAAGCTTGTCCCAGTCTTGTAAGCACGCGTCATAAACAAATTTCTCATATTCAGTCAAACTCATCTCCGCATCTTGAGCAAGAGCTTCAACGGGGTAGGAAATACTGCATCTTCGTATTTTATCTTTCTCGTTGCAAATATATTCAGAAACCGGATGAACCACTTTTTGTCTCGCCGCCATTTTTTTTGAGTCACAATTTGTAAGCTCTTTGGTATTATTGCCAGAGCACACGCCGATATATTTATCTGCAGATTTAGCCAAATCCATAGCGTACTGAGGGAATTTCTCTATTTGTTCTTTATTTGCGTATTTATAAAAAAAAGGAGCGACTCCAGGAAGATTAATTTTTACAATGGGATGCGCTTTGGCCAAAATAACTTCTTTGTACAATTCTTGCAAAAACGGGACTGCCTCGGGCCCGCCGGAGAGAATAACAGTTTCACCCGGTTTAACAAATACAGAATGCTTAACTGCTAATTGCGCCAGTTTTTTTGTTCTCATGTCGATTGGCATAAAAAACTGCAGATTAAGTGACTTTTAAAGATTGTTATGATCATATAAAATACAAAACAAGGCTAATAACACTAACAAGAAAACAATAAATTGAGAACATCCAAAAATTACCTTTTTTAATTATTAAATACAACAAATTCAGAAAAGCTAAACTCAAAATAAAGCAGATAGCAAATGCCACAGCTAAAGACAAATTAAAATAAAAATCTCCAAAATTCAAGATAATTGCACCAATCGAAAGCGGAATAAATAAGAGAAACGAAAATTTAGCAGCTTTTTGCCGATCTATTCCAGAGAGTGTAGCAACTGAAATTGTCATACCACTCCGACTAATCCCAGGAAAAAGAGCCAATGCTTGAAAAATACCAATAAGTAAAGAGTTTTTCCAACCCTGTTTTTTAGGTTTAACTTCTATTTTTGTCAAAAGCAAGATACACCCAGTAAAAAAGAATGCCATACTTAAGAACAAATAAGAGGAAAACATACCTTCAACAAAATCACTCAAAAAAAATCCAACCAGCGCAGCAGGAATCGTGGCCAAAATTAGGTACGTAAGTAGTTTATTAGATTCTTTGTTAAATTTCAGTAAAAAAAATAATTCCTTTCTTACAAAAATTAAAACAGCTAGTAGTGACGCAAGATGCAAAAACGTAATAAAAAATAAATTAGGTTCTGAAAGTAAATTGCTAGCTAAAGCTAAGTGCCCAGACGAAGAAACCGGTAAAAACTCAGTCGCTGCCTGAATTATAGCAAGAACTATTTCATTAATCATAGAAAAAATAGCAAAATCAAGTTTTTAAGAATGATTATAATTAAAGTCACTAAAATTTAAAAAGCTAAAGCAACATAATTTTTTGTAATGGGTGACATTATTATTAATGAGACCTTTGATGATGACAATGACGATTTTTTATTCGACAAAATTGAAAAAAGTGAATTCGAATCAGAAGAGCTCTTAAATTTAAAGCTGGTGGCAAACGAGTTCTCAAAAGACGATAGTATAACAGAATTATTATGCCACGCCTCTGTCCAAAAAAATCTTGAGTACGAGCTGCCGCATCAGTCAGAAGGAGCGCTTCAAATATTAAGAGATTTTAATTGCAATGCGCTATTGGCCGACGAAGTGGGACTGGGAAAGACAATAACGACCGGAATGATTATACGAGAAGCAATAGAGCGGGGTTTTATAAATAGTATAATAATTTTGACCCCACCGTCATTAGTAGACCAGTGGGTAGCAGAGCTATCTGAAAAATTCGAATTAGATTTTACAATAATAGAAAAAAAAGAGGATTGGAATAATAATTTTGTCGTAGCATCTCTAGATAGAGTAAAAATATTCAATAGAGAGAAAAATAAATTTAATCACGAAGAAGCACACGAGAGGTCTTGGGATTTATTGATAGTAGACGAGGCGCACAAACTAAAAGAAAGAAATACTCTTCGTTGGAGATTCGTAGATCAAATTCAAAAAAAAAGATTTTTAATGCTAACAGCAACTCCATTCCAAAACGATTTATTAGAGCTCTACAATCTTCTACATTTATTAAAGAGGGGTCATTTGGGAACCATTAAGGAATTTAGAAAGCAATTTATTAGCGGGGGCAATAAGCGTAAGCCACTAAATCCGAGAGAACTAAAAGCAAAACTTGATGAGGTAATGGTGAGAAGGCGTAGGTCAGATACAATCGTGGCGTATATGAGGCGTATCCCAAGAATTATTTCGATAGATCCAACAAAAGAAGAAAAAGAAATTTATGCGATGATTTGTGAAATGTTAAAAGAGAAATATTTTTTAGCCAATGGCAACGAAATAAATGGAAAGCTGGCAATCTATTCGATCTTGCCCAAGATCACGAGTTCGTCAAAGTCAGCAATGGAAAGCCTACAAAGAATATTAGATAATGACAAATATCATTCAAAGACAAAGGAGATAGCGGGAGAAATACTGGATAAATATGTAGAGCTAAAAAAAGACTCTAAAATTGAAAAATTAGTAGAAATCGTAACAAAAATTTACGAGAAAGATAAGAGTAACAAAATTTTAATTTATACAAAACATCCAACAACGTTAAAATATATAGTAGAAAAACTTGGGCCACTTAATTTAGACATAGTAGAATTTATGGGAGGAATGGACAGAGTAGGAAAAACCGAAATCATAAGAAGGTTTAAAGAAGAGGCGGATATATTAATTTCTACTGAAACAGGATCGGAGGGATTAAACTTTCAATTTTGCAACAATCTAATAAATTTCGATTTACCCTGGAACCCGATGACCGTAGAGCAAAGAATAGGAAGACTTGACAGGATCGGCCAAAAAAAAGAGATGAACATTTATAGCCTTGCGACGAAAGGGACGATGGAAGAATACGTGGTAGATTTAATAATAAATAAAATGTGCTGCATAGGCCTAGTGATAGGGGAGTTGCCAATTATACTTTTCAATTTAGGTCTAGACGGAAGTGGAAAGATGGGCAAAAATAAAATTGAAGAAATGCTCATGGAAAAATTCCTGGATTCAAGAAATAACCTGGAGATATTTAGTAAAAGCGTGGAGGAAATAGCTGAAATGATAAATGAGGGAATTGATAGCTATAATAAAACTAAAGATTATTCAAAAGAAATATTAGATGGAAAAAATAAAGATGAATGAAGAAGAAAAAATCAGAGGTTTCATAGAAGAGTTTTTTAATAAGCTAAAAGCAGATGTGAAAATAGAGGCGGGGCTCTTAACAATATCAAATGTAAATTCTACTTTCGAAAAAGTGTACGGGAAAAAATCTCCCTATTATTTTGTTTTAGATTCAGAGTCTCTAAAAAAACATCCTAATGCAGAACTCCTAAAAAAAGGGCATTTAATATTAAGAGTAGCATCGGAATTTTTAGAAAATACGGCTAAAACCACTTTATTAAAAATAGATTTCGGAATAAACTACGAAGAGGAAATACAAAAAAAACTAAAACTTGCAAATTGCAAAATACATAAAATTGAAAAGAAAGAAGAAAACAGCTACATATATAGATTCACCTTCAAGACAACTTTACAGCATCAAAACGAGAAAGAGCGAGTAACAACGGAGATTCACCTAAAAGATAATATGGCCCTTGATGGATTCAAAACAGATTCTTTTAAAACAATTGAAGGAAGAAAGGGCGAGATAGAAACAGGGGACATAAAAGACATGTATGTAATAGCCAAGGATCTAATAAAAGAAAAATTAAAAGATAAATTAGAAAAAATCTCAAAAAAATTAGAAAAGTCAATAGATGGAGAAATAAGTAGAATAGAAAAACATTATTCGCAGTTAATCGGAGAGATCTTAGGAGAGTATAAAAGAACGGAGAAGCAGTTTTTATCGGCAAAGGAGGCTTTTAAAAAAGCGAATGAAAATGAGAAAAAAATAATTTTAGAAAAATTAAATCGTATAAACCAAACGATAGAGAAAATGAAAAAAGAGGGAAGAAGAGAACAATTAGAAAGAGAAAAAGCCTTTTTTATTAATGATGAAAGACATAAGCACAGTATAAATCTAAAGAACTCCCTGATAAATACGACAATTATTTATTATCCTAAATATATTTTAACGGTTTTTTTCAAATATGGTGAAGATATATTTAGGCAAGTAAAAATAGAACTAGACCCGATGAATAACACTATATCCAAACTAAATTGTGATACTTGCAAGGCAGAGCTAGGCGAAATAATACTTTGTTCTTCGGGTCACCTAACTTGCAGAGATTGTGGCGACACTTGTACTTGCAATCGAATTGTGTGCAAGAGCTGTAGGAGTATAAAATGCAAAGTTTGTGGAAGAAATATATGCACGAAGTGCTCCAGAAAATGCTTCAAGTGCGGAAAGGAAGTTTGCGAGGTTCATTCCCATAAAGATTTTATGACAGGAAAGCCAGTTTGCGATTCTTGCTCAGAGGTGTGTGGGGTATGTGGAAACTTCACAGAGAAAAACTATTTCGAAACTTGCGAAAAATGCAAAAAAAGAATCTGTCCAAAATGCAGAGGATCCGGGCTAGAGGTAGAAATGGGAAAAATTATTTGCAAGAATTGTATTTAAAAAATAAATTTTTATACTCATTACTTTTATAAACCCAGTAAAATTTTAAATTATTCAAAATGAGATCAGAAACACATTCTTACAAAGAAATGTTAGAAGTAGCAAGAGATTTTGCTATGGCCAAGTATGGATCAGGAGTTCTCGTAAGAGATACAAAAAGTGAAAATGTTTTAAGAATGGGCGTTAATGGCACAGGAATAACAGTAGTCCGAAATCAGACCATTGTTTGTTGCGATGAGGGCTTAATAGGGGCAGCAATAGAGTTAAGGAATGCTTATGGGAAAAAATTAGGAATGTGCCCTGAGGTTCGTTACCTTAATACTATAGTTGGTTGATAGCCAATAGAGACAAATAGTTTTTATACTCCCTCTTCTTAGCCCAAATATGCAAGAAGTGATATATCAAATAATCGGAAGTTTGGGTTTACTTTTCATCATATTCGGGAACTTAATGATTTATAGAAAAGCGCAAATTAGAAGAAGATATACTTATCCATTACTTATTCTCGGAGGAATCTGTCTAGAAATCTACAGTATTCACCTAGGCGACAAAATTTTCATAATCCTGCAGGGCGTTTTCATTTTGGCCTCGATTTTTGGGTTAATAAAAATAAACGAGAAGTGGATCAGAAAAAATTTAGAATAACTACCACAAATCTATCTCATCTTCGACTTTTGAAGACCATCTTTTAATTATCGCCTTAAGTATATCACGAACATCTTTTTTCGCAGATGCTTCATAGGTATAAATGTAACCACCACTGCCAAGATTCTTTTGATGCCGAAGAATTATTTTTTTCCCATACAGCTTTTTTACAGCTCGTTGAATAGTCGTCAGATTTAACTTTAACTCTTTTGAAACTTCGTTAGAATTAAATTCTACTCGGGGATTTTTCATAAAGTATTTCATTATTATAAGTTCAGCCTTGGTGAGCCCGAGCCCACATTTAACGATCTCATCCAGATTAAATTTCTTACAAGCAAAGTCTATCATTTATATTCTAGATAGTATGCTATCGATTTTTTCCTTTAGGTCTTCCTTCGGCATAAATCCAACAATCCTATCTATCTCCTTTGTTTTATTTATTACAGATAACGCCGGAATACCTTGAATACCAAACTGACTTGCAACCTCAGGTTCACTTTCCGTGCTAACTTTGCAAAACTTCAATTTTCCCTCGTACTCATTCGACAATTCTTCAAAAACGGGACCCATCATCTGACACGGACCGCACCAACTAGCCCAAAAATCAATAATTATTGGAACGTCTGAATTTGAAATTTCTTTCTCAATATTTTCTTTTGTTAAATTTGTTATCATTTTTTATTCTCATATATTTAATTGGTACTGATATAAAACAGAAGTACTATTTAAAGATTAAGGAGTGCTGATGAAATCAAATAAGTAGGGAGGTTGTGTGTGTTAATTTCTAGACAATAGTTAGTCCTTCTATTTCTGGAGGATGTTCCATATAATCAATAAGATCTTTTGTTTTTCTTCTGGATTCTTCTTCTCGCCCGAGTATACGAAGCCCATCACCACATGTTACCTCTCTTTCTTCTGGTCGATAAACACCATTCTTAAAGCTAAATGCACGCACCCCGGGATTTCCGGGCCAGTCAGAAATTCCATCATATCTAAATAAATCCATCATTTGATCGCCTTCTTGTCCCCATGCTGTCGCAAGTAGATATGGGCCTTTTATCATAGCATTGGGACTTTTTCTAAGGATAGAATGCAAGTGATTCAACACTAAGGCTTCAGGGGAATGACCAGTATGCCCAAATGCACCGTTGGCGCCTGAGTTGTGGATATAAACTCGAAAAGGAGGAAGTCCACTTGATATTTCAGTTATTCTGCCAAAAAAATCTGGAGCCAGCTCTTCTTTGCGAGTAAATTTTTCTTTTCTGAGGAATGCCATAAAATAGAAATAATATTACCATTTTTAAAATGATTGCTTTAAAGAATACGTATAAAAATGTTGACAAAATAGAGGAAATTTGGAAGTTGTAAGAATATTTAAATAATCGTTATTTATCATAAAACTAAGCGTTTGTGGTTCAGTGGTAGAATATTTCGTTGCCAACGAAGTGACTCGAGTTCGATTCTCGACAGGCGCATATAATAGGTACGAGAGTCCGAGGGCTCGAAAGGTTTTTCCATTTTTAACATATGCACGAAGTGCTAGGGGCGAGTTGTATCTTTAAAAATTTAAGTAAGAAACAAAGATAACTATATAGTAGTAACAAATAGAAGGTTTTATAAAGAATCTATCATTAGTTATTTTATGATAATTAGTGTTAATATTCCAGACAAAACATTGTATGTAGGTGAAACTCCGATGAGATTGGAAGATAGCTTAAGAGATGCTTCCATAGAAGATTCAGTTTTAGAACTTAGATATGCATCAAGAAGGAAAGACGGAGATTCAATATTGGGAACAGAAGGAGATAAATTAAGAGATATTTGTGGAGATAACATTTTTGACACAATGCGTATGGACGGGGAAAGAACTTCTGATCATGAATATACGATTGCCATTTATGGAGAAGATGTTACTCCAAGAATAATTGGATAAAATACTCTTCTTTAGTTTTTCTTTATCCCAACATTTAAATAGTAAGTAAGACTAATCTTACCATGGGAAATATAGCGATAACAAAGATGAGTTCTAAGGGGCAAGTCGTAATACCTCAAGATATGAGACAGGGAATAAAAGAAGGCGAAAAAATACTTATTATAGAAAGTGATGGAAGTCTAATCCTAAAAAAAGCCAGCGAAGCAGACGAGAATTTTAAAGAAGATTTAGAATTTGCAAGAAGAACCGAGGAGGCATATCGGCAAATAGAGGCAGGAGAATTTGTTAGCGTAAACTCTGAAAATCTTTTTGAAGAAATGAGCAAATGGTAGAAGTACGTTTTGCTAAAAAGTTCGTAGATATTTTTTCTAAAATAAGAGATGAATTTTTAAAGGATAAAGTAAAAAAACAAATAAATATCAGACAATCCAGAAATAGGAAAACCAATGAGAAACACCAGAAAAGGGACAAGAGAGGTTTATATCAAACCTTACAGATTATCTTATTCCTATATGATTAAAGATGGCATAGTTTACATATTAGATTTATATCACAAGAAAAAACAATAGCTATTTTATTTTCTCCGTCTTCTCCCCAACTTTAACTTTCTTTTTTCTCAACTTTAACTTTCTTTTCTACGTCTTTCTTTAGTTTCTTTTTCACCCCAACTTTTTCAATAACTTCCCCAACCCCCAAATCCCGCCCCACTTCAATTTTTCTTCTCCGTCTTTTCTTTTTCTTCCCCTTCGCATCAGCGTAGGAGGATGTCCGCAGACGCCCTTCAACAAACTCCCCCGCCATAGCTCCCCCAACCTTCTTACGCCCAACCTTTTCAATAAACTCCCCATCCAAAGGAACATATTTTTCTTGTTCTTCTTTTTTATTACCCTCGCCCACCGGCCCAGTCCATTCATTTTTATTGGAACCAAAATTCTTTTTCACGACATAATTAACGGGATTTTTAACATAATTACAAGTGTTATCAGGATTGCAAACTCCAAGTCCAGTATAAAAATCCTTACAATTCGGAGGCATGAGCGGCTTTCTTTTATACGCCCAGTCGAGTTGAGATTTAATATAACCTTTTTTCAGCGGAACGTCATTTGTTTCATTCCAAGAATAAAGTCTTTTCTCAAGTTCGTCTTGATTCATTCCAATAGATCTAAGCAAATGCAAGAGCGCAAAAAGACCACGTTTTTTCCCGTCACCAAGTCCTTCCAAAATCTTCTTTATGCACGGAGGGAATTGTTCATCTTTTATATTCTGAAGCTCGAGCTCTTTATACTCCGAAAATTTTCCACTGGATTTCTTCACAAAATCTTTAGGCTGATGCTCAGACTCCCAATCCAATGCAGAAATAAGAAGTTTCGTGGCCTCACCCTCTTCCACATCCGGCATAAAGTCTTTTATCACCACACTCTCCGGCCTTGCATCTCGCATTTCAAATTCCATAATTTTATCTTTATCAACAACAATACTTGAAAGGGCAGTCTTCTCATGAAGTGAATAGGGCATCCTAAATAAATGCCTAGACGAAACCAAAATTAAATCCAGTCCCATAATCTCAAATAAATCAACCTCAACAGAAGAAGAAAAATTATTAGGATTACTTTTTGTTGTAATCCCGCATTTCTCACATTCATAAAATGGCTCGACGTTTTTTTTAAAAAAGGGTTTCTTGCACCCAGGACATTTAAACTCAGAAACATCTCCGACCTGAAGTTTTCTCACTTCCCCAATATAACAACGATCACAAAAAAATTCTACCATCTCGTAACGTTTCGCAATTTCACTGCAATTATTGCATTTAATACCCTTTTTTATGTCGACATCTTTAAATTGAGTATAGAAATCATCGGGCAGATTATTACTGCTCATTTCTTTCTCCGTTTCAAACCTGATAAAGTTAACAATACTTCGAGGTAGTTCAGGAAACAAGTCCTTAGTTTTTTCCCCCGCAAGCTCTTTAGGAAAAGCTTTCCAGGGAATTATAATATGAAAACCCTTAGACCCACTAAATTTTATCCCGACATTTTTAACTCCATATCTTTTCAAAACTTCGACAATAGAATGCGCCGCGCGTTTAGAATATTCAAACCATTTACAATCAATATCAATCAAAACGTCCCAGCCAGTTCTAAGCTCGTTGGCTTTTTTCTCATCCATCCCGGTCTCAATTCTCAAGGGATCACTCCACAATTCTTCTGAACAATGAAACGAAGTCGCGCCGTTTTTCGCAAGCGCATAAGAATCATTCGGATATTGAAGTATATCAGGTCTTTTCCCAAATCCTTCAAAATATCTAGGCGAAATTTCCCGGTTCTTAGCGAACTCATAAAGAGCATTCTGCACATCCTTATTTGAATAATAAAGCCTAGCCGCGTTTCGAACCCGCTTCTCTTTTTCAGACATTTCTTTTATTTCTTCCATTTTTATACCTAGACTAAGGAATTTATATATATTTAGAGCATACTGTAAAAATACTAAAGCAAAATAGGGCTCAGCTTTTTAAGAAAATTTAAAAACAACAAAATCCTATTAATAAAATGGTGAATAAAAAAAGTTCTAAAAAAATTAGCCCTACGCTAAAAATTATTTACATAGCCATACTAATTATAGTCGTATTATTCGCAGTTTATTTTTTAATGAGCGTGACAGAAATTACAGGGATGGCAACATCGGGAGGATGTATAGATAATGATAATACAATTTTTCCATTAGTTAATATGAATGAAGATTCTAGTTATTTTATAAGTAGTTCTGTTTTATATAGGGGAAGAACGCGTAAGGATTATTGTACTAGTAACAAAAAGTATATTCGAGAGAGATATTGTAAGAATGGAAGATTAAGAACTAGAGCAAAACAAAAATGTGAGTATGGGTGTGAAAATCGAGCTTGCGTTTCAAAGAACATGAAAACAGATATACAAAATCCAGGATTATTTCACAAGGCAGATACTGACAAAGACTGGCAAATTTCTAATAGTGAATTACTTAGAGTAATACAATTCTTTAACTCAAATGGATATCATTGTGAACCGGGTACCGAGGATGGATTTGATCCGGGGGAGGGTGACGATTCGTGCTATTTCCATAGTGCAGATACAGATGGAGATTGGGAAATTTCTCTTAGTGAGTTACTTAGAGTAATGCAACTTTTTAATTCAAATGGATATCATGTAGACCCAACATTTAATTCAGAGGATTCATATCTCCCAGGAGAATTTCAGGGGTATCCAAATTGCAATTCTAACAATTTAAATTTTGAACAGGAAAGATTGTGGAATGGCTTTAGAGAAAGACGCCTTTCGCAAGAGGAGAAAGATTTACTCGGCGGACAATACTCGTGGATGGATGTAACAAATTTAAATAAATGCGATAAGGTTCTTCTAGAAAAAGATATTAAAGGGTGGGAGTTTATATTGAGAATATGAGAAGAGAAACAAAATTTTTAGTCATGGTTTTATTTATTTTTTTATTGGGATTTTTATATATTCCTGATTTTGTAGATGCGTATACTGGAAATGAAATTGTTAAGGTATCATTTCCAACAGTTGGTTGTAGTTTTTCCCCGCAAAGACATAATCGCGTCTGGGACGGATGTTCTGCAGCATGGGATTATTGGGGAATAACAGATTGCGTTAGTGGATATAAAACGGTGCATTTGCAAACAAGAATTAAGGAGTCAGTTGAAAAGTGTAATTGTGAGTCAGATAGCGATTGTCCCACAAACTCAATCTGTACAACATGGGGAACAAATCTCGATCACGCAGAAGGAGAAGAATTCACTTTGCATAGAACCTGTATGAAGTGCGATGAGGATATTTCTGGAGATGGAGGTGATAGATCAATAATAGAGGGGGATTCTTGCAATTGTCCTCAATTTGATATTTGTCTTATCCCAGGACTTTGCTCAACTGATAAGAATAGATTTGAAAAAGGTACAAATGCAGACGATTGTTGTGAGAAGGTTAAGGCTGGAGAATCAAAATGGTGTCCAGCCAAGGGAGTCGGGCCAGAGAATGAAAGAGGATGCTGTCTAAAAGATTGGAGATGTTGGCA
>Ga0208904_1000973_pt1 | contig 21038 bp, 15 predicted proteins | sample AntAceMetag02UKB_FD_184774 | JGI IMG/M metagenome (GOLD analysis project Ga0208904, IMG submission 184774) | Saline lake microbial communities from Ace Lake, Antarctica - Antarctic Ace Lake Metagenome 02UKB (SPAdes) (version 2) | ecosystem: Environmental > Aquatic > Non-marine Saline and...
ATGTCGGAAATAAACTTCTAAAGATAATTTGTGCTATCATAAACTCCGGTAAACCTTACATACCTAATTATCGCTCTGTAAATCCGATTTTAGTAAAATAATACTTGTTTTGGTCTTGGTAATCGGGGCGAATGGCAGGCAAGTTCAGGATGACGGGGTAGAGTAGAAAAGGGAGGTAGAGACAAGGCATTGCCTTGTCTTGTTTCTATTAATTATAATTCAATAAAATTTAAAGGTGCAGTATTATAACCCCAAAAAAGAAAGGCTGTCAAATGACAGCCTTTCTTGTATACTAATTTGGTAGACTTGTTTATTTCAGGAAGGTCATCTTCTTGACATCAACAAAGTCGCCGGCGATCAATCGGTAAATATACATACCGGTTGCTACGCCATTACCAAAGTCATCACGACCATTCCAAACGATCTTCTTATACCCGGCATCAATATTACTGTTGCTGATCAAGGTGCGTACCTTGCGTCCGGTAATATCGTAGATGACCAATGATACATCCGTGATTGACGGAAGATCAAAACTGATCGTCGTTACAGGGTTGAAGGGGTTCGGATAGTTTTGATGTAATGCAAATTCAACAGGAACACCGTCGATGGCTACTTCAAGAGTATCATCATTATACCAGTAAGTATATTCGGCAGCTACTGTCGGAACTACAAGTACACGATTAGGTCCACCACTAGGGAACTCAGAGGTATCCCAAGAACCATTAATACGGAACTTGAAATTCTCTGTTCCGTATGGTATCATCGGAACTGTGATTGAGTAGGTTGTATCACTGTCATAATCAGTCATAATATCGCCCGAACCATCCCAACCATTGAAACTACCAGCTACGTCAACATAGTCCAATAGATTGAACGCACCATCAGCAAATTGTTTTTTCATGATGACATTAAGTGTAATGTCAACAGGTGAAAGAACTTTACGTTCTGTAAGTCCGTCGATGTATAGAACAACATCTTCGTCAACTGAACTCTGCAGGTGTAGATCACAAATTGTTACAGTTTCGCCGGTAAGAACACCGTTACCGGTGGCCCAGCCTTCAATTTCGTCATTAGAAATATCAAAGCTTACAACTTGCCAATCAGTTGCACAAAGTGAAACTGATTTCCACATATTGCGTTCATAACCATCGTCTTTAACTGTAAGTGCGATATCAACTTTACCTGTACCTTTAACCATAAGAAAAATAGTTGAATTAGCATTTACGGTTTTAGAGTAAGGATATTTAACATACTCTCTTACAAACCAGCCTCCATCAACAGCAGGATCATCAAGTAGAGTCAGTTTACCTGATTTTGTACCTTCATAAGCTTCGTCTGCTGAAGCAACTAATGATGAAGTCGCGAGAATGCCATTAGTCGAACCTGAGTATGTAGGAAGATTAGTAAAGTAAGATAATGTACCTTCAAAACCCTCTATCAACAGACCAGCATCTTCAGGATGTGCATCGCTGAACGGGATATAAACCGTTTGATCCTTGGTTGTATCTGTTATAGATATTGTAGCACCCGGAGTAGTAAGACCGCTGCAAACCAAAGCTACACGACTGTCTTCTACAAATGGAGCTGAGATCATAACAGCATTTGGAGCTATTAAATCAACAGCAGTCGGTGTAATAACACCCGGTGCAGACAAATCAAGAATGCTAAAGTTAGCAATTGCGGGAGCATCCAATGGTAGATCAAATTCAACGTAATAGGTAGGTACACCATCTACGAGAACAACATCAGCATTGACGAGCACAGGCGGAGCCGGGAAATCGAATGTGAAGGTAACGGTATCACTGTTTGTGAAATCATTACTTTCATCTGTTGCTTTAACGTATACCGAATAAGTACCGTTCATTTCGTATGGAGTATATTCATCTATAGGAATATACATGAAGGTATCTTGGGTGATCATTTCATCTTCAGGTCCATCACTAGCGAACATGATTTGATATGTTACCGAATCACCCGGAGGGATAGTATCGATAGAGGATGTCCAATTAGCGAGGAAGGTTTTGACTGAATCGCCACCTTCGCCCATGGGCATATCATAGAATCCGGGATCGTCCAATGAGGCATAAGTGGTACCGTCAATCGGATTTACGATCGAAAATTCACCGGGAGGTGTATTCGGATCAAAGTCTTCAAGACTTCTCGGCAATATTTGAGCACCGTAGTAATCACCGACGATACCGGTAATGTTGATTGGCCAAATCTCTGGAGTTGGCGTACCGTCAATATCGGTATCTTTATCGATATAGCAATAGAGTGTATCGCCATATTTATCTATTAAGTCGAAACCTTTGTTCGATCCGGCAGTTTCAGGCCAACCCAAACCGGTATCAAGAGAGTCACAGCCTTTGACCACAACAAGTTGGCCTTCATAAGCTTCTCCATCTAAATCACTTGCTCTGACTTCTACCGGTTCAACGATATTTCCCGTACTCAATACGGCATATTCAACATTCGTGACTTCGATCAATCCACCATAAATATCAATTTCACCGTAAACAACCAGTTCATCACCCACAGCTACATTTTGTGCGGTGTTGTAATCATAAACAGCAATACCTGCCGTTTCATCTTGTATATAAACAGGACCGGCAGAACCGTATTCGGTTGTAGTGGTTGCAATACCTTTGACTAAAACCATATAGCCTTCAGCGACGCCACGTGCGTCAGCAACGGTTGACAAACTTGTATTTACATAATTATCATCAAAAGAAAATTCATCAATCAGAACAGTTGCTGCTCCACCTTTGCTTTGTCCGTTAAAGTAGAGTGTACCTGTTTCATTTTCGGCATAGCCAATAACGGTAAAGGTAACAAATGCTGTATCTGAAATACAGGAAACCTCAAAATCACTGTCGGCAAGTCCGTCAACACCGAGATTCAGATATTTTGTAGGATCATCTGCAAAACCGCTTGATTGGATTCTGGCAGTTACCTTGAACATCGTACCGGGAGTAGCATAGACAGGAAGACGGGCATCAATTGTCCAACCACCATCAGATAGGGTTAAACAAGTATCGCCATCAGCCCAAACTCTGCTGGTCCAACCGCTGTTGGCTGAGGTCCAGCGATATACATGGTTACCATCTGAGAAATCATCCATAAAATCATTTGGAGGAAATTCACCAAGGTAAATCATTGTGTTTTTAGCAAAGACTTCCCACTCGGAATTTGAAGTTGTTGTACCTGCGGCATCAGCCCAGTTCAGGTTACCTTTAACCACACTTCTTTTTCTCATAAGTGAATGATCTTGTGTGCCCTTTTCAATTCCGGCAACATCCCAAGCTGAGCCCGGATCGTAAAACGGGAATCCAATGACATCTGTTTTGTGCCATGTTGTACCACCATCGGGTGTATACTCAACAGCTCGTGCGTCGTCACCATTGTGATGAACAGCGCTCGGATAGCCTAGAACTTCGTCAGCTTCAAGGAAATCAACTAATGAGGAATCTGCATCTTCATTTAATAATACCCATACATCACCGGCTGCTAAAGTAGCTCCAGTGGGGAATGTATGCCAATATTTCCATTCACTGCCATTGTTGGTCTGGGCAATGCGGTAATCATCTAAGCTGATCTCTGCATCGGTACCATTGTAAATTTCAATGGCTTTATTGTTGCCTGAACCTTCAATGTATTCTGAGAAGAATACGGCAGGAACGTCAACAGGCATATCTTCTACACCAACACAAGCGACCGTAGTTGCTCCTGTATTGGCACCATAGATCTCATCATAACCGTCGCCATCGAAGTCACCGGCATAACGCATACCGTATACACCTTTAAAAGATGGACTGGTAATATTATCTAATTTCATCCAATGTGTTGAATCTGTAGGATCTGTACCAATAAACTCATGGTTAGTAAGATAAGAACCGCCACCGGAAGCATAAATATTCATTCTTCCGTTGCCGTCAAGGTCACCCATCTGAGTGGCTACACCACCAGATGTACCAAGATTATCAATTGTATGAACATCTGCTGTGGTCAAGTCTGCCAAAGCTGTATCTTCAGGACATGTTGTGACATAAAGTCTACCACCATCATACATGGATACGTAAGCTTCGTCACGGCCATCGCCATCAAGATCGTTTACCATAAAATCCCAAAAAGCAAAATCATCAAGACGATCCAAATCTGTTTGGATGTAGTTCACAGCAGTATAACTGTCAGCTGAATCATTTTCAACGATCAGCATTGCTCCATGGTCCCATGGGGCAAAAAGAACTTCGTTCATGCCATCGCCATTTAAATCAGCAATAACACCACCATAGGGTGAACCGCCAATAGGAAATGTTCCATATCTTCCATGTTCAAATTCGATCGTGGTTGTAATATTGTTGTCTGCAAATGATGTACCTGTATCGACTTGTGCAATGTAGAATTTATCATAGGCATTAAGAGAACCATTGTTACCAAAAATAATTTCTTCTACACCGTCTTTATCTACATCGCCAACTGTGAAATTCTCACAGTACCAGCGATTGGCAGTTACAAGAGCTTTGAATAATTGGACAGGAGCTCTCATTGAGTCACCGACTGTATCATATTCAAATGCCCACAGACCACCGGTAGCATCGCTTGTCGAGTTAACACTAACAAGCAATTCTTGCATACCATTGCCATCGAGGTCACCGTACGCAACGTGTCTTGTTGCCGTGGTATAGGAACCACCCATGTCAGGGGTTTCAAAGAATAGGGTCGCAGTATTGTCCCCATCAATTTCATAGACGTATGCTTTTCCAGATGTGCCATAAGAAGCTAACATAACCTCTTTATTGCCGTCCTGGTCAAAGTCACTTCCTACCCAAAGGTCACGGATAACTTCTGAACTAGCTTTTGCACCAACATCGAAACCTTCGATACCGGCAGCTACAGCAGCCATCGTATTGACCTTATAAGGTGAAGCTAACAGTACGTCGCCTTCCAAATTGGCTTGTGCCGCAAACCCAAATGCAGCAAAAACCAACATAAGAATAAGTACTTTTCTCATGTGTCTTCTCCTTCTGTTTGTTTTAAACATTATTTATCTCTTATGGCAAAAATATATGATGAATATATGAAGCATACAACAATTATTTAAGTTTGAATCGGGTTATTGATAAGTAAAAGCCAAGTTCAAAGGTTTGATTCCCGACTTGTGCCTCTTGGATGAAATATTAAAAAAAGATTATAATGATAGGCCTAATCTCAATACATAAGAAACATGAATCAAAAGATAAGGTGGTGTACGATTTTTTTCCATTCTTTCTCGACCATCCGGCAGATCCTCTCTATGTCCGGATGCCAGCCGGAAGGTCTCACGTTTTACGTCTTATGTTTCACGTTTCACGTCTTATATTTCTCCACCAGTTCCTGCATATCGCCCTTCAATAGGCCATACATGCCCATGTTGCGCAAAATTGCTGCCGGGTGGTAGGTGACGCGGAGGTCGGTATTATGATAATTATACGTAATCCCGCGCATATCTTTGAGAGCGTTTGATTCTCTTAATAGCGTATTGGCGGCAACGCGTCCGAGAGCCACGATCACATTCGGTTTGATCAGTTCGATCTGACGATGGAGGTAATTTTCGCATAATGCGATCTCCTCGGGGAAAGGGTCACGGTTCTGCGGTGGACGGCATTTTAATACATTGGCAATAAAAACATCCTGCCGAGAAATTCCCACTTCTTCCAATATTCTGTCTAGAAGTTTACCCGCCCTACCAACGAATGGAATTCCGGTTTTGTCTTCCTGTTCACCGGGTGCTTCGCCTACGAACATGATATCTGCATCGGGATTCCCGCCTCCAAAAACAAAATGATTGCGGGTTTTACCGAGTTCACATTTCTGACAGGTATGGATCTCTTCGAAATATGCTTTCAGCGGGTGTTCTTTGGGAGATGAAAATATTTCACGACCATAAACATCTCGCATGTATTCGAGAAAAGGGAGCTTTTCCTGCATGTTTAGTCTTTCGTTTTAGTAATGATTTGCCAAATGGCTTCCGCTATATCCGCCTTTGATTGAAGCGGTAAAGTCGTTTTTTTATGTTCTTTATTGATGATCGTGACCTGATTGGTATCTGTCGCGAATGCTGTGTCGCTTTTACTGGGATTATTGACCACGATCCAGTCTAGATTCTTTTTTTCCATTTTAGACATGGAGTTGGATAATTCATTTTCAACTTCCACGCTGAATCCGATGAGTAACTGGTCTTTTTTTTCTTTTCCCAATTGAAGTAAAATATCGTCTGTTTTTTTCAATTCAAGCGATTCGGGTATCAGGTGCTTTTTCAATTTCCCCTTTGCGGAGCTTACTGGTCGAATGTCCTCAACGGCTGCAGCCATCACAACAATATCCTGATCTTTATAAAGAGCCAGGACAGCTTTTTTCATTTCTTGTGCTGAAACAACATGCTGTGTTTTGCATCCTTGCGGGTCGGGGAGGGCAGTCGGACCGGAAATATAATTTACATTAGCACCGGCCTGAGCGGCAGCTTCGGCCAAAGCGATGCCCATTTTACCAGTAGATGGATTTGAAATAAAGCGGATATCATCGATGGCTTCCCGAGTGGGACCGCCGGTGATCAGAATGCGTTTATACGCGAGAGGATTTTTTTTTTGAGCGGAAAGTGCTTGTTCGAGGAAATGGATCAGAGTTTTTTCATCCGGAAGCCGTCCGATACCCCAGCCTTCTTCCGCTGTTGCCAATTCGCCGGTTTCCGGTTCAATAATATGATATTTCAATTCCCGCAATTGTTGCAGATTGCGCTGAACGACTGCATTTAAATACATGTTCTTGTTCATAGCGGGAGCAATGACGGTCTTTTCGGGTTTGGCTACAAGCAACATGGTGCTTAGGGCATCATCTGCTATACCTGCAGTTATTTTGCCTAGGATATTTGCCGTAGCCGGTATAACGGCTACAAGATCCGCGCGTTGGATGATATCAATATGACGGGTGCCGACAATATCACTTTTGGATGTGAACATGTCGGTGATCACTTCTTTTCCGGAAAAAGTTTCAAAGATCAAGGGAGTCATAAATGCTTGCGCGGACTTCGTCATAACGACGGTCACGTCGCAGTCAAGATCACGGGTCAATCTGCGAAGCAAGGGTGCGCTTTTATAGATCGCTATTCCGCCCGTTAATCCGAGAACAATTGATTTACCCTTGAGAACAGACATGCTTATTCTTCTGTTTCAGCTACTTTTTTTTCTGCTTCTACTTCTTCTTCGGGCTCTTCTTGCTTTTCGTATTCGAATTTGATGTTGCCCTGCTCATAATCTATCATGGCAAGAGAAGCGGGTTTTTCAAAAGAATTGAAATCTATATCGTTTTCAAATACTTCGTCGCTTTCAGGATCGATCATGTTTTGGATCGGGTAGTCTTCGCTCCGTTTTTGATTGATCTGTCGTGCGCGTTTAGCCATCACGGTGATCGCTTCAAAGATGTCGTCCGGGCGTTCGCCCTTGAAACGGAAATCTTTCTTCATTGGATTGCCTCCAGTTTATTCATAATAAGGGTCTCTATTTTATCGACCGTATCATTTAATTTATCATTTATTATGACGTGGTCAAACTTTTCTTTTTCTTTACGTTCTTCAGGTATACGGGACAGACGCTTCTGGATATGCTCTTCACTCTCGGTTCCACGGTCCCGTAATCTTTTCTCAAGAACTTTCATATCCGGAGCATCAATAAAAAAAGAGATGTTCTGTTCCGGGTATTCTTTCAGGACGCGTAAGGCGCCTTTTACATCTATATCAAGTATATATACTTTTCCCTCTTTTACGGCTTTTTCAAGAGGTTCGCGAGGGGTTCCGTATAAATCGTTGTGTACATGTTCAAATTCTATAAAAGCGTTTTTATCAATATTTTTTTCAAAGGTGCTTCTATCAATAAAATAGTAATGCTTGCCTTCGATCTCATTTTTTCGCGGTAAACGGGTTGTGCAGGAAACGGAGAAAAGCCATTCGGGATGTTTTTCTTTCAAAGCACGTATAATAGTGGATTTTCCACCTGCGCTAAAAGAGACGAATATGATCAGCAAGCCTTTTCTCATTGGATGTTTTGCACCTGTTCCCGAACGGTTTCAAGTTCATTTTTGATCTCTACAACATGTTGTGAGATCTCCGAATTTGATGCTTTATTGCCCATGGTCGTTATTTCACGATTCATTTCTTGAAGCAGGAAATTCAATCGTTTACCAACGGTTTCATTTGAATTGAGATAAGTAATAAATTGAGCCAAATGAGATTTAAAACGATCGATCTCTTCACTGATATCCAGCTTGTCGGCCAATTGAACGATTTCCTGATGCAGTTGCAATTCACTGGGATCTTCTTTCAATAATGCGGATATGCGTGAACGAAGAGTTTCAATATGGCGAGGTATATTTTCTTTTTGAAGGTCAATAATGGTCTGCAGTTGTTTTTCCATTGAACTCATGCGTTCTAGAAAGATCGCGCGAATGTATTCCCCTTCTTTGGTCTCCATATCAAGAAGTTCTTTGATCGCTGAGTCAAGTATCTTGATCATTTCAGTTTCAAGAATTTCATGCTCAATACTGTTCTCTTCGAGTGTCAATAATTCGGGTTGAGCAAGAAGGTCTTGCATATTAACCTGAGGTTTAATCCCGGTCTCAACGGCGATCTTGGAAACCGTAGACATGAAATTTTTCAACAGGGGTGTATTAACGGAGTAAGACGCAAGTGTGTTATTTGCAGAATTCACATTGAGGTAGCAATGCATATTACCACGTTGGACATATTGACGGATATATTTACGAAGCGGTTCCTCAAGAAAATTCAAGAATTTTGGGGTAGCAACAAATATTTCGAGATAGCGGCTATTGACCGATTTCAACTCTATCCCGATCTCCATATTTTGAATGTTACCTTCCGCTTTTCCAAAGCCGGTCATACTTGTCAGCATAGTCACTCCTATTTTGCAAGCATAAAATACAATATTATGGCATAAATACAAGATAAAAGATTAAAGACAATCATGCTATTTAAAGTCAATTTAACTAAAAATATTGTATAAGTGAAACATATTTAGGTAATAAGTATTTGCAATATTACCATAAACTAAATATATTACAATTATAAAATTAATAATTGCAAAGTTGAGAGGGAAGTAAATATTTTGTATCTTATATGTTTTTTTAATTTATGATAAGGAGAAGAAAATGACTGAACAGCAGACAATTATTGTAAAGAAAGAAAAATCAATGGCAGTAGCTTACTTACTGTTAATTTTTCTTGGTAGCCTTGGTATTCATCGCTTTTATTTAGGTAAAACAGGTTCCGGAATTGCTATGCTCTTATTATCCATTATTGGAGCAGTAACCGCTATTATAGTAGTAGGTTATTTTCTTTTAGGCATTGTAGGATTATGGATTTTTATTGATCTATTTTTAACAGCCGGTATGGTAAATAAAGCCAACTTAATTGAATAAATACGGATTGGATAATAAGATGGAATATCAAAGAGAAAAAAATGCAGATGAAGTCTTCTGCCGTTCTTGTGGCGAAATAATAAAAAGTGAAGCCGAAATTTGCCCCAAATGTGGTGTTAGACAGAAAGAAACGGTTATTTATACCACGGCTATGAAGAAACCCGTTGACCCAAATGCCTCAAAAAAAAGCAGGCTTATTGCTTTTTTACTGTCTTTCTTTCTAGGGACATTGGGTGCTCATCGTTTCTATGTTGGAAAAACCGGAACTGCAATATTGCAGATACTGTTTGGTTGGGCAACATTATTCATTTGGAACCTTGTTGATATGATCATGATCCTTGCTGGTACTTTTAAGGATATTGATGGCAAGGAGATTACTAACTGGGAAGTAGATTAGTACTTATAAAAATTCAATGCCTATCGGTATTAATATGATCAGAAAACGAAAAAAAGCCGCTAAGCGGCTTTTTTATTTTTGTGTATAAGAATTAGATTTCTGTCTTTTTCTTTGCCATAAAATATAACCAAAGGGCAACCAGCATAAATAGGACGATTCCCAACCATTTGAAACCGCCGACATGAGGCCACCAGTCCTTGTTTGCGGTTGCAAAAATAGGAATAGCTACCAAGATGCCCATAAGGGCTTCACCGGTAATAAGTCCGGAAGCAAATAATAGACCTTTTTTGCTATCATTCTTTGTTCGTTCTTTGGTGAAATAAGAAATAAGTCCACCGATAAAAACCGGTACGGATAAGGAAATCGGAAGATACAAGCCAACTGCAACCGCGAGTACCGGCATGCGGAAGGATGAGCCTCGTTTTTCCAATATAATATCCGCAATGACGATCGCGATACCTAAAGCGGCACCAATGGCAACCATGTCCCATGGAAGATTTCCATTGAATACACCTTGCGCGACCGACATCATGAGCGTCGCCTGCGGGGCAGGAAGTGTCTCAGAGCCGATCACATATGCCGAATGCAAAATATCGAGTGTAACGCCAAGTGTCATTGCAGCGGCAAGTGTACCGACGATCTGCATGATCTGCTGTTTCCAGGGGGTCGCACCCAGAAGATATCCCGCTTTAAGATCTTGAAGATTATCACCGGCAATGGATGCGGCACAGCATACCACCGCACCAATAATAATGGCTCCGGCAGCACCTTCGGGACTTCCTTTGCCCATGAGCAATAGGAGGAGAAGCGATGAAAATAAAATTGTCGCGATCGTAACACCGGATATCGGGTTATTTGATGATCCGACCAATCCGCCCATGTACCCTGCGACTGCCGAAAATAGAAATCCAAAGACCAGCATGACGGCCGTCATGATGAGCGTGATCTCAAAACTTTTTAGAACATCCAAATATAAAAGGAATAGTGGGATCGTGGATACCGCAACAATGCCGATTACCCATTTGATCGATATATCTTGTTCGGTCCGAGCCATTTCCACGCCATTGTTGGAATTGCGATGTGCATTTAAACTGGCTTTAATGCCGTTGATCAGCGGACGCATTAATTTTACAATGGACCACAGACCACCGACGACCATAGCACCGACGCCAAGGTAACGGATTTGTGTGGACCAGATCGTAGATGCAACATCCATGTTGATCGGACCGGCATGTCCAACAACTGTTGAATAAATAGGTAAAACGACCATCCATGATAGCAGTCCTCCTGCCATCATAAGAATGGAGATGTTCAATCCAATGATGTAACCTACACCAAGTAGAGCGGGGGAGAGATCGCCGCCAAAACCAAATATCGTTTTACCGCCGCGTGCATTTGTAAAACCAAATGCACCCTCAGCAGATTGATTCCACATACTGAAACCCTGTTGGAATAATTTAAGAACACCACCGACAAGCGCGGTTTTTAATATCATCATCAGGTGCTTTCCACCTTCTTTACTGCCCTTTGCCTCTTCACCCGCTTTTAATACTTCAGCGGTGGCAACACCTTCAGGATAAGTGAGCTTAGCTTCAATGATCAAAGCACGTCGTAAAGGAATAGTGAACATAACCCCGATAATACCACCAACGGCAGCCATTTCTGCGATCGCGATATAGTCAAAATCCGTCCAATAACCCATCAGGACCAATGCGGGAATAGTAAAGATCACACCGGCTGCGAGAGATTCGCCGGCTGAAGCGGCAGTTTGAACAATATTATTTTCCAGAATGCTGGATTTGCGGAAGAGGCGTAAAACACCCATTGAGATCACGGCTGCAGGTATAGAGGCACTGACCGTCATACCTGCAAATAGACCTAAATAAGCGTTGGCTGCAGCCAAAATAACTGAAAGTATTATACCAAGAATAACCGACTTAATGGTAATTTCCATCATTGATTTCTTTTTCTCCATAAGATGTCCCTTCCTAGTCCTGTTTAAATTTTTAATGTGTAATATACGAAAACTTACTTAGAGAATTAATAAAAATTATTTTTAGAATGTCATCCCGGATCCCCGAAGCATCCGGGGCCTGCGGCAATCAAAATCAAGAAACATGTCATCCCGGAAAGATAGCCAGCGTCTATCTTATCCGGGATCTCATTTATTAATCACTCCATTTTATAAGAGAAATGCTATTATTTAGATCCCGGATCCCCGAAACATCCGGGGCCACCGGCAAGTTTTCCGGGATGACATAGTGCTGATTGTCCGGGGATAACATGGTATCCTTTATGCATAATTCATAACCTCAACCTCAACCTCAACCTTAATCTTAATCTTTATTTTAATTCATTAAAAAATCCATTACATTACTTAGATATTGAAAGGATTATAAATGGACGAACAAACATTGCATGAAACGCACTCGACACTGGAAAATATTCTTAAACAGCGTAAGGAAAAGATCGCGAAGATCAAGGAAATGGGTTTTGAACCTTTTCCTTATTCTTATACTGTGACACACAAAAGTAAAACAATACTGGATAACTATGATGAACTGGAAGAAAAGACAGTTTCTGTTGCCGGTCGCTTGATGAATATACGTCGTATGGGTAAGGCCAGTTTTACACATCTTCAGGATGCAGAAGGCCGAATTCAACTTTATATCTCCAAAAATGACATCGGTGAAGAGTCTTATGCGATGTTCAAATTACTCGATATCGGGGATATTATCGGCATTGAAGGGATCGTGATGAAAACCCGGACCGGTGAGACCACCGTGAAGGCAACATCTTTGACACTACTGACCAAGAATATCCGTCCCCTGCCCATCGTAAAAGAAAAAGGCGGTGTGATCTATGATGCGTTTTCGGATAAAGAATTACGTTATCGTAAACGCTATCTTGATCTTATCGTGAACCCTGAAGTCAAGGATACATTTGTAAAAAGAGCGGAAATTACCCGAGCTACACGAAAATTCTTTGATGACCGTGGTTACCTTGAAGTGGAAACACCTATTTTACAACCGCTTTACGGCGGTGCCAATGCACGTCCGTTTGTCACTCACCACAACAGTCTGGATCAGGATCTCTATCTGCGAATTGCAGATGAACTTTACCTCAAACGTTTGATCGTTGGTGGCTTTGAAAAAGTGTATGAGTTTTCCCGTAATTTCAGGAATGAAGGTATGGACAGAAGTCATAATCCCGAATTCACCGCCATTGAATTTTATGAAGCTTATGTAGATTATTTCTATATGATGGATTTTGTCGAGGAGTATTTTAAAACCATCGCTGAACTCACCGGCAGTATGATCGTGGAATATCGTGGAGAAAAAATTGATTTCTCCAAACCGTTTGAACGTAAATCCATGGCTGATCTGTTTGATGAATATCTTAAGATAGATATTGCTGCATTTACCGAAAAAGATTTTGCGGATTGGTGCCAAAAAAACAAAAAAGAATTTGATCCTAAATGGAATTACGGCCAGTTCCTCGATAAATTATTTGATGAATATATTGAACCGAAACTCATTCAACCGACATTTGTGGTCGATTATCCGAAGGCGATCTCACCTTTGGCAAAGACCGATCGAAACGGTGATGAACGATTTGTTGAAAGATTTGAACTTTTTATCTGCTCTTCAGAATACGCAAATGCATTTTCTGAATTGAACGATCCCCTGGATCAGCGCGAGCGCCTTGATGGGCAGGATCGATTGAGAATTGAGGGCGATGATGAAGCTCAGGCCTTTGATGAAGATTTTATTCAGGCCATCGAAACAGGCATGCCGCCGACCGGTGGAGTGGGAATAGGATTTGATCGTGTGATCATGTTGTTTACAGGTCAGACAAGCATCAAAGATGTTCTTCTTTTCCCTGCTATGCGATCCGAAAAAATATCTTGAAGAAGTCGATAGGTCGATGAGTCGATAGGTCGATAACACGAAATCCACGGGTCATCCTGCCTGCGCCGATGAATATCGGTGAAACGACCCCGAAGCATCGGGGCGGGTTCAGTCCCGAAGGGATTCAGTAGGCCGTGCCGGCCGAAGTCATGACGTAGGCTGGGAGATCTCCGTGAGAGAAAAAGAAAAATATTTTGAAATATATTGACCCTGGCCAATGTCAAAACTCAAATTGAAAATACCATGTTAAAATTCTTATTTTACCTCTCTGAGCGTACCCTGTTTCACAAACGCTCCGATCAGTTTGTGCCCGTTATTCGTATTCTGGCAATTTTAGGACTGATCATCGGGACCATCGCTATGACGGTCACCTTGGGAATTTTACGTGGTTTTGAGAATAATCTGGTCGAAAAAGTCACGGGTTTTGAAGCACATATTCGAATAGAAAGTTTCAAGGATAATATTGAATACGATGGCGAATATGTGGCGCAATTACTTGATAATAAAGATATTACCCGCCTTGCACCCTATGTTAATCTGGAAACGATGTTGAGGCATGGTGAAGAAACCGAAGGTGTGATCATTGAATGCATGACCGAAGCGGATTTTCTTGAGATGCTTCATGCTTCAAAGAAAGATATGATGGGGGGAGTCGATTTCCGGGAGGCTGACTCTCTTAAAGGTATTTATCTTGGTTATGGCGCAGCCGAATATCTTAATGCAACCGTAGGTGATACTGTATCGGCTCTTTTCGTCAATGGAGTTCCTTCTCCATTTAATCCCATTCGATCATATGATGTGATCGTAACCGGTATCTTTTCAACCGGAATGAAAGAATTTGATGCCAATTACGCCTATGCGCCCTTGAACTTTGCCTCAGAAGTCAATGGAAATGATAACATAATAAGCGGATATCAGTTATTACTCAGTGATCCTTTGCTTGCAGATGATATTTCAAATTGGATCAATAAGATCAGTTCCTATCACTATATTCCGGTGACATGGAGAGAGCGTAATATCATGTTATTTAAGTGGTTGCAAACGCAAAAAGCACCTATTGTTATTACCTTCGGGATCATTGCTTTAGTGGCAATGGTCAATATTATTTCAACATTAGTGATGATCGTTCTTGTCAAAGAACGCGATACGGCGATCCTTAAATCCGTTGGCATGAAGCCCTCCGATATTCGGAAAAAGTTTATGATCGATGGCTTAAGTATCTCCATGATGGGTATAGGGATCGGCATACTTATTTCAAAAGGTCTGGAATGGGGACAAATGCGTTTTGCCTGGATCAAACTTTCTGCCGACGTCTATTTTATAGATCGTTTACCCATAGAAATTTCCTGGGATGTTATCTTGATCATTTTTCTAGTAGGTATTGTAACATCACTGATCGCAACATTTCTTCCGGCACGGAACGCGTCGCGTATCAAACCCGTTGAGGTTCTGCGTTATGAGTAAGAAATCTTACATAAATTATATAGCCGGACGATATTTTTCATCGCGAAAAAAGGTCCGGATGATCTCAACTACATCCATCATTACGATAATAGGTACATTTTTAGGGACTTTTGCTATTATTGCCGCATTATCGGTTATGAACGGTTTCCGTGATATGCTTTTTAACCGGACTCAGGATATGTCTCCCGATCTGACATTTTATGTAAAAAATATCGGTGATGAAAGCAGAACATATCTCTATGAAGCGATCAAAGAAGACACAAGAATTAAGACGATTACTCCGACCATTGAAAGAAAAATGCTTGTGAATTCAGGTAAATATCAACAGCTGGCGTTTATTAAGGGTATTCGTCCCAATGAATATAAAAAAATACTTAATTTAGAGCCCTATTTGCAGGAGAAGAAATTTCTAACCGATGATCTAGCCAAAACATCCTATCCTGAGATCATCATGGGCTTATCCCTTGCGAATAAACTCGGTGTCGGAGTGGAGGATACGATCAATTTAGTTTCTCTTCTGGATGTTAAAACATACACTGCACCCAGTATGCAATGCATCGTAAAAGATGTATTCAATGTAACGGTTTTTGATTACGATTATCGGGCTTACATGCATATTCTTGATATGCAATACCTGTTGGATGAACCCAATTATCATCAATTTGAGGCAGAACTTTACTCAACTAAAGACTTAGGCACGGTTAATAAATACTGGAAAGAGCATATCCCCGATAATTCGCGGGTAGCGAGCTGGTGGGAGGAACATCTTGAATTATTTTCAGCCATGCAAGTGGAGAAGATCGCAACATTTTTGGTCTTGAGCTTGATTGTGATCATTGCGGGTTTTAATCTTATTTCATCCATGATTATGTTGCTTCTTGAAAAAAAATGGGAGATCGGAATACTCCAAAGTATGGGCTGTGCCCCGCGGGATGCGCATCGAATATATTTCAGACTAGGCTGGTATACCGGGGGATTGGGAATGATCCTTGGAACAGCCACGGCGGTGATACTATTACTCATGCAGCAATATTTCCCTTTCTTTATTATGCCGGGAGCGAATGATGTTTACATTTTTAAATATGTCCCGGTGATCGTGAATTTTTGGGATGTGCTTGCGACACTTATGATGGTCTCCATCTTGATAACCCTGTCCTCACTGGTCCCGGCAAAAAGAGCGAATAAGATTAAGCCCCTGGATGCTATTAAGACAAAACAATAAAACCGTGAAACGTAAGACGTAAGACGTAAAACGTGAGAGGTAAGATCTAAATCGTAAGTCCCGTAGGGACGATAGCTTTGTAGTTGAACGGTCCGATTTGAAACATGAGCTCCGTAGGAGCGGAACAAAATCAATTGATAATTGATAAAGGACAATTGACAATTACGTAAAACGTAAGATGTAAGACGTAAAACGTAAAACGTTAACCCCGAGCTTGTCGCCTGTCGGCCGTAGCTTTAGCGTAGGCTGGAGGGGTTGAACTTAAAAGGGGAAATGAACAACGAATCATGAACATTCGAACAATCGAAGTGAATATTTACTTCGTATTTCTAAAATCGTTAATCCTTGTTCGTTATTCAGGCAGTCCCGTAGGGACGATAGCTTTGTAGTTGAACGGTCTGATTTGAAACATGAGCTCCGTAGGAGCGGAACAAAATCAATTGATAATTGATAAAGGACAATTGACAATTACGTGAATCGTAAGAAGAAATGTAATTCAACAAATCAACAATGAATTGGATATATTATGAAAACGATTATTAAAGTCAAAAACCTATGTAAAAGTTATATGTCCGGAGAGAAGCCCCTGAAAGTATTGGATAATATTGATCTGAGCATTCACCAGGGTGACTTTATTTCTCTTATGGGGCCTTCAGGTTCGGGGAAATCGACCTTATTGAATATTATCGGGACCATGGATACGCCCAATTCGGGTGAGATATGGATCGCCGGCAAACAGGTCACGCATATGCAGGAAAATCAATTGGCTATGTTTCGCCTCAAACACATAGGTTTTGTGTTTCAGTTCCATTATTTACTGCCTGAATTTAGTATAGAAGAAAATGTTGCCATGCCGTTGATGATCTCCGGTCAAAACCGTCAGCAAGCCATCATGAATGCCAGGGAAATGCTGGATTATTTGGGCATGACGGAAAGAATGCACCACTTTCCCGCAGAAATTTCGGGCGGGGAAAAACAACGGGCGGTCATTGGTCGTGCCCTGATCAATAACCCTGATATTTTGCTAGCCGATGAGCCCACGGGAAATTTGGATAAAGAAACAGGCACGAAAGTATTGGACCTGTTCAAAAAGATCCAAAAAGATATGGGTCAAACCTTTTTTCTGGTGACTCATAATGAACAAATAGCCCAGATTGCTGAAATTAATTATCATCTTGATAACGGGAAACTTATTAAAGAATAATTGAGGGAAAGCTATTCTTTTCGCTGTTGATTTTAATCGATAGATCATAATTTAACTTTAAATAGCATTATTATCTCTTCAGGTAGGTAAAAAAACAAGGAACATCCACTATAAAAAAAACTTATATTTTAACTACGATGAAAACACAAATTACAAAAATCCTCATCTTGCTTTTCATGATCCTGCCCTTGGGACTTATGGCCGCTTATACAAGCTATGGGAATGATTATCTTAATCTTTTGCGCGGACCCGGTGGAGAGCTTTACGGTGCGGCCTACGGATTAATGCAGTACGGAAGTGAAAATACCATGTTGAATCCGGCGCGCTTGGGAGAAACCTCCAATAAATCTCTTTATCTCTATCATTCAGCCTGGTTCAGGAATGAAGTGTCGGCCAGCTCGATAGCATTTACATTTAAATTTAAAGATCAACCGCTGGGTGTGATGATCTCTCGAATAGGTATCTCGGATATCCCCGATTCAAGAAATGCTTTATTGGATTATGGATTGGACGGGATCCCCGGTACGGGAGACACCGGTGAGGGTAATGGTCAATTGGATGAAAACGAAATCATTGATTATGATGGTGTCTTGTTTACAGGTATCGCAAATTATACGATCCATCTCGGGTTGCCCGTCTATCAAAAAAATAATTTCAGTCTTGGACTTGATCTTGGTTTTTTATATACGGGGTTGATCGAGACTAATGGTTATGGACTGACATTTGATCTTCATGCCGAATATAAAGGCAAGTATGTCCAATCTCTTTATTCCTTAAAAAATCTTCCTTCAGCTATTATGGTTTTTGATAATGGAGCAGCGCAATATTATCCTCCTCAATTTAAGGCAGCATGGATAGTTCCTTTTGCTATTGGGGATTTTAATTTTAAGCCGGGGTTCAGTTCCGCTATGTCGATCACTGAAAATTTGGATTATTATATGTTTTCTATTGGCTCAATACTGGCAGTGGATATACAACCTTTGGTTCAAATAGAATATAAAAATATTGTTGCGGCAGGTATCAGTTATCGTTGGGGCGATGGCTTCCATGCCGGTATCGAATTCTCACTGCCATTTTTGGATATCTCTTATTCATTCAGACCTTCCACAAATGGTGACCTGGGAAGCTCGCATTTAATTTCATTAAGAATGTCAACGGATATATTTAAATAAGAAGGGTAAGATCGTTATGAAACATTTTTGGATTATGGGTCTTGTATTTTTATTATTAGTCGGTTGTGGAAATCGCGAATTGAGCACCGAGCCGGATTATGACAGTCTCATTTCTTTTATCATGAAAAATCACAAGAAAGAAAGTATCGAATTATATACCGCCTGCGAACAAGTATTACCGGAGATCATTGAAAAAGGTGAGCTTGCCGACTATCAAAAGATTATAGAAATTTACAATAAGAATACAGATGTATTTTCTAAAGCGATGACCCTTGGTTTTTTATCAAGCGTAAAAACAGAAAACCCTGTTTTAAAAGATTCTGTTTTCAATGCGGTCAAAAAAGCTGACATGATGACCAAGAGCGATGCTTTCCTGACTTCAGCTAAAGAATATTATCAGGAGCGTAATTTTACCGAAGAGGAATTGAATGATCGCCTGACGGCTTATCGTGCCATGGTCGGGGATGGATACGCTCAGTTGTTGATCGAACGCCAAAAATTGACAGAGGCACTGAATGTCTATGAAGATATTATTGCCGATTATCAGGATACGGAGGTCCTTCTTAATTACGGCAAAGCCCTCAATAAAATGAATCGTTATGAAGCGTCGCTGATCGCTTGTATTGAAGCGTTGAAAATGACGCCAGGGTCTTTGGATGCAAAAGCTGAAATATTAAACACAGCGGAATTGCTTGGATACTCAAAAGCTGAGGTCAACACCATGATCGACGAAACTGTCTTTGTCGGTCGCAATATTCTACGTCAGAACCTGCTGGCAGATCAATTGAATATTCCCATGCCCGAATTTGAGATCGATGGTTTGGATTCAACTACGATCACGCATGAAAAATTTAAAGATAAGATCCTTATTGTCAGCTTTTGGGCGACTTGGTGTCCGCCATGCCGCAAAGAATTACCCCACATGAACGAAGTTTATCATCAATATAAAGAAGATGAAGAAGTTGAGATCATTGTTGTATCAACAGATAAAGATAAGTTTCTTGTCCCGCCTTTTATCAGTGAAAATGGATTTGATTTTCCGGTTTATTACGCCGATGGCTTGAACACAGCATTCGGAGTTAAAGGGATACCTACGTTGTTTGTCATAGATAAGCAAGGCCTGATCCGATATAAAAAGGTGGGATTTTCCGAAGGGGAAGAATTCGAAAAGATCATGTCCTGGTATATTGAAGAGATAAAAGCAGTAGAAGACGCCTAACAATTGATAATTGACAATTGACAATTAGAATAAGAATTATAATGAATATAGGGGCTAGACATGTCTAGCCCTTTTTTATTCAATTCGATTAATGATTGATAATTTCGTAAGACCTTCCGGCTGGTATCCGAACGCAGAGAGGATCTGCCGGATGGTCGAAAAAGAATAGTAAGACGTAAATTCAAAACCTTATTCATAATTAAAAACAATATTTGCTGTCATTTCGACCGAAGCCCGCCAAAGAAGGGCGAAGCGGAGAAATCTAAAATTGCTTTCAATTATTCCAGAGTTTGAGATCTCTCCACTACACTGCGTTCCGGTCGAGATGACATCTTTCTTTCTCCCATATTCCACTCCGAACCCAAACACTCCGAACTCCCATACTCAATTGACAATTGTCCTTTATTAATTATCAATTGATTTTGTTCCGCTCCTAGGGAGCTGATGATTTAAATTGAACTGATAAACTACAAAGCTATCGTCCCTACGGGACTTACATTTAACGTCTCACAACGAATATTGAACTCGTAAACCACTTTCTTAGTCATCCCGAAACCCCGAAACATCGGGGGTGGATACCGATGTTCAGGATCTCTCTGAGTGTCATGTCACAGAATATTATCCTGCTCTGATTTTGAATTATCACATTTAACCCCTTCTTACGTAGACGGTTCACGTAATTGTCAATTGTCCTTTATCAATTATTAATTGATTTTGTTCCGCTCTTACGGAGCTGATGATTTAAATTGGACCAATAAACTACAAAGCTATCGTCCCTACGGGACTAACGTTTTATGTCTCACAACGAATGTTGAACTCGTACCCCACTTTCTTAGTCATCCTGAAACCCCGAAGCCTCCATTAGACTACCAAGTCCCCAAAAAAGCATTAAATTATAATGTTTAGAATCCTACATGGCGGAGTTGAGCAAGTCTATCCGAAGTTCATTGCTATCGAGCTAATTCCCCGATTAAGACCCAACCC
>Ga0208904_1000977_pt1 | contig 20973 bp, 21 predicted proteins | sample AntAceMetag02UKB_FD_184774 | JGI IMG/M metagenome (GOLD analysis project Ga0208904, IMG submission 184774) | Saline lake microbial communities from Ace Lake, Antarctica - Antarctic Ace Lake Metagenome 02UKB (SPAdes) (version 2) | ecosystem: Environmental > Aquatic > Non-marine Saline and...
AACTTACTAAGTTGCACGAAAGCCTGTATAGGGGAAGCTTTTCAAAGGTATCAGAAGAACTTCAAAAGGATCCAGTAAAAGGAGAGATAGTCGTCGCAATTGAATAATTAAAACTAAGTGTCCCCGGCAAGAATCGAACTTGCATTTAGGGTTTAGGAAACCCTCGTTCTATCCGTTGAACTACGGGGACGCAATGAGGCTTATATTATACCAAATTCAAGAATTACTTCAGGGTTAATGAATAAATATTAGAAGATCCAGAATCAGCCCCAAGATTGGTTAATAGAAGCAACCTTTTATCGCTAACTGTTGGAAATGCGTGGGGGGAGATATAGCTTCCTGTATATACTTCTTGCTTATTGGTTCCATCGTAATCCATAATGGTCACCTTTCCTTCCTCAGCCATCACTAGGTGTCGGGAAGTGGGGAACCAAGTTAGTCTTCTGTTGGTTATATCGTGTAATTCATTGCCAATAACAAGATTGTCTGAGTGGTCATCAATCAAAAAGTTTCTGTCTTCTTTGATGTCGTACACATAGGTATGATTGGTTTTGATATATCTTTCTTGTCGTTGTGTTGATGCGCCGGGAAGAGTGTTGGCAATAATATTGTCATTCAAAGTTGCTGAACTACTGGCGGTATAGAGTATTTTGTCTTTGTCTGGAGAAAAAAGAACTGAACTTGATCTTCTTTCGAGAAGTTCAACTAACTCGTCAGGGAACCTTCTTATTTGGGCTGCAAACTTGGTTTTTCTTTCCTTTTCCCATTTTAAAACGATAGATTCTTTAGTAGAGGCAATGTTTACTCTTTGGTTTTGAGGAGTATATCTGCCTGCATCAAGCAGAAATACGCCCAAATTAGTAGTAAGCATGATTTCTCTTCCATCTGGAGACCATTCCCAAGAGGCTTCGCTTAGCTCCCCGTCAGTTATTCTTCTTGGATCTCTAGCGAATCCTAGTGGTAAATTCACAGTTTCTAGAACCCAAAGTCCGGCATGATCATTTTGATCGTTGGGGCTTTGTGGATCAGAGGGGACAACATAGGCAATTTTTGTAAAGTCGCTGGAAGGAACAGGGTTTATGCTTGTAGAAAAGGTGACAGCGGACAAAGAAGGAACAGCCTTGAATAAGTCTGCGTTAGCCTCAGTGACGATCTCTTTTTCAACTGTTAATCTCTTATTCCAGGTTATGTATCCTTCTTTTCGAATAGATACATCATATGTCCCCGGAGGAAGAAAGACGTTGGCATTTGTGGCTGTTTTAAGCTCGCCGTTAATGAATACTTGAGCACCATCAGGATCAGATTTGGTTACGAGTAAGCCATTGGGAATGAATCTAAATTTTTCAGTATCAAATCGATACCCCTTAACATAATAGAAGACAAAAGTACCTAGGGCGACAACCACAAGAAGGGTTGAAATAAAAATTAGAGATCGTAGTTTAATCATCATATGTTCTCTCTTGAAAATACCGAGGATATCAAATTCCTCGGTGCCCTATTATATCATTTTTATACAAGTTTGAAACTTGTAGCCTCTTTGGGCGTGTAGTCTAGGTCTTGTTCCAACCCTTTTTAGTCAATATAATGCAATGAGGATGTAGTAACAGGATGAGTTTTTATACCTCATATTAGTATTAAAAGACATCCAAACATATCAAAAAATGTTCAGAAAAAAAATAGCAATCGATTTAGGAACAGCCAACACACTGGTGTGGATTGCTGGTGAGGGACTATTGGCCAACGAGCCTACGGTTGTGGCTATTTCATCTGATGATAACAAGGTGGTTGCTGTAGGAGAAGATGCCAAAAAAATGCTAGGAAGAACTCCGGAAGCATTAATTGCTATGAGACCAATGAGAGAAGGAGTTATTGCAGACTACCAAGTAACAGAGGCAATGCTTAAATACTTTATAAGCAAGGCGTTGGGAGAATTGCCGGTTAAGATACCAAAAGTACTTCAGAGCGTTTTACTAAAGCCAGACGTAATGGTTTGTGTGCCTGCTGGCTGTACTCAAGTAGAAAGAAGGGCTGCTCTTGATGCGACTTTGGGAGCTGGAGCTGCTCATGCCTACTTAATTGACGAACCTCTTGCCGCAGCAATTGGTGCAGGAATACCTGTATCAGCACCGTCAGGACACATGATCGTTGATATTGGTGGTGGAGCCGCCGAAGCAGCTGTGATTTCGTTGGGTGGGGTAGTGGTGAGTAAATCGGTACGTGTGGCTGGTACAAAAATTGACGAAGCTATTCAAGCCTACCTAAAGAAGAAGCACAACTTAATTATTGGCGATCAAACATCTGAGGAAATCAAGATCAAGATAGGGTCAGCCACAAAGCTAGAAAAAGAAGAAAAATTAGAAGTTTCAGGTAGGGATTTGGTTTTTGGGCTACCCAGAAGTATTACGATTACTTCCAGTGAAGTAACTGAGGCGATAAGATCCGCTCTTCTTCAAATAATAAGCGCTGTAAAAGGTGTTTTAGAAGATACGCCGCCAGAGTTGGCAGCAGACATTATAGATAAGGGAATAATAATGAGTGGGGGGACCAGTTTGCTAAGAAATTTTGATAAATTAATGACAGAAGAGACGGGTGTTCCGGCCCATGTTGCCGAAGATGCGCTCTTGTGTGTAGTTAGAGGAACAGGGTTGGTATTAGAAAACATTGAACTTTGGAAAAGAAGTATTACAGCCAAAAAGTAATACTGCTTGTAGATAAAGTGTAAATTGTGAATGACTAGAGGATTACATTTAGGGCAAATTAACATATAAAAACGTTATAGTTACAGAGAAATCTGAGACGATGAAGTCAAAGAAGAGCATCTGTGTAAGTTAAAGCAAAAGGACTATAGTAATCGCTCTTAGATCGAAACTAAATTGAGGATACTTTGAGGATAAAGGTAATAATGTTGTACCTGTAAAACGAAGTAATATTGTACACAATATGGAGAAATATTATTTTCCGAATTTGAAGAATTAAGACCTGTAGTAATATAGTTAAAATATTGGAAAACACAAAGAATCGCAAAAGAGAGGTAAGATATCAGTAAAAACAAAGGAAATATTACAGGATTAGCATAACCATTAATAATAAAAGATATAGTGTGAAAATCTAATTTATGTTTTTATGCCTAACTAGGCAGTAACCGTGACTACCACTAAAATATTCGTGAATAACGTAAAAATATAGGTAAAATGACAACCAAAAAAGACCGAAAACAAGCCCAAATATTATCAATCAGCGTTCATAGCACTTCAAAAAAGAGAGTGCTAACGTTTGTGCGTGGGAGACTTGGAAATTTTGATAAAAAACCTTCAAAAAACACTAATTTCTTGATCGTTACCCCTAATCCTGAAATTGTCGTTAGAGCGCAACATGACCAGGTCCTTGCAAAGATACTAAATTCAGCAAATTTGTCATTACCAGACGGCATTGGACTAGCTGCTGCACAGAAATTTTTGTCACTTCCAGCTCCTAAAAACAAAATCGCCAAAGTGCCAGTTCTATTAATAGAAGGTCTTGTTGTAGGTTTTGCAGTTTTATTTAATGACAAGTGGTTAACTGAGGATTTGAATATATTAAAAGGAAGAGAAACGTTTCTTGATCTAATGAAACTAGCTAATATGAAGGAATGGCGAGTATTTTTACTGGGCGGAGAGGGCGATGAGGTGTCAAAGACAGAGAAAAATCTTCAAAAAAGTCTTAAGGGGGTTAAAATAAGCTCTCATCAGGGTCCAATGCTAGATGAAAAGGGGAATCCTCAGACAAAAGAAGATATTTTGGTAGAAAAAGAAGTCATAAAAAAGATAAATACATTTAACCCACACCTTTTATTTGTAGCTTTTGGTGCTCCCAAGCAAGAGAAGTGGTTAAACAAATGGAGAGATAGCTTAAAAATTGGTGGAGCAATGGTAGTTGGGGGAACCTTCAACTATATGGCTCAAAAAACAGCTCTGCCACCTAAATGGATGGAAAAACTAGGGCTGGAATGGTTATGGAGACTGATAACTGAGCCCAAGAGAGCCAAAAGAATCATTAAAGCATTTCCTATTTTCCCCCTTAAAGTTTTCTGGGATAGACTGGCTCATTAGATAAAAACGCCAAAAAACAACAAAATGCCTATTGACTTGAACTGCACCCCTTTGATATCTTGTGACTAGGAAAGATAGTTGCTAGGCAGGAGACTACTACAAAGTAGGTAACAATACTAATTATCAACTAAAGAATATGGCTGAACCAAAAAAGAAATTAAGATTAGACGAACTTCCAGATTTATTAACAGTTAGGGAGGTGGCTGAATTATTAAGAGTTTCGCCATTAACCATTAAACGCTGGGGTAAGCGAGGAAAACTTCCTGCAATTCGTATTAACTCTCGTGGCGATCGAAGATACAAAAAAGAGGCTGTTCTTTGGCTTCTTGGTATGCAAAGCAAGACAGAATAACTTCATTTTTAGAAAGTTCCTCATCAAATCATTTTTCTTTTTGGTAGAATGTGGCTAAGAATGAAATTGATCAGCAAAATTGAAAAAACGATTACAAAATACTCACTACCATTATTTCTATTTTCTCTTCTGTTAATTAAGATACCTCCTTTTTACCTTTTCTTTCCAATTAAGAGTGCCTTATTGACTACCCATATGCTAGCAAGGTTAATTATCGCTGTTCTGTTTGCTGTCCTTGTTTATAGACAGCTTATCGTGAAGAAGAAGATATATACCTCAAAAGAAAAAACACTTCTTCTAATATTTTCGATCTATTTTGTTTTTCAATCTTTTTCTGTTTATTCGGCAGTTGACACCATAAGCTTTCTTCAGCGATACAAAAATATTCTTTTCCCCGGATTTTTTCTTTTTGTTGCCCTTACTTTCCGCAAACATAGAGAAAAGGTTTTTTGGGTTCTTCTTGCCAGCGCCGTTTTTAACTTCTTTTACCAAATGCTCATGTTTTGGTCTCCGGGTCTTTTCCAGTCCTTAGGGGGCGTTTTTGTTTACAGTGGCCATATGGAACTAGTCAGCATTAATTTGGAGAGATTTAGAATGTTTATTGAAACATATGATGAAATCGCTATTCCATTCATCTTTCTATTAATAACAGTGGTTACGCAGCGTTGGCAGAAAATATCCGTTATTATTGTTTTTCTAATGATTGTTGCTCCAAGCCTGCTATCTAATTTTCGATCCAGGGTATTAATGCTGGCGGTAGCATTCCTAGCATCTTTTGTGTTTCTCCAGGGCAAAAAGATAATACCTAAGCTGAGCTTGTTAGTTTCTTTAGTAGCGGTAGGATTTTTGTCAGTATTTTTACTAAATTCACTTTTTGGATTTTCGATTGTTGACCGTTTCGCACTTGAGGATGAGAAAGAAGACGTAAGAACAATTAGCTTAAGGGGCAGAAATATAGATATGTCTACTGAAATGGGGTTTGCTTACCCAATTTTAGGAGTAGGTTTGGGAAATTATTATGACCACCTGCCTTTTTCTCAAAAGGCTAAGCAGTCTATCTTTGGATGGGTTAAAAAAGAGGCCGAAATAAGCTCAACTAATCCGCACAATATTTTTGCTCAGACTGTAGCTGAAACAGGCATCTTTAGCTTCATTTTCTACTTTGGGTTTATTGCCATCTTTGCCTATGAGGATACTCAAATACTATTCAAAAAGAAGCTTCCTCCTATTCAAAAGGCGTATATCATTTCATTTTGGGCACTATTTATATACGCTGTGTTTAATCCAACAACGACTCTTACCTACAACACTATCTTCTGGGTGCTTCGAGCGATGATCTAATAAGGACTACTATTGATTAAATTCGTTGATTTCCCCGATGATGAAGCCGTCGTCGAGCTTGAAGTTTGCGGCTGAGATAAATATGGAGCTGCCGACGGTAAGTAATTTTTCTTCGCCGAAGTAAAGGTAGTCGCCTCTCTCATTAGCAATCATTTTAGCCGTGATGAGGATATTTTGAACTGAGGGGATTTGGCGACCGTAGATGTTTCCATATTGATCATTGGCCAAAAGAACGGTTTTTCTTAATTGTTTATCGATTACTTCAAAAACAACTTCTTCACCATCAAAGTATTGATCACCAATTTGGATACTATTATAAAGATAGGGATTATCTGATGTATAAGCGCCTTCATCTAAAAAAGTAACCACTTTCTCTACGTATTTATTTTCAAACTCATTTTCGCTAATTTCGATAACAGTACCGCTTATTTGTGCCCCTGATGTTTCGAATTCTATTGGAGCTCCAATTACTACTCCAGATCTTTTAAAAACGTATTGATTCTTGCGTTTGTCGTAACTTGCCGTTAGTTTAACCTTGATGTAGATATCGTAAGTATCGTCTTTGAGAGAAAAAGGATAATATCTCACTTCAAGAATCTTGGCGATTGGTTTTTTAAGGAGATTGTATTCAATATCATTCTTTTTAATTCCTTGAGCAAACCAAATGTTGGGCTTGGCCGTTGAAGCCCACCAAAAACCCTGTGAGATTTTGACCTTAACGTAAATATCTTTAGTTTCGGAGGAGGTCGTTTTAATTAGAGCGAAAACTAAAGTAATAATGGAAACAATGATAAAAGGGAGGGTCGAAAGCTGAAAAGATTTCTTTTTTTTCTTTGACATACCGTATATGATAGTTTAACGGACAATTTGAAGCAAATGAATTTTTGGATATTACTACAAAGAGTGTTTGCTCTTTTTTTATTTATATTGCTATTGCCATTTTTTGGCATATTGGCAATTATTCTTAAAATACAAAATGGAGGTCCATTAATCTTTAAACAAAAGAGAATGGGAAAAGGCAAAAAGCCTTTTACTATATATAAGATAAGGACCATGATTGTTAATGCCGATGAACAAAAAAGCAAATATTTAAAACTCAATGAGACAGACGGCCCTGTATTCAAAATTAAAAGAGATCCTCGTTTTACACCGATAGGTAGGGTATTGGCTCGCACGGCTGTGGATGAATTCCCTCAGTTAATTAATGTTATTAAGGGTGAAATGGCCATTGTTGGCCCAAGACCGTTGCCATGGAGTGAGGCACTTAATGTCCCCAGTAAATACAAAGAGCGTTTTACTGTTCTTCCGGGGATGAGTTCGACTTGGATAATTAAAGGCAGTCACCGTTTGTCATTCAAAGAATGGATGAAGCTAGACATTGAGTATGTAAAGAATCATTCAATCGGCCAAGATATACTAATAATGGTAATGACATTTGTCTATATGTCTAGATGGGTCGTTCATTATTTTCTTTCAAAATGCAAACAAAAATTACTAACAAAGTAAAAAAATATTTGCTTTCTCTTGTTGTTTTTATCTCCGGATTTTCTGTGATGTCAATTGAAATTACCGGATCAAGGATTTTGGCGCCATCAATAGGAACCTCGATTATAGCCTGGACCAGTTTGATTGGTATCGTGTTGGCTTGTTTAAGCTTGGGTTACTACTTGGGTGGGGAAGTGGCCGACAAGTATCCAAAGACAGAAGTGCTGGGGCTAATAATAGGAACAGCTTCAGTATACTTATTTGCCATTGGTTTATTAAATATTCCAATTCTAACCTTTTTAAGGGAGAGGATTTCAGACCTGCTAAAGTTATCTGTAATTTCATCACTCGTTCTTTTTGGTTTACCGAGCGTTCTTCTGGGTATGGTTGCCCCCTTCGCTATGAAACTAAGCATTAAAAATATTAACAAGGCGGGAAGGGTTTCAGGCAATTTATACGCGATTTCAACGATGGGCAGTATTTTGGGAACTTTTCTAACTGGTTTATATTTAATTCCAGTAATGGGTAGTTCTAATCTTCTTTTACTGAGTGCGTTAATGTTGTTGATGTCGGCTTTTTTAATGTTTTTGACAACAAAAATTACCCTTAAAAAAAGCCTGTTTTTCCTCTTTTTCTCGGTGTTTGCTGGATTGTCTATGATTAATTATGACCCTCCTAGTATTGGCTTTTATGACAAAGATAGTAAATACAACAGGATAATTTTAGATATAATTACACGTTCGTCTAGCAAGCGACCAGTTCTTGCATTAATTAGTGGTAGGTATTTAGATCAATTTCAGTCAGGTATGTATTTGGATAATGAAAGCGAATTGGTAGCGGGGTACACAAAATACTACAGACTAGTAAATCATTTTTTGAAAGACCCAAAAGAAGTATTAATGATTGGAGGTGGGGGCTATTCTTATCCGAAGGATTTTTTAAACACAAATCCAAAGGCCAAGATAGACGTTATTGAGATTGACGAAGAAATAACGGTAATGGCCAGAAAATATTTTAATTTACCGGACAATCCTCAACTTACAATTTATCATGAAGATGGGAGATTATTTCTCAACAACAACAAAAAACAGTACGACGCTATTTTTCTTGATGTGTATTCTGGTGATTCCTCAATGCCTTTTTATTTAACAACGGAGGAAGCACTATTAGAAATGAAAACAGCCCTTAAGGATGATGGGGTAATTATCATGAACGTTGTATCAGCTGTTAAGGGAGAAAAGGGTAAATTTTTTCAAGCGGAATACAATACATACAAAAAAGTTTTTCCTCAGGTGTATTTTTTTCCGTTTAAAGAAGATATGTTCATACCCCAAAACATTATTTTAGTCGCGTCTAAAAATCATGAAACACTTTCGTTTGAGTCGGCCAATAGAGAATATGCTGGCTATTTATCAAATGTATATCGGGGAGAAATACTTTCAGATATGCCAGTGTTAACCGATGATTATGCTCCAGTAGAATACTATCTGTATGAAAGACTTAAATAAACTTAAAAGAAAGGTCTTTGCAAAAAATAATTTTTGGAATTTCACAACTGTTTTAATCGGGGCTCTCTTTGTTGCGGGAGGACTCGGTCTTGAAACTAATGTTGTCCAACATGTTGGTATCCTAGTCGGCATTTTGTTATTAATGCTTGCTTATATTTGGAATAAAAAAATTGTTTTACCTCGATACACGCTTTTGTATTTAATCTTTATTTTCCTTTTTGGGTTAAGCATTTTTTGGAGCGAAGACAAAGAAGTAAGTTGTGAGTATTTAGTTCTTTTCATTGGCGGTGGTTTATTTTGGGTTTCTTTTTATAACCTCAGAAAAGAATTGGGTGGAAGAATAGATGCGCTAGTTATCATTTTGGGATTAATTTTTGGAGGACTGTTTATTGTCAGTCTCTTGGTGGGTGCAGAGATAGTTAATAGTAAAAGTCTTTATTTACAAGCATCAGGATATAGAAACCACAACCATTTAGGAGATTTGTGGGCGGTGGTTATGTTGATGGCTAGTTATTACCTGATAAAAACAAAAAAACGCCTATACTGGCCAGTTGTGGGTTTGGGTATATTTTTTCTAGCCGCTTCTCTTTCTCGGGCTGCTTATTTAGCCCTCTTTCTTGGGGGAATATATTTATTTAAACAGTTAGATTGGTTTAAAAAACGCAAAAGAATATATCGACTAGGAGGGGTAATCATTGTTATTCTTTTTCTTTTTGCTGGTGCTCAAAAAATTACTTTATTTTCTCGACCATATTTTATCCAAGGAATAGCTGGATTTTTCCACAACCCACTAGGAGTAGGGGTTGGGAATTTTAAAATTATTTCTTCAGATTCAGCTAATCATCTTTGGGGAATGGACGGATTTTCTTCCCTGGCACACAATATCATTTTGGAGATATTAACAGGGATGGGTGTTTTTGGTTTTTCTTTTGTTATTTGGTTAATTGCTGTTCTTTGGGATATTGGAAAAAAGAAAAGAACAGAGAAAAATATTTTGTATCAATCTCTTTTTATTGCGCTAGGTATTAATTTTCTTTTTAGTACGACATATTTTATTCCCACTATGTTGTGGTTGTGGTTTGGGTATTTAGGGATATCACAGATTGACAATTAAGTAATTAGGAAAAGGGTAGTAAAATAGCAATTAGGAAAACTAAGAGGGACGCCAAGCTAAAAGTAGGCTTTCGGAATCTGCGGCACTTTTTAGCGAGCGCTTGCTATAAAGCGATATTAGTTTAACAACAGAAGACAAAATATCTGGTTTTTGGTATTTTTTTAATGTTTCTTTTTTGGGCATACTCAAAGTTATCTTGTTATCTCCAATATTACACTTGAAAACGGATTTTCGTCAAGTAAATTGAAAATTGATTTCAGCGTTATTTTGTCACCTTGTTGAATATCTGTAAGAGAAATATCGCTTTCTTCGTCATTAGACAAAAGCTTGACTTGCGCAATAATCACCTCGTCCTCACTAAAATAATATCCTATTGAACTACCGTTTTCTTTTCTGATTAATATCTTAAATACACTTTCAACACTGCCTGTTTGTTTTTCTTCAAAAGAAGCAGTGACTACTTGCCCAGCTGTTTCAAAATATATTGTGGCGATGTCGGAGGGTTCCAGTCTGCTTTCTATGTTAGCAAGGTGGTTAATAAAGGCACGCCCCTCATCAGCATTAACGTTAACTGTCTGCCCCTGATTTTCTGATACGGGAGAGGGGGTGGGGATGAGTTCCGATTTTGTGAATAACCTTTCACTTTCCTCAAGAGCAGTTGGTTTATTTAACCCAAAGAAAGAGTTTTCAGGTTTAGCAAAGATTAAATAGGCTACTTCAGAAAGAATAATCAAGAAGACGACGGCGAAAACGACCAAAGCTATTTTTGTGAACATACTGTCTTTTCTATTCTTGCTGGTGATGATAGAGGAGTCTTGTATTTGGGCGGCTGGCATGTTTTTAGTATAGATAAAATATTAAAACGAAACAAATAAAAAAACGAATATGTAGTTCAATGAAACTAGTTGTTTTGATACTAAACAAGGCAGCGGCATGTTATAATTGTGCAAGTTATAGGTTGAAGATAGGTAAACTATATACTGACAAGTGCACTTTTATTGATATACAATGACTTTAGAAATGAAAGGGTACCAAGAGCTTGGCTTTGATACGGCTCAAGTAGATCCTGTACAAGGTTTAAGAAAAGATGTTAATTGGGCAATGAAGAGAACCCTTGCTGTTGACAAAGTGTCAAGCGGTGTTCTTATCAGGTTGCTTAAGAAATCAGCCATTGTCTTGGCTGGAAAAACCACAAAGGGAAGAGAAGATGTTGCTGTTGTCTTGCCTCAAATTTCAACAAATAATCAGGAAAGAGCAGATGAAGTGCGTGTAGCTGCATTAGCCATACAAAGAGAAGCAATTCATAAAGCAGCCGTACAGGGAATAATTACCCCAGAGGCAGCCGAAGAAAAACTTCAAAGAATCGATGATGGCATCGAACCACGACCGAGAATTATTTTTCAAAAAACTTCTGGATTAATGAAGGAAAGAAGCAAGAACGCCCGCTTTCTAAGTGAAGAATCTCCAAATCAGTCCAGAGGAAGAGGATCCCACTCAGAAACAACACCAGCCAATGTTTGGCAAATTCCCGCAGAAGCCAAAGCAGCAAAAAGAATAAAAAGACGAAATGTAATCATGGCAGCCACAATTCCTTTCATAGCAGCCGGCTGTTCAAAAGTGGCGATGACACCCACACCTGCTGAGAATGTGTCTACAGAAAACCTGCCACCTCCAAGTATAACCACTATTCCTCGAGCAAAAGAAAAACAAATCATGCCGTCACCAACGCAAGAAAGTATGGAAAATATTCTTCTGTCTTCGGTGGAGGTAATGACAAAGGAAGAAATTGAATCAAACCTTCTACTTTCTGATCCAAATTTTCAAGAAGGAATAAGCAATTATGTTCAAAAGACGAGAGAAATAAAGGGGCTATCAGATAAAAGTACGGCTTTTGAACTAGTGGTTATTAAAGGGACAAAGGACAACGGAGATGAAATATATTTCCCATTTACTGCTTGGACTGCCCAGAATGAGGAAGGATCGAACCTTCTTGAAATGGTTGGTGTATCAGAGAGCGGTTTGGCGATGATTACGCTTGAACACCAAGAGATAGAAAAAGACGGTGTTTTACACTATGCCCGTGTGTTACAAGACGTTGGCCCCATCTTTGCAGTTCCGGCTTCAGAGATAGACAATCCAGATGCAGAAATTTCCTTTAGTCCTTCTGGAAAGGCGCTAGAAACGACAGAGCACAAAATAGGCGCAGAAGTACTTTCTCTTTTGAAACCAGAAGTTAAAATAGCAGGACTTACACAAAATGAAATAGCAGAACTGAATTCGCAACTAGAGTTTCGTTATATTGAGAATAAGGGCTTAAGTGGAATTTGCGAGATTACTGATGAGCCTACTTTATCGAGTATGGAGTTTATCTCTTCAGGTATATTTGATAATTCTGACTTATTCAATATAAACACAGGAGAAGTAATAGGAGAAATAACTACGCTAACAGTCGTAAGCAGAGATGAAGATGGGAGTCCAATAACCTTGCGCGTAATTGTACAGGCTGAGTTATTCTCCGTGCCAAATGTGAATCAATTTCCCCTGATAAATACAGTCCTTTTAGTTATAGGAGGCCTATCTTACGACGATGAAAGAGTAAAGGGAAATTACGAGTTAACAGGCCTAGACGAGTGGGAGAAGAGAATGCCTAGTGGTTCAATGTGGACTTTTGAATTTCCTAGAAATCCAGCTCCAGACTCATTTGTTAACTCAACACACTACACTAGTTCGGAATATAATAAGTCTCTTTCAGACTTCTTTAAAAGTGGTGGCATCATTATTCCAGACGATTTAATTGTTGTGCCCATTGCAGTATCAACACGTTGGTAGATTAAAAGGGTTAATGTTGCTAATATATTAAATATAATGAACTTGCCCAAATCAGCAAAGAATAGCAGAAATATTTTAATAGTTATAGGGCTCCTCTTATTGATACTTTCGGCTCTCTCCATATTTCTTATAAGGAAATATTCAATGACTAAATATGATATATTAACATCGAATATTTCAAAGGATGGGGGTATTACTAGTATTCCTATTACAAAAATAGAGCTTCCCCAATTGGAAGAAGGTGCTTCTCCTGATACAGTTTACGAATTGGAAGAAGGTGCTTCTCCTGATACAGTTTACGAAACGACGAGTATTCATATTGTTTCAACGGGGGAAATAATTGATTACAAAATGAAAGATAAGAATAATGGTGAATTGATGGCAAATGCGGATGTTCTTAGCGTAATAACGAAGGATGTCGAGGGCAAAGTCAAAATGATAAAAATTATAATGCAAATATTCCCTGTTGATAGTCCGGATACAAACATCTATCCTACGGTTGCTCAAATCTATAATACGATTCCTAATCTATACTCCGACAGTTTGACGCTTACCAATACTCAATTAAAAGAAGCTTTTCCTGAAGGATCAGAGTGGATGCTCATCCCTTTAACAACTTTATCTTCTAATTTTATAGCGCCAGAAGATATTGATTTATATGGAGAGTATGTTAGTAAGTTTTATGGTGACAACTTGATCCAAATAGAAGAGTACATAGAGAGCGGCTTAGTTAATGATTATAAAATGCCAATATTTGTAGAGGGCCTTATGCCACTCTAGGAAAAAGATAAATAAAACAATTAATAAATGAATAAATATATATTAACGGGCTTGCTTGTTGCTGGATTGTTATTGGGTAGTATGATTATCCCAGCAAGACAGAATCAGGTAAAAGCTGGTTGTGCAGCAGGCTATACCTGTTCAGGGAGGACAAGGGTTGGTTTACCGCAGGGTTGTCGTTTTTTTGATTATTATTGTACTCAAAAGTGGACACAGGTAACTGTTAACTGCAATAGTTCTTGTGGGTACTCTGTGTTTACATGTGGATTTTGTCGTACACCGACTAACTGCGGCTCGGCATGTAGTTATATAACAACGAACTGTTGTGTACCTGGTGGCCCTACTCCTACCCCTACCCCTGCTCCTACCCCTGCTCCTGTTCCTACATGCTCAGTTAGCTTAGATCCTTCGTTGGTAAACATTGGTCAAGGCACTGATACAAACTATATTGCCTCAGTTACAAATATTCAGAATGGTTCTGTTAGTCAAGTTAGTTTTTCTTCTAACAATCCTGCAGTAGCTACGATTGATCCTGCTTCGGACGCTAGCCAACCATACCAAACAACAGGAGATACTCTTTCTGTTGGTAGTGCAACGATAACGGCCAATGTTGTTATGAGTGGGTCAACAAGATGTAGTGATACGGCCGTTCTTAATGTTACTGCTCCTGGTCCATGGTGGCAGGTGATTGACGCCGATATTGTTACCAATGGTGATATTATTTCTTCGATTCCTTTGAGTTGTGCTTTGCCGAGTTGTAATCCACTACTTGGTTTAGAGGGGTTGGGTGGGTTTCCTGGTGTTCCTGTGTACGGAGGTTCGGATTTAAATACGGGTGAAGGGGATGTTTCGACTCTGGGATGGCAAGCCAATGCAGATACGCTGTTTAGTAAGATATATGACTACAGCTTTTTTAGAAGGTTAATCCGACCAGATGTTGTTTTAACAGAAATTGATTCGGCTTCAGTTAATGGAGGATTCTTTGCTTCTGGAGGGGCGCCATCAAGAGGTTTTGTGTGGTATCACTTTGATGGTGATACATTAGGTGATTTAACGGTGGCAAGCAGTGTTAATATGCCCGGTAGTAGAAAGGTGGTTGTCTTGGTAGAGAATGCTGATTTGTATATAGAAGATGTTATCAATGTTGTTGATGGTGAGGGATTCATGATGTTTATCGTTGGTAAGGATGGCAGTGGCAATAAAGGAAATATATATATCGATGAAAATGTTTCTCACCCCGTAAAAGTAGAAATAGAAGGAGTGTTTCTGGCAGAAGGTCAATTTAGAACAGGAGCCGGAGACGAACAGCTTCACATTAGAGGAATGGTTGCTGCCTATGATGGAGTGGTGTTAGAAAGAGATTTAGAAGGCGACAATACTGATACACCAGCTGAAGTTTTTGAATTTGCCCCAGACTTTATACTAACTTTTCCCAGAGATCTTACTTTCAAGAGACTGAGGTGGAAAGAAGTAGCTCCATAGACAAGCCTTTTAGTTAATATTTAAAGGCATACGACTCCCCCTTGCAAATAGGGGAAAAACACCTCTACACTGGTATAATACAACTATGCGTAAAGTAAGTATCCTCATGAGTTTTGTGGCTGCAACCGCTTTGAGTTTTGCTGTGGTTACAAATATTTTTGCTCAAGGTTTACCCCCCATCGGTACGGCCAGTCAGTCAGCGGGGCTTGAGGCTGAACCCAGTCCATCGCCTAGACCAGATTTAACTCAACCTACTGAAGAAACTATTGGGCCACTTGAGACACTATTAGAAGAACAAGAATTAGGGCCAGTTTGGCCAACGAATCCAATTAAATATGCAATTAGAGGCGCCGTTGGAGCGGGTGTGCCACCGAATACGATTATCTTGCTATTACTGCTTCCAATGGTAGCCGCGGTTATCGCCTCAGCTAGGCATTTGTTGGGAATTAGAGGTTTTGGTATTTTCCTTCCTGCCGCCTTATCAATTGTATTTGTGGCTACAGGTCCAGTGGTTGGAATAGCCTTATTTTTACTAATTGTGGCCGTTTCCACGATGGCAAGAATGGCTTTAAGGAAACTTAAAATTAAATTGCAGTATCTTCCCAAAATGGCGCTTTTACTTTGGTTTGTTTCTATTGGTGTATTGGGGGTTCTTTTCTCAACACCAATTATTCAACATCCTGATTTAACCAATGTTTCCATTTTTCCTGTACTAGTATTGGTTCTTTTGGCTGAAGACTTCAGCAGAGTACAGTCTGGCAAGAGTGCAAAGACGGCCATCAATTTGGCCACGGAGACTTTAATACTTTCTCTTGCTTCATATGTTCTTTTAACCTTAAAGCCAATGCAAGAGTTTGCCCTGCTTAACCCAGAGATATTGTTATTAATAGTAATTGCTATTGATTACTTAGTAGGCAAGTATGTTGGTCTAAGATTTATTGAACTTTGGCGTTTTAGGAGATTAATCAGCGACTAACAGTTATGGTCAAAACTTCATCAATATTGGGGCTAAATGCCAGAAGTCAACTTTATTCATATCCGTACAATCCAGTACAAGGTAAGAAGATAGCCAATTCAAAGTTGCGCACCAAAAGAGTGCTTAGAAAAGTTGGTATTCCAGTGCCCAAAACGTATGCGAGGTTTAAAGAGCCTCGAAAACTTATCGATTTTGATTGGAGCACTTTACCTGACGCTTTTGCTCTTAAGCCTAATAAAGGTCTTGGTGGGGAAGGAATAATCGTTGTAAAGAAAAGATCAAAAGACGAAGATGGGTGGATTACGACTAGCAGAAAAAAGATTACAGTTGAAGATTTAAAACTACATATTTTAGATATTCTTGAAGGAGCTTACAGTATGCAAAATGTGCCCGATATAGCCTTTTTTGAAGAATATGTGGGGAGACATAAATCCTTTAGGAAATATGCATATAGAGGAACACCCGATGTTCGAATCATTGTTTTTAACAAAGTTCCTGTTATGTCTATGTTAAGATTGCCAACTAAAGAGTCGGGTGGGAGGGCCAACTTGCACCAGGGGGCGATTGCCGTTGGTATTGATATTGCCACAGGAATTACTACAAAAGCCTTGTGGAAGGGAAAGTATATTCCTTATAAGCCTGGTACAAAACGAAAGCTTCATGGAATAAAAATACCTAACTGGACAAAGATATTAAAGATGGCCGTTAACTGTCAGGAAGCAGCCGGCTTAGGATATTTAGGAGTTGATGTTGTTCTTCATCCCGAGAAAGGTCCAATGATTTTGGAAATAAACTTCTTACCTGGATTACAAATTCAAATTGCCAATCAAGCCGGATTAAGAAAAAGATTGGATAGAGTAGAAGACCTAAAGGTAAAAGATGCGGATCATGGTGTTTTGATTGCAAAATCTCTTTTTGCAGGACCTTTTGCTGATCGAGTTAGGGCAGAGGAAGGAATAAGAACACTTAATATTTTTGAGGACGTAAAGATAAAAGGAAAAGATGGTAAGAAGCTGGTTGTGCCCTCAAAGATAGATACGGGCGCGTGGAGAAGTTCAATAGATAAAACACTAGCACAGGATATGGGTTTATTAGAAGAAAGCAACATTCTTTGGCAAAAGACGGTTTGGAGTTCTATTGGGCAACAAAGAAGACCAATTATTAACCTAACCTATTGGTTAAAGGGCAAAAAGATAAATACGTCGGCAGGAGTGGCCGACAGGAGTAAATTAAGAAGACCGCTAATTGTCGGTAGGCGAGATTTGGCTGGGTTTTTAGTAAACCCTGTAAGGGAGGAAGATTGAGCAAGATATTAGTAATTGTAGGTGGTGGGACGAAACATATAGAACCCTTTGCAAAAGAGGCCAAAGAGCTTAACGTTTCACTTCTAACAGCTTCATTTTCCGATGTTGAGTATCTGACTGACAATGGGAAAGTAACATTAACGGTTAAGGGAGAAGACGTGGCTTCATTCTCAGCTGTATACATTCGGCTTGTGGGTAAAAGATACGAGGAAGCATCTCTTTTAGCTAACTATTGTAAGCAACACGGAGTAAGAATTGTTGATAGAGTGTTTGAAAGGGAGGACTTAATTCGCATTCCTATTCCTAAATCCATTGAAGCAAAATTGTTTATAGAAGCTGGTGTTCCAGTACCTAAAACGTATTTTGGCACGCTGGACAATATTAGAAAGAAGGCACCTAAAATATTCGGATACCCGTTTGTTATTAAGGGTACAACCGGCAAACAAGGCCATGCGGTTTGGTCACCGAGAGACGAAAGTGAACTGGATGAGTTATATGAGAAGTTAGATAAGTTAAGGAAAAAGGAAAAAATGAATTTTATTGCTCAAGAATTTACGGCGTCATCGCAAAGAAGTAGGATTTTTGTAGTTGGCGGAAAGGTTTTAGCGGGTATTACTCGCCCAACTCGATGGAGAAGGCGATTTATAGACAAAGTGAATGGGGAATTTCCTGAGGGAAAACGAGAAGAACTTAGTCCAGTCCCAGAAGATGAAGCGGAAGTTGCCCTTAAAGCTGCCGCGGCTTTACAAATAGATATAGGCGGGGTGGATGTTTTGAGAGTGGACAGGACAGGTGAGTTATTTATATTAGAAGTTAATTCTGCTCCACGCTGGGAGTCGGTGAAACACGACACAGGCCTTAATGTCGAAAGGGAAATTATTAAGTTTTTAGCAAGCTTGTAAGCTTCGTTCTCCTATAGTTTGAATATATGCCTAGCCTTTGTTATAATGTTCCTTCAGGTGCTCTTTATCATTAATATTCACTTTATTAACTTAAATTCCAAGGAGGTATCAAATGTCATTCGAGTCACTTCTTGACAGAAGGCCTAGGCTTGTAAGGTTTCTAGGTATAGCTGCGATTGCAGCCTTGTTCTCTTCAGTTGTCTTTTTTCTCCGAGATTGTTTTATTTTTGGAACCATATGCTTTGTTGCAACTGTGTTTATGGGATCAATCTGCGGAGCAAGTTGTGCTTTGACCAAAAAGCAAGAAACATTCTATATTTGGATTTCCATCGGAATTTGTGTAGCTTCGTTGCTGATTTTATTAATCAATATATTTTAAAAGGAGAGTTGCAATGAAAAAAAGAAGTGTTGAAGAAACCATTATACGAAGACAACGTGTTCGCATGATAGTGGCAGCGATTGTATTTTTTGTTGCACTCGCCGCCGGCTTAATGGGCTACATTTGGACTCTTTTTGCATTAGTCTTGCTAGGATTTTTTCTGGTGTTCAGTTATCTGTTTTATAACGCCAGAATATCACGTGAGGCACGAAAGTATCATTTTGGAAGGATAATATTTGGGCTTTTGTTCATCCTTGAGATCGTTGGGATAATTGTCCTTTTACTCTTGAGATATTGAGGAGGGCGATAAAATGAACAAGCGAGAGTCAAAAGTTTCCATTATTACTACGATTGGATTATTTCTAATCGTATTCGGCACAGCCGTTTTTATTTCGAGCGGTTGGCGATGGGGAAGCGTTATGATCCTTTTGGGTTTGACGTTCACTCTCATGGCAGCTGTTATGAATGAACAAAACGACAAAAGAGCACTTTGGTTAATTTGGGCATATCTCCTCACTGGGGCTTTGACCACACTTGATTCCATTGTGCAGTTCGTTCATTTGTTCACAGGAAGGTGAATTGTTTAGAGTACCAGGCGCGTGTAATACTATTTACAAAAATAGTTGATCACGCGCCAGAAGTTCTTTTTATCGAATATCTTATTTTAACTCCACTGTTGCACCAGCTGTTTTAAGCTTTTCTGCAGCAGCTTTTGCATCTTCAGCTTTAGCATCTTTCAATACTTCAGCAGGAAGGGTTTCGGTCATATCCTTGGCTTCTTTAAGTCCTAAGTTTTGATTTATTTCTCTAATTGCCTTGATAACGGATATTTTACTATCTCCAGCAGCAGTAATAACTACTGTTTGATTAGCACCACTTGCGGCGGCTTCATCACCACTTGCGGCGGCTTCATCACCACTTGCGGCCGGTGCGGCTGCAGCTACTGGCATGGCGGAAATACCAAGCTTGTCTTGCAGTGCGTCAACTAATTGACTTAGTTCAAGCACGGAAAGCTTTGCGACATCATCGACTAGTTTTTCAACTGTCTTTGATAAATCCTTTTTTGTTTCTTTCTTTTTGTCTGCCATCATTATCACCTCCTTAAGATTTTTGATTTTTTGCCTCATTGAGGACAAAAACTAATTTTTGTAAATTTCCTTGAAGTGTGCCAATCAATCCGTAAAGAGGGGCTGATATGGTTCCTAGTGCTTGAGCAACCAAAGCATCCTTGCTTGGAAGCTTTGATAGTTTGACAAGATTTTCTTCGTTTTGAAAGAATCCTTCAATAACACCTACTTTTAACTGAGGGATTTCGAATTCCTTAGCAAACTTACCAAGAACTTGAAGGGGAGCAACAGGATCTTTTTCAGTGACGACAAGGGCGGTTTGCCCAGATAAGGCTGTATCAGTCATGGCTTCCTGTGGAATTTTTGCTTTTTCACCAGCAAGCTTAAAAAGAGTGTTTTTAACAACAATCATTTTAGCGTCAACGGCTTTGAGTCTCTTTTTTAAATCTTGTTGGACTTTAACGCTCATGCCAGCAAAATTGATAAGAATAGCCGCATTTGCGGTTTTTAATTCTTCTGTAAGATTATCGACGAAAAATGTTTTCTGATCTTTTTTCATATTTTCTCCATTAAAAAATGCGCTCGAGGCGCATTAAGATGCTTTGCCTCGGCATGTCTTATTTGTCTGCATGCTGTCTTAGGACGAAACTGATTATACAAAAAATAGGCCAACTAAGTCAAGCTGGCTCTTTTACTTTTTCTTGAGGAATCGGAGAGAGTGTTGTTTTGTTTTCTTCTATTGCAGGTTTGGTTTCAGTAGGAGGAAATCCGTCAGGCATGTTTTGGACCTTTTCTCTTATCTTCATGGCTGTTTTATTGTCGATGGCACCCTTTCCTGGTTGCCATTTGTCAACACCTGGATAAGTGCCGGGTTCAAAAGGAGCAACCGATTTTTGTTGTTCTGGTTGTTTTGGAGGAACTTCTTTTTTCCCCCATTCAGAAGTCGGATTTTTAAGCGACTCAGCCAGAGCAATGGGGTCTAACTTACCCCCCTTTTTTTTAGTCACAACTGGTTCAGGTGATTGTTTAGCAGTTGTCTTGGGAGGTGCGGCGATATTTTGTTTGAGTGGTGCTTCTGGTAAGGATGAGTTAGTTGGCGGGGTTTGGGTTAATTTATTGATTCGTTCAACTGGTGTTTCTTTTGTGGAAATTCTGTCTTGAATGGCAGCTGCTTGGTTTAAGATTTGCCCGATTGCTACTTGCTCGCTCTTTTTTTTAATTTGCTCGCCATCAACTGTAGGGGGGGTTGTCAACGGTTTGTCTGGTTTTTGCACGTTCAACCTGCAGTGCGAAACCACGTTGTGCAAGTTCTTTGCCTCTGTCATTTCTTTTTTCTTGTCTAGATTTGGGACCAGACATAACGATT
>Ga0208904_1000982_pt1 | contig 20854 bp, 30 predicted proteins | sample AntAceMetag02UKB_FD_184774 | JGI IMG/M metagenome (GOLD analysis project Ga0208904, IMG submission 184774) | Saline lake microbial communities from Ace Lake, Antarctica - Antarctic Ace Lake Metagenome 02UKB (SPAdes) (version 2) | ecosystem: Environmental > Aquatic > Non-marine Saline and...
AGACAGGACCTGCTACCCTGCAGAAGACACAACTATAGGTAAGAAATTATGCGCTGGTGTATGGAAGCCCATTGATAGGTCTGATGTTATTACTGACGTAACTACGGTCCAAATAGAGCTTAATGCAGGTGGTTTCATCGAATGTAACGTAGTTGATGGGATTGTACGTCAAGATTGCTATTTTGATGGTAGAAATGCGTTCAGAAGCGAGTTTGAATAGAAAAGTATTTATATGAGCATCTATTTATGTATTTACATGAGTATTTATATGTTAGGTGAAATAAATGGAATTTAAAGCAAAGATATGGAAAACAGGCAATACGTTTGTCCTGTCAGTCCCGAAGGCGTTTGTTGACAATGATCTAGTGAAGAAAAACACGCTTTACACAATCAGATTAAAAGAGGCGAAAAAAGATGAGGCAAAGACAACTATATAATATTGCTGAGTTCATCAATCCTTACTACGATCAATATGAAGTCGGATTCGAGGTTGGTGTCCTTATCAATCCAAAAGCTGCATACACACATTGGCTAGTCCTGGATATAAAAGAAGTCCTGGACCGCACATTTGGGGGCGATTCTGAAATATACTGCCATCAAGGTAACACCAAGATCATATTATGCAAAGCGGATGTGGTTTAGATGGATGAATACCTGAGATGTGATTTTTGTAAAAAGCTCATACTAAAGAAAAATCTTTCATCAATATAGGGATTTTTCATTAAAAGAATTTGTGATGATTGTCTTAAAAAAGAGAATAAAAAGGTGAGCAAACAATGATTGATCCTTATTTCATTCTCGACCTTTATACTTGCGCATACTTCAACGGGGGCAGCGCCACAATTAGAAAGTGGTTAGGGTTGACTCCAATACCAAAATGACAGGGAACCACAAAATCAAGGCAGTAGGGGGAAAGGAAGTATGTATAAGCGAAAGCCAGGCGGCTCGTATTACCTCCAGTGATAATTTTTTGCCTGGCTTTTTTACTCTCATACAGGGGAAATTGAGATTGGTTTTCACCTCTTTTTCCAATCTCAATTTTTTTCAATTTTCAAAAATTGCATTTGTGTAGTGTTATATTATAATATATATATATTGTATATATGTATATATAAGTATAATAAACAGCACACACAGTCCATTGTGGCTGAAAACTGAAGAATCGGAAAAATGACAAAAACACATCCATGTATCTCTGTAGACGGTGACGTTTGGGACGAATTGCAAAGATTATTCCCAAATCAAGTATCAACCAAAATAAACGACTATTTGCACAGATTAAGGGCATACAGCAAGGGAGACTTGCTAAATCTCACAAAACAAGAGATAGATATGAAACTTAAGAAAGCCAACCAAAAATTAATAAAAGTACAATCAGAACGCCAGGATCTCCTCATCCAACTACAAAAAATCAAAGAGCAAGAAGAGAAGAAAGAGGAAGAACAAATCGAGCAAGAAAAAGTGAAAGCATTAAACCAAACAAAATGTGCAGTCTGTGGCGTTCCTAAACCAAATGAGATTATGCATGGGTTTCCAGGTGGGATGATCTGCAAGGGTTGTTTTATCCCCCAGAATAGTAAACGGATCAGACAATTAAAGCTTGAAGGAGGCAAAAAAGATGGGAGATAAGAATTTCATAACAGCTAAGACAGAAGATGAGGCTAACACAGTCGATCTCAAAAAATACACATTCATCAAGTTCTCAGACACGAGAGATTGCTGGATGTTCAAGAAGAGGGCTGGACAATGAATACATTTGGGCGAGTTCTTGGATTCAAGAAGTTTATTTATTGCAAGCAATGTGGGAAACGATCTCAAGTAGAAAATCTGAACCGCTTGCTCTGTGATGATTGCAAGAAAGGGAGGGATCTGAAATGAGTTTGGTGCTTGCGTTAGATAAACAAGAACTGCTCTGGCGGTTTTATCCTAACGTGGCCAACATCCGAGTGCATAGGGTTGAACCAACCAAAGGCAAACATAAAGCTCAATCACTTGCTATCCTCGCGCTCCTCCAGGAGCATTACTTTATTCCTTCTCACAAACTATCGAAAATCAGCTTGCAATACAATGCAAGGATCTATTATTTGAAAAGAGGCAAGATTGACGGAAAGAAACACATTATACTCAGCCGCAGAGATGGCAATGTTTACGGTTATGAGTATGGAGGAATACAATGTTAAAAGAAAATAGATTGAAAATAAAAACCACACTAAAAGGATTATTTCTAGGACTGATCTCAATTACATTAGTTATAAATGTTTTTATGATGCTTGGATGTGTGTGGTTGTATATGATTGGATTCCATAATATTGATCTCGGCCAGAATATGCGCCATATCAATGCAGAACATGAACTTGCCCTCATGGACGAATCAAGTTTAGGGAATATTTTATCTGGCACATATGCCCTTACATTAGGATATTCTCAACAAAATGCCGCAATTTTTGGCTTGATCTATTCAACATTTTCGTTTACCCTTTGCTTTACATATCTGATTTTTAACTTGAATGATGATGAAATACGACAAAAACAACAAACACCTGACAGACTTCCAGGAAACTAAAGGTGTTGTAATTGATAATTATATCAAGCAACAATTCGGGAGCTTGAAGAAGAAAGAGGAAAAAGACAATCATAGATTATACGAATACGGAGGATAATAATGGATAAATCAATTCAACTTTTTCACGAAAACATTACATACATGGGTAACAGGCTCATGCTACTTGCACAACAATTTGAGGATTTGCGTTTTATGCTTGAGCAGTACCCGGACGAGGCATACAAATTGATTAGTGAGAAAGAGAAAACTATCCTTTTTTCGACATTCATCAACCTCAACAAACAGCTCAATAACGTTAAGCATTATGAGATCAAAGCACTCCTAGAAAAGCTAACAATGAAACTTTATGGGATAAACAGCAAAGGTGGTGGTAAGATATGGAACAAAATAATATCCAAGAAAATAAAACATTCGACATAAGATTAAAGAAAGCAACACATATCCTGGGAAAAGACAGATACAACTTAGTTGCGATAGAAACGCTATTCGAGCTTTCTGCAGAACTACTCAATGATTTAGGAGAGGATCATGATAAATTCCAATCGCAGGATTTCCAGAACATCATCCGTTTGATCTCACGAGAGCTAAATTATGCGATGGCATACTTAGGGCTGAACAGCAAGAACCAGAATGATAAATATAATTTCACCGAGCCTTATGCGAACAACTGCCATAGTACTATGACAAATCTATTGAATCAATCAATGACTATGGAATACCCTCAGCTTGTTCACAGGCTTGCGCTCACCCTACACGACTACCTCAGCCCATACTCTGAGGATGTCAAGACAAAAAAAATCGAGGTAGGAAAATGACTGAGTTTCGCCAATGCCCGGACTGCATGGATGTGTTGACTGAACTAGATCCAGATCTTTTTTATTATTGTCATGAGTGCAACAAATTTTTCACAAGGAGGAGTTTTAATGACAGACGACTTATTAATAAAACTGAAAAAAGGTCAGAAGGCATTTGCGACATTCTGCCATAGGCGAGTGTTCAAAAAGAATCGGAATGTTATCATCATGATTACTGGTGACCCCGGTACTGGCAAGACTCTTTCAGCTTTTCGCTTAGGTAAGGAATTAGACTCTGAGTTCACAAAAGAGTTTATCCGGCAGGATGCCAGCGAGATCCTTGATATATTTGAGATGATTGCAAAGGACAAGAAACGATACACTGGTCGGGTGATTATATTTGAAGAGACACAAGAAAATATGCATCGCACAAAAGCGATCACTGTTGAATCAACATCAATCGTTAGCCTATTCGCAAAGTTTCGCTACCTTAACAACATACTCATCATGACAACACCAAGGCAAGGGCATCTTAACAAAGACATCATAGATTATGTTGATATCCATCTCTCAACAGAGCGGATATTCCAGGAGCGCAAAATTTGCCGCCTTAAGGCTAAGTTTGGCAAGTACAGCGAATCACAGAAAAAAATGTACTGGAGGTTTTTAAAAGTCGAGTATCCAGGCGAACCAGTCCTCAAGCTTAAGTATGTCGATTGCTATCTGCCGGACAAAGATTTGATTGACGTATACGATTCTAAGAAAGACGAGTTTTTCCTTGAGTCGGTTGCTCGGGACAGATCAAGGATTCGGAGGAAGTATGGAACTCTCGTTCCAAAAAAAACATACCCTCATACCTGCCCCTTTTGTAAATATGAATATAATGCAAGAGTTGAGAATCCAATAAAATGCCCTAGCTGTCAAAAGAAACTATCCCACACCACTACAACATAAGTGTTATATATTAATATTGAGAGGTACTGAAATTGAAAACTGACACAACTAAATATGATAATTTCGCTAGAAATAAAGATATACCAAGGAGCTACGATGATATGCTTTGGATCCAGCTTGACAGATGTTTCTTTACTGGATCACAAGACATGACAAACACAGGGAAGGTATATACTAGAGATGAAAAGAATCTGACCAGGGAAATTGTAAGGTATGATTATATGATCGCTTATATCAATTCAGTGCAAAAGCTTTTCTTTCTTGCCAGATTAAAACATAAAAATTTAGAAGGGGCCAAGTTTGATTTTGATTATGGTGATACAAAAGAGACCCATAATGCTACATATAAAGTTGCAAATATAGCTTTTCAAACAATTCTTGAAGAGGTTGGAGATAGGGGTTTATTTGGGCATGAATCGCTAGTCGAAAGATATGGAGAACCTAAAGATGAAATGCAAACCAGGGAGAAAGAGGATATTATTCCATGAGTTAGATCTCAAGAAAACAATACCAAGAAAAGGAAAACCCACTTATAAACAGCGGGAAATGGCTGCCATGTATAGGTGCTCCACCCGCACAATCCAGAGGCGCATGAGGGAAATTAGGGAGGGGTTATTTTGCGATTGATATTCAAATATATTATTGCTATACTATTTGTGGCATCAGTAACATTGTTTACCACAATAGACCATGAGAAGTATCATGCGAAAGCCTACGCATACAAAGGCTATCATAACACTTCATACTCATTTAATTTAGTGAGAGCATCAGCAACCAACCACGACTTACGAACACCCAGAGATGAGAGCGACTTATATATAGCGAACATGACGAATGACGCAGTTGCATATAACACACAATATTATTTCATTGCAATCCTACTGGTGCTTTCATTCATATTCATAACACTAACAGAGACGCATCGAACATGGCAAGAGAAAAAATAAAGAATGATAGGTGCCCTAACTGTAAGGGTGAGATGGCTGCAGGGAATAAGTATTGCTGTTTAAAATGTTATCGACAATTTAAAGGGGATTACTCAAAAATGAAACCCTCTACCCACTAAAGTAGGTAGTTTCCAAAAAACAAAAGAAAATGGTAAAAAAAGAAAAATCGGTCAGCACACACAAAACACTTAACTTAAACTATTCCCTTACAGAGAAAAGTTTAATGTGTGGTTCGTTCAACGTGCAACCTACTAAAAAAAATAATTATCTCTTAGTAGTAGGTGATAATTATGAAAAACGAATACAAACACTTCAATCCAAAGAAGTACAACTTAGATGTAAAAATAGCAACAGTGAGAACTGGAAGTCATTGCAAGTTCAATATCAATTACCACATAATCTGGATTCCAAAGTATCGGAGAAAAGTCTTAACTGGAAAGGTGGTATCTGTGCTTAAAACAATTATTCAAGGACAATGTGAAGACCTTGACTTAGATATGTTGGCTTTAGAAGTAATGCCAGACCATATACATTTATTTGTTGGTGCAAAGCCTAAACACACACCTTTTAAGATTGTTAAACAGTTGAAAGGAAACACAAGCATTCAACTAAGAAGATGTTTCAAACACTTACCTTATTTACTCTGGAGTTATGGAAAAAGATTTCCTAACTTGTGGGCTAAAGGATATTACTGTGGAAGTGCAGGACACGTTTCACAAGAAGCAGTCAAAAGATACATCTTAGAACAAGAAGGTAAAGATGTCTTTGAGTATAGTGTCTTTGGAAGTCCACAACAGAAGATAGGACAATTTGCACAAAGTAAACTGGGTGATTTCAATGCTTGAAATCAATAAGATACATCAAGGTGATTGTCTTGAACTTATGAAGAATATTCCTTCTGGAACTGTTGATTTAATATTGTGTGATTTACCTTATGGGACTACTGCATGTTCTTGGGATGAAATAATTCCATTAGATTTATTATGGAGTGAGTATAAAAGAATAATTAGACCAAATGGATTTATAGTTCTAACAGCATCACAACCCTTTACTACAAAATTAATAAATAGTAATATTGATTGGTTTTGTCATCAATGGATATGGCAGAAAGAACAAGGCTCAAATCCATTACTATCTAACATAATGCCGATGAAAAACTTTGAAGATGTGATTGTTTTTTATAATCAATATAGTGCAGATATTTATTTAGAAAATCCTCTAAGAGAATATTCAAAGAAGTTAATGGAATATCTAAAAAAGAGCATAGGAAAGATAAATAATGATTTGGGACATAGAAAGTCAGAACATTTCTTTTATATTAAATCTACACAATATGAGTTATGCACAGAAAAAGTTTATAATGAATTATTAGACTTCTATAATTTAAGAGAATTAAATTTTATTTTACCATATTCAGAATTGAAAAGAATAGACGAAGAATTTTATGCAAAGTATCCGAGAGTTTACAACCCACAAAAAACAAATGGAACAAAGTACACAAGTGGTGGAGGATATATAGAAACATTAGATAATTTTGTAGAAGGCGGAAAAGTGAGTACAGAAAGATTCCCAACAAGTATAATTAAATTTAATACAGATAAGAATAAATCAAAGCATCCAACACAAAAACCAGTAGCATTATTTGAATATTTAATTAAAACATACACTAACAAAGGAATGTTAGTTTTAGATAATACTTGTGGTAGTGGAACAACTGCTGTTGCTTGTTTAAATACAAAAAGAAATTTTATATGTATAGAAAAAGAACAGAAATATGTTAAAGTCGCACAACAAAGAATTAAGGAGGTCGCAGGATGTAAAGCCGAAGGCGACAACGGCATTCCTCCCACTAATAAATTAGTGGGTATCCTGCCTAAAAGATTATGAAACTCCCAAAAGAGAAAGACAATAAATCAGACAAAAAGGGATGAATCATGCCAATAAAAAAGAAACCATTTGTAAGATACAATGAAGAGCCAAAGGATGTAAGAGGATGGGGTTACCTCAATAAAAAAGACATTGTAAGGGGTGCAGGTGAGAAATAGAATGGCAAAAGCAACTAAATCACCTATGCATGAACGGGGGAGGCTCTTTTTATTTAGAGCATTAATATTTTTGATATGCTTTGCTGCTGGGCTGGCTGCGATACCAATCGCACAAGTACTAGTTAATCAAGTGATAGGGGGATAAATGATGGAGGAATCAGAACAACCAAAGAAAGCAGCAATATACGCCAGAGTTAGCACGGACAAACAAGAGCTAGAGAATCAGCTCATAGAACTCAGGAAATATGCAGCAAAATCAAATTATGAAGTATTCCATGAATACACAGACATCACAAGCGGAGGAAATGACCGCAGGCCAGCATGGGATATGATGTTTGCTCATGCATCTCAAAGATTATTTGATATAGTGCTGTTTTGGGATCTATCCAGGTTTTCAAGGTCAGGTACATTATATACTCTTCAGAAGTTCAAGCAGCTTAATAATTATGGAGTCGATTGGGATAGTTATCAAGAACAGTATTTCAGGAGTGCAGGAGCTTTCAAGGATGTTGTGATTTCAATCATGGCCACCCTGGCAAAGATTGAGCGAGAAAAGATTTCAGAGCGGACAAAGGCAGGACTTGCAAGGGCAAGAGCAGCCGGAAGAATACCTGGCAGACAAAAAGGCCAAAAGGATGTGAAACCCAGAAAACAGCGGTCAGATAGGGGAATAAAAAGGGGGGTCCAGAAAAAGCCATTAAAATTGCATTTAAGCCAAGCTGAGATACCAGGAAATAAAAAATACAATGGTGCGTTTTTATCTCCCTCCGATCTGGAAGATATGGGGGATGCCAAGCCAAAAGATTGTAAGTATTTGAATAATGACTGGTGCAGGCATCCAAAGTATGAGCATAGGGGCAAATGCTTTCACTTGAACAACAATACTGAATGCGATGCTTACGAAAAACTGACCCCCAAAACTAATGAGGAAAACAATGAAATCAGATGAAGAGTTAGCAGATGAATTACACAGGGCATACGAAACTTATAGCAAAACAGCAGGCTGGAAAACACAGAAGAAATGTCGTGTGAAATTTAGTGAATTACCAGAGGAAAATCAAGTTGTTATGATAAGTTTAGCTAGATTGATTAGAGTATGGATAAGAGAAGCATTAGATCAACAATTAAAAGAAATCAAACAAAAGAAGAAGATTTCAATTACGAGATATGATGATAGTTATGGTTACGATTTAGAGGAAGATTATTACAGGCTTTAAATTCCCCCAAAACTAAAAATAAAGGTGATTGATAATGTTGTTAAAATTAAATGATGGAGAATCTGTAACAGTTTGTATGAATCATGAAGAATATTCAGATCATTACACCGTTGTAAGGAGAGGGAATTGTTTATCTATGAGATATTTTGGAAAGATAAATCCCCCTAAAACTAACAAGACAGGTGATTAAAATAGGAACAAATCAAGCTTACAATAATGTTGAAAAAGTTCAAGAGTTTTTTAATTGGCTTACAGATAAAGAAACAACTCTTGAAAAAATAAATACAAAAGGATTAGGTCTTTCAAAAACAAATGCTTTTTCAATTATTTATATGTTACAAGAGCATTTAAATATAATTAGTGATGAAATCGAAAAGTGTGAAGTTTGTCATACCATAGGAACTACTAATGATGGAAGTATAGAATATGTTGGTGAAGAATGGAAAGAAAGTGGATTATTGAGAAAACCAAAAGATAAAGAGATAGGAAATTATTGTGAAGATTGTGCGAGAAATAGGTTTGGTTTTAGATAATTACTGAGGCCCAAAACTAATGAGATAGGTGATGAATGATGGGAAATGTACCTTGGATCTCGTTTGCTTTGATTGCGGGAGGGATATATCTAATAACAAAAAGTAGAGTATATGCTGGCTTGGCGTTGATAGGATTTACAATTGGCTTGAATCTATTGATCCAATTCATTAAACATGGTGGTGTAGATGCAATTAAAAGGAATTAATGTAAGGAAACTTTGGAAAGAACGGAAGATCAGAAAACAGCTCCTCAAGGATTTGGATAATGAAGATCTTGTTATGTTTGGCAAACTGCAGCGCGATCATGCGACAGATACACATATCAAGCAGATGCATGATTATGTTGTGAACATTCTCAGTTTTGATATAGCTTATGAGGATATGCCTCCATATATGAGGGTGAAGGCAGTAAAGGTGGAGGCAAAGCGCCTTAAGCTGCAATACAGCTATAATTTTAAGGCTTTATTTCATGCCTGGAAAGAAGATGTCAAGCGATTCAAAGGCCAAAAACAAGGCTTAGAGTCAATCTATTATGAAACAGCGGGGCGATATTTATGGTTTATACCAAAGAGATAGAGAAGAAATGGAACAAGTTTGATTTTTTTATGGTTTTTGCAACAGGAATTTGTGCAGGGGTTTTACTAATTATATTTGCATGGGGATTTTATGAGCATGGGGCTGATGTGCGTTATCGTGATTGTATGTATGATTTTGCAAACGAAAGCTGCCAAGCTAAAGGAGAACTCCTTGATAGTTTCGCAGTAAAATACAGTGCTTACAGCTGCAAAAGGACAATAGATACAGGTTTTGTAATTATCCCCGAGTTACAACCTCCTGGAATACTGACAGAAACACACATTGGTATCTGCTGGAATAGATCCGGCTCGATGATGAAACAATTTGAGCGCGATTATGTTGAATAATCCTTATCTTGCAGCATGATAATGCCAACGACTATCCCTACTCCAAATAAGATGGGGAAATACCAGTCGCAGAGCTGCATGAACATTAGTATGAGCGACATCACACAGCAGGCCATACTTGACGCTAGAAGAGACTTCTTAAAGTCGTTGGTTATTGCAATGCCTAACATTATCATCGCTAAAAACATGACTACAAGGATTCCATGCGCGGGGAGCTTATCAGCTAACTTATTCGCCTCAACCACCCACTCCAGCATTGTTGTGGAGTTATCTATCCCACTCATGTTGTAAGTCATATTCTCTTACCTCTCCATACAGCTATCAATGCAAATGCCACTGATATGATTATCAATAATACAACAGCACCTGTTATGATTGGAGGAACCCACAAAGCCGCTCCAACGCCATCTATAAGGCTAAACCAACCACCCGAGCTTTTAACCGCTTTTCCTGCGCCTTCAAATGCTCTGGCCTGGTATGTCAAAAAATTATCATTTGAATCAATATTGTCCTCGTCTGCTTGCCCGCTCTCTGTGTAAGTCAACAATGCAGTATTTTCATAAGAGGATCTCACAAGTTTGAGGTTATCATATCTTGTATTGATTGTTTTATTGAGGCTTTGAATATCTGTGTTATCGACATCGTAGTGTGCCTGCCAATATGTGTTTCCAAACACAAGAAGTATACACATAAGAGTAGTAACAGCGATTATTCCCCCTTTTAGAAATCCTTCAAGTTTCATCAGATAGTCACCTTATTCAGATAGTATGCAATGGGGATGCTCCCAAAAACTATTATAAGCACAGTTCCGAGCGGGAACAACGAGAAAAAGGGGTTGAAATGCATGATTAGCATATATATATCAATGGCAATAGGGACAGCAATGAGCCTTCTTGTGACATATAACCCTCCAAACATAAGCGCAGGAAGTAAGATAACCGAGACAATAAGCATGATCGGCATGAAATCCTCTTGCTCTGCAGGAGGTGGCGCGCTGTATTCAGCCATATCATCTAGGTAATTGATGTATTCTGTGTCATACAAGATATACACAAATGAGATATGGTCGTCCTCTGTATCGTTTATGATAAATGTGATTGTATCACTGTCAGCAGTGCTGGAGCTTGATCCAACACGCTCAAAACCATGATACTCATCTTCTTTATATACCTCGACTGTGACAGATTGCACAGATGGGGCTTTGTTCTCATACTCGAATACAAACTGCGGCGTGCCTGTGTTGTTTGTATAAAACAGATCACCATCAAGCTCCTCCCATGATTGATATACTGAGCTTACATCTGTTGTTATTCTGTATGTCTCAATATCACTAGTTATTATTTCCCCATTCCCTCCCGTCTGAAAAATTGTCCTGTTATTATATTCAACAACAAATCGATAGTAGACATCATCTTTCTCAACATAGAACCTGGTGGATCCCATGATGTTTGTTCGGCCCTGCGCGACTGTGATCCAGGAGCTTACATTTGGGTAGAACCGCTGGACGCTGACGGTTGCGTTAGTGATGCCCTTGAGCTCATAATCCCGGACAACAACATCAAGTTTATCGCTCAAGCTATCATTCAGCATATATGATGTCCTGTTCAGATTTGAGAGTGATTCAAATGTGAAGAAACTCGATCTAATACTGAATCCGTCTGCATAGAACCGCAGATCATATTCATCTGTTGCCGAGACATTGAGGTTTGTTATCTCAATCGATCCGTTGGTTGTGTTGAATGTGTATGTCTTGTTGATGTTTAGGCCGACAAAATCTGCGTATATTGTTGTTGTATCCATAGGAGTGAGATAATGCTCATTCAAAAACATTATCTCAAATTTGGCGATTGTCGAGGTCGTTGAGTTTATCCATTCTGTCTGTGAGGTTTCATATAACCCCCTGCATGAAAGCATATAATCCCCTGGCCCTACGATAGTGAGATTATTCACGTTTGTTTCGATTCCTGCAGCAATATATGGCGCACCCTCAAGCACTGCTCGCTCTTCATAAAACACCCTATATCCTATTGATGCGCCGACATTCTGCCATAACAGCTGCCATCCTGTGCTATTCCAACAGTATCCTTGTGATGCATAATGCGGAGGATCTCCATCTGAGTTCACCCTAAACATAATTGGATCACTCCTACATCCTTCTGGAAGAACTTGATTAAAATTTCCATAAGCATAACTACCAAGCCAGAACACGTTTGTCAGATATTTAGAGTATGTTAAGTTAAGGTAGTAAAAACAATTAGCTGATCCAGTCTCACAATAATCATAACTGGTATAGTTTGCGTCCGCTGTCGGGTTTCCGCTGTCGATGTTCCAAGTGCCATACCCTGCTTGCGTTGTTGCGTTCTCATAAGTCACATTACCAAATCCATATATCCCGGAGGAGATGTTCACGCCGTCTTTATACCAGGTGTATTGCATCGCTGAGTATGAAAAATTTGTGATATTGCAGTATCCATACATAACATTTCCCGAGACGTTCACATCCATGCGCGCCCCATTGTTACCAATCGAGCGGGTGAATGTGACTACCCGCTTGTTGCCAGAGCTGAAATTTATGTTGAGGATATGGCCCTCTGCGGTGGATGTGATATTTATTAGTGCTCCACTGTCATTAATCTGATAGTCCCCGCCAGGCACATATCTGTGCGTGATATTCATCTGGAAAGCCTCGTCTGCGCGCGTTATGTAGAAACTGTCGTCAGTTATGTTCTCAATCACTATCCACTCGTTTGCGGTTGTCTGCACGCAGTTGATGTCGTCTGATTCGATGCTCCAGTTGAGGATCTTAAACCGATCATTGCATGAGTGGTATATGTTGAACATTGATGTATTCATTGTATATGCGCCTGGATCAAGAACAGCAGGGATGAGAGATTGATTATAGAAATTATGGCCGTCCTGGTCGATGTGGAGGTTGTCACCACTCATGTATGTGCTGGAAAAGTTCATAAGATATGTCAGCTCTACAAGCGGGATCTCATGGATGATTGCAGCCTGTCGCACCTTGCCGTTTAGGAGCGCGATGTCGTCTGCGTAGCCGCCTGCAGTGAATGAGATCTGCGTGGCCATGATGATTGTCGTATTCAGCATATTAGCCTTTAAGTATGCTAAACCTTGCGTGAGGTTATCATAAAATCTTGTTCCGTTGTCGTTCAAATAGTAGTTATCGTTGACATTTGGTTGGATGGTGAGGAACCTTGAGTTGTTGGTTGCGATGTCCTGGTATATATCTACAAACTGAGGCTCGTTTAGGCATCCTGGATAGTCAGCCAGGCACGTTCCGGCCCTGCCCTGGTTATCTTCAACCATGCCGGAGTATCCATTACTCCCTAGCCAGGATGTGGCTAGCTCGCAGTATGTGTTATATCCTGCGCCGAGGGTGATACTATCACCGTAGCAGGAGAACTCGTTGGCCCAAGAACTATTATCTATTATTGCTGGCATTACAGGCACTTCTTCTGCATCCCATCCTACCTGCCATAAACCCTGAGAGGTCACATAAATATCTTCTGTAGTATATGGGTTTATATTGATGGCAAAGCTGACAGAACTTCTTCCTAGATTATTACTAGCATTATTCCAAGAGTTTCCCCCATCCAATGATAAGAATATAAGAGAAGGAAAACCACTTGATGCATAAGGTATTTTTCCTGTCCATACTTTGTTTTCAATATTTGGGTCATAAGTTACCCATTTATAATTAGATGATGCAGGAAGACCAGAACCACCTGCTCTTTTTGTCCATGCTCCACTTTCCCATTCATATACCCCTTCTGCTCTGCATGGCAACAACATTCTTGTATAATCAAAAGGATTAACTTTTACTCCTCCATAATCAGGTCCGTCGCATCCACAAGTTAAATCTATCGCAGACCAGCTTGCACCATAATCATCAGAACTATACACCCCTGTCTCTGTACCTAAATCTTTATAACCATACAAAGTGCAATTATCATCCATATCTGACGCAATGACATCATCTGCATATGCATTCCATGTTGCCCCTCTATCAAGGCTGTAATTATGGCTTGTCACAACAATTGATTTGTTATCTTTGCAAAATTCACCAAATGTATAGAACTCTGAATTTTCATCTACAACTGCCCAAGTATCACCACAATCTGTACTTCTTATGATATCTTCATTGCTACCTGACCATGTTCCGCAAGTTGTTATATATGTGCAGCCATCAACAGCTAGAAAACTTGCACTTTTTCCTCCTGTACATGCAGTAGTGTTCAAATCTGTAGTAAGATTATTCTCAAAATCTACCTTATATACTCCATAATCTAATGCAGCAACTAACGCATGTGTTTGGTTGAAAAAATGCATATCAAATATCGCAGCACCTGTCATTCCTCCTGAAGATTCGTGCCACGTTGCACCTTGGTCTGTACTTCTAGCTAATGCACCATCCATCGAAGTCAAGCATAATGATTCGTCTGCGCTACATGCGATTGGCATAGAATAATACCATGAGAAATCCCAATGTACAGATTCATTGACTGTAATAGAGGGGACACTAAAAGAACTGCCATTATCTGTTGAATAATAAGGTCTACTACCACCTATTAATTTCGGACTTGCAAACATTATTTTATTACCCCAATAAACATTTTCTAATGTTTGAGCAGGATTATAAAGAACAGTAAATGTTTCTCCTCCATCTGTACTGTTATATAAGTCTGTCATTGCACATATTATATCTTGATTATCGCTTGGATTTGTTGCACAGTCTCTTAATAGATTACCTGTCGTAGTCATGCCTGTAGCTGAAGGTTCAGTAATAAGACCACTTATAAGATTCAATTTATAAAAATCTGTGCTTGTAGATATATATACAACTCCTGTATCACCATCAATATCATTTATATATTCTCCTTCCAGTCCATGCAGACTCCAAGTATCACCACAATCTGTTGAATTATAAAGGCCACTTTCTGAACCAGCATATACTGTCCTAGTACAAGTACCATTAGATGTGTCTGACTTAAAAAATATTTGTTGACCATTCTTTTGTCTTACAGTATCGTTCCCGTCCAAATGTTCTGTCCAACTCCAACCACCGTCTGTACTTTTATATAATCCATTATAAACTGAATCCGGATAACCTGTTGCCATCCTACCAAACCAAGCAAAAACATAGTTTGCATTATTCGGGTCGGATACTATTGATGTTGCTCCCTCAGCAGAAACATTTCTTGCTATATATGTCCAACGCAATCCCCCGTCAACTGTTCTCCAACACCTAGTCGTATCTGTACATGCATATGCGACATTCTGATTGTTTTGGTTAATATCAATTGTAAATACTTGCTGCCATGCTTCTCCCCCATCACTCCCATTAGAATCCTGATAAATGCTCTGCATGAGTAAAGGCTTGTAGTAATATGCATTTATGTCGTCATAAAATGAGTTATAGCCCGATTCTAAGGTGCAATCAAATACTGATTTATTATTAGCTTTATTGCCAGATGTACTTACTGCTCCAAATGTAAAATTATAGCAAGTATCGGCAGTAAGACCAGTGAAATTATAATAAGGATTTGTGATATCCCCTACATAAACCCCATCTTTAAAAATTTCAGTATGGTCATGATCAGAGCCAGGATTTTGATGTGAATATTTTATCCATGTATCATTCTTTCCGACCATATGCAAATATCGAATTTCGCTTGTATAAACTGGTTCACCCCCTCCGCTTGCTGTAGCCCAAGGATAGCCCACGCCTGCAGTCACATTGACATACCACTCAGTTATCTCTGACTCGCTTAGGATCCTACTCCATACTGTAAGCTCGTCAATATCACCTACAAATTGATTTTCTGGCCCTCCTGCTTTTGCACTTGCTCCGATTGATAGGTTGGCATTGTCAGTCCCCCCATTCCATGTCCCAAGCCAGCCACAAGAGCCGACTTTATTAGCGATTGAATCAGTCGCATTATTAAAATATATTCGCAAAGAATCTCGGCCAGAAGCCCCCGCGATTGGATTTATATATTGAACACAGACACCAACCCATGCCCCAGTATTTACAGCCTCGCAATTATACCAAAACCCTCCATTATCACCCACCATGTATGAGCCACTATGTTGCCGAAGAGCGATAGCATTGACTTCACCGTTCCCAAGAACAATCCGATTATTGACAAAACTATCTGCATAAGTCATTGCGCAAATGGTCAGATTTTCTGTTGTGAAATTCCACACATCACCCATTGAAACATAATCGCCACCGTCAAAACTAAGCGCAGTGTCGATCACTCCGGCAACTGTTGTGGTTGTGGAGTTCACACCGTGAAAATTGTTATCAGTCGCATCAAGGACTCCAAAGTGATCTGTTGTCAAATTCTCAGTAGAAAGGTCAAAGTTCCAATGGTTGAACACCCCGTCCGCGAGATCAGCATGAACAAAAGGAAAAAGCAAAGCTCCGATTATAGCAATCATTCCGATGCTCTTCATTGACCTTTGTGAAATCATATCAATGCCCTAACCCACATTTTCCTTTGCGGCGGCCCTTGGCGTTCCAGTGTTTGCAGTTGTTTCGACATATAACGCGAACAGCTCCAAAATTGCCATTATTCCTGCATCTCAGATCTTTAATCTCATTTTTCATGTCACTCATAATATTCTGGCCTCCTTGATTTGAAAAACAGCATAAACGCCATCAAAAGCATAAACATTGCCTCTGCCACGACAAAATTGTTCAGTAAAAATAATGTGTAAGTATATCTCGGCTCGAATCCTTCAATCCAGTTTATCATCGCGTTTGCGAATACTGCATTGACTACGACAAGCAGCAGCATCATGATAAATATCACTCCAAACAACACAGGATTGTTTTCAACTTTAAGTGGCAGTACAACACAAGCCAGTATATTGAATCCAAAGTATGCCATGACCACAGTCATGTCGAACCAGTTGATGACGCTTGCAGGGTCGAGCTTGTTCATGAGATCAACTGTTTTCTCATTGCCGAGATCCTTAAGCATGGGTTGTGTTATCGTCCAAGCGAAAGTGAGGGCGATGAATGATACCATCACCGTTGCGATTGCCGCAACGACATATATCTTGTCCTGGATCGAGCCTTTCTTATTCATCATTTGTATTGCTCCTGCAATGCTTTGACCGCTTGCTTTGTGAATGAAAATGGATAATAAAACACTTTGACGACTGCGAGCAGGATGAGTGCTGAGATCATGAGAACATTTAGTATGAAGAACACAAGCGAGAGGTTACCGAGGTTAGAATTGATTTGTATAGATGTGTAGTAAGTGAATCCACAAACTATCAGATTAAGAAGGGCGATACATCCAAGTCCGATGCACTTCACGATTATATCTGTCTTGATCGCACCAATGATCTTATCGTCTGCCTCCTCTTGGAACTTTTGAACGAGTTTATCGACATCTACACGGAGGTTGTTAATCATGTGGAATATCAGCAAGTAGATACCGATATTTGTCAAAAGGAATATCGCAAGGCCAGTATAAAGATCATGGTCTGTTGCCGATATAGAAAATGATCCAGTCTCATTCTTCACACTGAACCAAAAATAAGTTGAGTTGTATTCAGTCGTTGCGTTTCCGTAGTATGTTTGGTTGACAACAAGATCAGACATATTGCAGGAGTACAAGGTGTTGTTATTGGCTGATTGTGTGCAATTTACAGATCCGTTGAGCCAGATATTTACAGTCATTGGTGACTCATTCCAGGATGTGTGTTTAAAACCAAAATAACCCCCTAAATCTGAGACATTTATTTGAGTGGCATTTGATATGTTTACAACCACAAGTTGCGATTTTGTGGGGGCTGGTGCGGCTGCAGGGGTGATGTTTGTTATATTAATCATGCCGGATGTTGTACTGTTGAGTGAGAAGTTTATAGTAGTCTCATAGTAACCAGGAGTGATGTTATCGCTTGAAAATCCATTCCAGGAATTATTAGCGATAATCGGATTGGATACTAAGCTATCATTCAGATATAGATAGACTTGTGTCGTTGAGAGATTGCTTGATTCATATTTCACTCCGATATATCCCTCAATGTGGGAAAGGTTGACTGAGATTCCGTTAGTGATGTTTGTTGTGATGTTTTGGTATGTCCATGCTGCGGGCGGTGGGCCGCCTGCTGCCATCTCTTCATATATTATTGTTAATTTGGGCGTATAGACATAACTAGAATATTCTTTTTGTCCTGTTCCCCAGTTTGAGTTATCTGGAAGAGTAGCGTTATACATCATTGTGAAATTAGTCAAGCCAGAATGAAATGTGATATTCATTTTTGTAGTAATACGAGACGAATTGATTTTAAGGATATTTGCGGTTGTAAAATTACCCAAATCATAATCTGCAAAATGGTCGAGGTTTGCACAATAAGGATGAGGTGTGCTCACACCACAGATAGGGTTTATACTTTCTTCAACCCAAGTCTGATTATCTGCATACCAAATTCTGAAGTTTTGTCCTGCGGCCCCATATCCATACTGATGATGAAATTCTGTTGACAATATTGATGCATTGGATGGCAGGCTTGCCAGACTCCATTTTATCAACATTAAATCGCCATTTGTACCAGTCATATAATCGACACCGAAGAGTGTTAGAGATGGATTATTATCCTCATCAAAACTTGAATCTTCAAGTATATTGGATGCATTCTTATCGAGAAGTATCCTAGTAGAATTATGCCCCCACTTTATGATGAATGGTTTTGATTCGTTGTATTTTCTTAAGTCGTATGTCAATGTTTGCCCGGTGAAAGCAATTTTTAATGTGTCCTCTTTGGTTGTTGTCTTTAAATCAGCAGATAATTCTTTTAATGGGATGTCTTTGTTCCATTCTTTTGCTGCTGCGTTGTATTCAATATCCAAGTGCGTCCCGTTGAATCCTTTATATTTGACTGGAAAGTTAGAATCTTCTGATATATGCAGATCAATGCCTTGCTGGAGAGTAACCTGACAGCGGCTGTTATTGCATGATTTTAAAGAAGGGGGAATCATTTCTACTATCCGCTCTTTGTTTGTTTCCCTATCAATAGAAATCTGCCCGAGGACAAAAGAAGATAAAACTACCAAAAGTAATGCGATTGGTAATATCCTTTTAAAAAAATCCATCATGTCCTCCTGATATTACTCTGCAAAGGTGAGTATTGCCGCCTAACATTTCACGAACCAAAATTCTTGCGGCTGACTCAGCCTGTTCCTTGGTCTTATAGTATTTATGGTTGGCTGGCAACCATTGGCCAAATGCAAGTATCTGAATTTTCCATCCCATATTATCCTGGATTCGGTGGCAGTTGATTGATTGGCCTTACAACATCTTTTACAGTCTGATTCATCAAGACATACATAATCGTCTTAGTGACCAGTTCTGCGACTTTTGCCTCTGATTGACCTTCAACTGTTTCCGAAAGTTTCTCGCTTGTCTGAAAATTATAATATGAGTTGATAAATATCGACATAAACAACATCACCCAAATCAACGCGGCGGCAAGCTTTTTCCAAAAGCTTTGTCGCAACGCCTTCTTGAGTAATTTCTCTTTGAGGCGGTCGCGTGATCGAATGATCCAGTCAACATCATCATTAGGTACTGGATGAAATACTCGCTTTTTTCCGAGCAATGTTGTCTTAAGTGGGTTTCCTCCTTTGTCTTTGACAATCTGCCCTAAAAAGTCTTTTTCAGTGATTATATTTGAATCATCTTCAATGTCACCGGAAAGCTCAATCGGGCGAAACCTTCCGATCTCGTATTGCTCGAGGAGCATACAATATCCACGGCCAAAAGGCAATAAATACTTTTGATGGAATGAGCCGATCTCTTTTTCCTCACCACCATCAAATAGCTTGAATATGGCCATGTGATCGCCATCATCAACTGAGACACGGCCTTTGAGTTCTATCGGTTTTTTGTTGCCGAGGTAAGACTGGATGATCCAGTAAGTGATGTTACCTTTGCTTTTGCCTCGGACAGCCATGAAAACCCAAAACACAATCACTGCCAAAACACTCAATACAAACGTCAATAATAATATTACAATGTAATCCATCAATACCACCCTTACAAGTTTATTTTCCCTATTGTGTCCCGCACTGGATTGAGAGCATACTTCTGAACAAAAGTCTCTTTTCCCTGCCGGACTGAATAATCTCTCTCTTTATCTCCTATTGAACGTGATAATACTAAAAACACCATCCTCACGATGTTCTCAACAAATATTTCCCGGTGATGAGACTCGATGCCATATTCTTTATAATTGAGTCCAACATCTTTTGTTATGCCATCGATTAGACTCTCCATGAAATTGTTGAACTGTTCATCTGTAAGGTTTGCCTGGATGCTGCTCTTGTTGATTGCAGCTGAGATATAGATTCTTGCTGCGGATACACCTTTTCGGTCACATATTTTTAAGGAATCATCTCCACCCGAGACATACCTTTTGAGTTTAGGATCATAGATATATCCCATCAATCGATTTTCCATATCGATTATATCTTTCTCAGTATCCATTCGCCATTTGACTACGCCGTCAGAAGGTGATTGCTCTTTATTCTGTGAACTGAATACTTGTCCGAGTTGTGGAGTGTTTAAGTCTGTCATTTTATCATGTGTCCGCATTTGCTGCATTGCTTTCTGGTTATTCTTTCGTCCATTTTAGATCAATGGCCGGATCCCAAAGCCCGTGCCTATAAATGTATTTGGATTAAACCCTTTTGGTGCTTTGATGTTGAAGTCTATCGCAAAGAGTGACGGGGCATACCCTCGCCTGCCTTTTTTCTTGGATTTGTGTCCGCTTTGTCTTGCTGATCCTCCTGATCCGCCAGGCCACCAAAATCCTCCTCCGATTGGTGGAGGGGGGGGT
>Ga0208904_1000985_pt1 | contig 20802 bp, 40 predicted proteins | sample AntAceMetag02UKB_FD_184774 | JGI IMG/M metagenome (GOLD analysis project Ga0208904, IMG submission 184774) | Saline lake microbial communities from Ace Lake, Antarctica - Antarctic Ace Lake Metagenome 02UKB (SPAdes) (version 2) | ecosystem: Environmental > Aquatic > Non-marine Saline and...
CAAAGTTATTCCAATCTTCTATGTTATGAAATTCACAACCTATTCTGATATGAGTGTCGATAATCCATATTGTCCACCGCTGTCCTGTTATGATTTTTATTTTGGTTGTTTTTATTCCGAAAAAGTAGATATCCCCACTACTCTGAATATCTCCGTTGCTATAAATATCACCATCTGAACTGATATCGCCATCTGAACTGATATCGCCACCTGAAATGATATCGCCACCTGAAATGATATCACCACCTGAAATGATATCACCACCTGATCTGATATCACCACCTGAACTGATATTACCACCTGAACTGATATAACCATCTGAAATGATATTACCACCTGAACTGATATAACCATCTGAAATGATATTACCACCTGAACTGATATAACCACCTGAACTGATATAACCAACTGAACTGATATCACCACCTGATCTGATATAACCATCTGATCTGATATCACCATCTGAAATGATATTACCACCTGAAATGATATCGCCACTTGATCTGATATCACCACCTGATCTGATATCACCACCTGATCTGATATTACCACCTGATCTGATATCACCACCTGATCTGATATCACCACCTGAAATGATATTACCACCTGAAATGATATCGCCACCTGAAATGATATCGCCATCTGAAATGATATGACCATCTGATCTGATATGACCACCTGAACTGATATAACCATCTGATCTGATATCACCAACTGATCTGATATAACCAACTGATCTGATATCACCACCTGATCTGATATCACCACCTGACACTACTAAATCTATTTTTATTTCTATTGATTCTACAGATTGTATATCGCCGACATATTCGTAATATCCTAATTTTTCTTTCAGTCCTGGAAAATTCTTGTCTATTATCATAACTACCTCACAATGATTTTAATATGTCTCCACTGATAATAACCTGAATGTTACTTTCTACATGGAGATCAATCACTCATAATTTCCCGGATTCCTTGACAGCCTTTATAGCGGAAAAGAATTTCTGATTACATCATTATGGTTTCCAATTTCAAGTACTTCTTCAAGTTCAACAATTTCTTCTTTAATAAATTTTTCATAAGCTTCTCTATCCATTTTTGTTCCCATACAAATTACCCCCTTTTTAGTTTTATAATTATTTTATTGGTGTGCCGTCTATAAATTCCCAGGCTCTTTGTAATGTTTCAAAACTTCCGATACCATTTACATAAGGCACATCATCACTAGCTAAATGTAAATGTGTGATTTGTCGTTCTTCTGTATGTTCTTTATTTTTAAGCTTTACCCACTTCCCCCAGATCTTGTCTCTATCTTCCCATGTGAGGGAAAGGGAAGGACGTTGCCACTTAGTCCACCTGATAATTTCTATATCACTATGGGGGTGTTTACAGATTGCAACATCTCCATCATGTGTGACAAATTCGCTTTTCATCCACTCATCAATGTCTCTTTCTCTAACCTCTATTTCATCACCGTATTTTAAAAGCGGCTCTGAAAGATATTTATTGCACGGTTTGGCCGACACCAAACAAACGTTTCCTTCCTCGCTATAGTTACGGCACGCTTCATTATAGCATTTATCCATATTTAAACTCCTTTCAGTTTTATAGTTTCCCTTCGGACTTGAATATCTATCCTAACTTGACGCAGCTTAATTAAATCTTGAACTTTACCCTCATTGTACGAACGTGTGGCTTTAAAAACTTTGTGTCTTGCATCTTCTTTCTGCGGTTCAATAAATTGGAACCAGTGAAGATACCCATAATCTACTGCCAACATCAACACAATAAGAAGTACAATACTTGCGATTGAAACCAAAAAAATTTTTGTTCTACTCATTTTTCCCTCCAATTATTTTTCTAAAATGGCTTCATCACAGCCACGCTAAGAGCTTTTCCGATAAAGCCATACTATGTATCGTTTTTGCCGGCAGTGTTCTGTCAGCTCTTGATTAAGCTGGTTTCCCATGGACTGAGGGCCGTATCTGAGATCCACAGCCCTCTTACTCTGTATAAGCAGGTTTTTTGACGGAGAAAACAAAAAAATTATACTTTTTTATTTTCAAAATAGTGGAAGAGCAAAATGATGGTCCATACAAAAAATAATACAATATATTTTTCTGTCATCTTATACTGCTTGAGCTTGAAACCGGTTGGGCTTCCTGCTCTTCATCCATTCTTCTCTGTTCTTCTTTCTTTTTTCTGATTCAAGGCGTTGTTCTTCGTAGATGTTCTCGGACTGCAGTTGTTCGTCAAAACTGTCTCTAGCTTTATCGACTTCTTTTTTATCTGGACACAGATTTATCTTGTGTGTCGCCGCAATCCAAACAATAAATTTCTTCCAGATATTTTGGTTTAATATTTTGCTGACATCAAAAACACCGGCGTCAAAATACCTGGCTCTTATAAATTTTATATGAACATCAAAAAATCTATTGCCTTTTATCGGAGAATTGAGAATGTACTGGCCTATCTTTTCCTCATATTCCTTTTTTCTTTGAACGACAAAATTTACGGCCCTGACAAGCTCATTCGACTCCACGCTATTCAGCTTCCTGCCGTGAAAGAATTCTTTTTTATAGAGGTTGAGAGTGTTTTCGTCGACTGCAACGGCTTTATTGGCAACTGGTTCCCTACCGGGTCCGGCGCAAGCCAGAAACAGACTGCTGCGGGTCCGGGGATTAAATATAAAAGACACACAACTTCTTGTCAGCTTATTCTTGTATGTCGGACCGAATTCTTTGTCGAGCATCACATCATACCTATCGATTGCTTCGTAAATCTGTTCGTCACTCCACTTTTTAGTCCGGTAACTGTCGTCGATCTTATTCATTTTGGCATATGAGGGGTCGACGACGCAGAACTTGCCGAAATCCCCGGAATTCAGTAGTCCAAATAATTTGACGGCAGACTCAAAGGTTTTCGTGTTTCTCCGGTGAGTTGTGAGGTTTTCTTTTTTATTCCAGTATGAAATGAATCGTTCCTCTTTTCCGGAAAACTTTGTTTTTAAAGGTTCTCCGGAAGTCTTTTTTGAATTACTCCGACTATGCGACTCGTCAGAGTTGCATACTACTTCTTTAGAAGTATTGATACTATTAATATTGATACTATTATTAATGTCACTCTGGTGTAACTTTGAATGTCCCGTCTCCGTAACACCCAATGTTACACCAGCGTTACATTGGGTGTTACCATTTTGTTCTTTAACTGGTTCATTTTGGGGATCGGCATCTATAAAATTTATTATATATTTCAGGTTTTGGCGAGAATCATTGAACATTTTTTTTCTTTCTACAAGGTCATTTATCTCAAGTTCATCAAGATATTTTATTATGTTTTTCCGATGCAACCCAAGGTCTTCGCTGAGTTTTTGTTGGCTGGGGAAGCAGAACTCGTTTGATCCTGTGTAACTGGCGAGAAGGGCATATAAGGCTTTAGCTTGTATTGAAAGTCCCGGTAATTGCATTATAGCGGTTTGAACCATTCCGTATCCGCAAGGCATTCTTTTCATTCTATTTCCTCTTTATAATATTTAATCAATTCTATGTGGTTTATCTTAAAGTAATTTTTGGCAGGCATTCCTCTTTTTTCTATAATAATTAAATTTTTCTTCTTTAATTCTTTGATGGCCTCCATTTGATGGTGCTTGGTCAGCGTTGTATCTTCTGATATATTAGATTGAGTATTAAAGAAAAATCCCCGGTCATCCAACTCGTTTCTTTTTTTAAAATATTGCTCTTTACTCAATAAATCCGCTACAATTAAAGCTGAAAATAATCCTATTTCTTTTGTTAATCTTTTATTAACTTGCCAATAAGCGTTTTTGGACAAAGTGTCTTGTAATAGAGTTTTAACCTGTTCTTCTGTAAAATCAACCATTCCCTTCCTCCTGTATTTATAGGTTCAAATTGAACCTTTTTCAAGTATCTTGTCAAGAATTTTATAATCTATTCGGTAAAAATTATTTCTTTTTAATTGTTCTACGACAATTATACCGTTTTGTTTTAGATTTTTTATTGTTCTTTTTATAGTGCTTTTGCTCCAGAAAGGGAATTGCCTCATCCAGTCCTCGTATCTACTACAAATAAATAGTTCTTCGTTGATGATTTTTAAGGTTTTCGTCGTTTTAAAATGATTGTATATTTGTTGAACGATAATTGCTTCATTGAGTCCGATAGTTTTTGCTAGGCTGGGAAGTATTGAGAGGGGTTCTTCGTTGATAAAATTAAGGCATACATTCTCCATGCGTTTGTTCTCCCGGTATAAAAGATGAAGGCCCCTTCTACTTCCTTACCGAGAAACTCAGAAATAAAAGGGGCCTTCTTTTCTCAAACGCATGTATATGTCTTGGTTAACACCTGCGTTCGAATGCTTGTTAAAGTTAAAACCCTAACATCTGACGAACAGAAGTCAACAAAAAAAATACCTGATAAAGAAAATTATCGGGTATTTTAAGGGATTATGTAAATCATGGAGGTTCAATCAATGATTTCTTTTATGTGCCTCCCAAGGGCTGCGGGGACCCTGGGAGGCGATAACTCTTCAAAGGGGATTAAAGTCTTTGAATTGTTTGTAACGCATACACACAGTATAAGCGTTTTGAAAAGTGTTCAAGCACAAAAAAAATATTTTTTCACATTTTTTTTGTTAAATCTTATGTTTGGGGTCGGTATATTCTTTTAACTCTTCATGAATACCTTCGCCACAAACAAATTCAGGGAAACCACTGTCATCCATTGTTCTGACGACAACCCAATCCACTCCAATAGCTTCAATTCTTTTATTGCTATAAGAATCTCTGCCAAAATATCCTCCACAATAACCATAAAGTACGGTTCCAATCATCAACATGAAGCCTCCTTTAAATTTTTTATTTTTAGCTGTATAAGAAGAGTTCAAATGTAATTCCAGTAAAATCTGAATAAATATCAGACTTTAAATTGATCTTCTTAATAGATTTATTTATTTTATTTTTGAAATCTTCAATATTTTTAAAGATAAGCTCTATACTTAGATCGTGAAATAGAACTCCTCTTGAATAAACTATCACACAGTAATTATTTTCGTTTTTAATAATATCTGTTTCTGAATCTTTAATGAAATCTCTTATCTTGTTTTTCATTCTATTATTTTTCTTCCAAGCACTTTTCATATTGCCATCCTCCTCAATTATTCATTATATCTTCAACCATATCATCGGCTTCCTTTTGAGACATCTCTCCGGGATCTCCGCCGTCAAGCAAGACGATCTCCGCTTCCCTGCCCCTTCCAGCCAATTCTCCAGCAAGTTCTTCTGCTCTTTTCCGGGCATCGCCTTCACCGTCAAATATGATTGTGGCCTTTTCAAAGCCAGCCAGTAAGTTCACCTGAGATTGTTTATATCCGGTTCCGAAAAGAGCGACTGCATCAACCCCTAATCTCCATTTGTCAGTAGGACCTTCGCAGACCATCACATGACTGCCCCTAACCATGTCTATGCCGTAGACAAGGTCTTTGTGGTTCATCAGCTCCTGTTCTCCGCCACAGCTCAGATATCGCAGTTCTGCAAGCCCTGTGTAATCCCTGCAGGTCCAGGAAACCATTTGGCCTTCAAAGAATATCGGTATGACTATCCTGAAGCTATGATGTCCTGTTCTCCCCGTTCCCTTCAAACCGTAAAGCCTGATCAGCTCTTCTGGAACAAAACCTCGGTTACACAGATACTCTTTTTGAGGAGCACTGAGTTCAGCTGTCCCCAGGGGAAAGCTGAATGATGTGGGAATCACAACATCTTTCTTCTGGACTTCCTGCAGATACAAATCCCTGGCACTGGCATTGATTAAATACTTGTCTCTGATCAGGTGCCAGTGCCTGCCGGTAAGCAACATAATGACTTTTGACAGGTCATAGTATCCGCACTTCCAACAATTGAAGTAATTCCTGACAGTATTTATTCCGCCGTAAAGTTTATTTGTTTGCCGGCAGTAAGGACAGGGGATGGACAGGAAATTCCTGGATTTCCCGGATTTCACCTCATATTCAACGCCGTAGTCATTGAATAGTTGGGCGTAATCATAACTTTTGTCATCCATATTTATATATAGATATTTAAAAGAAATGTTTTCTCACAGTAAGGACATTCTGTTTTTTGATTTGTAATTCTAGTTCCTGGTATCATACTTTTGCTTATAACTTCATCAGCAAGTAATGGCCTGTTACAGTTCGGACATCTAACATCAGCTTTGTGAATAACTTCTTCATACCAAATAGCACTTGCTTTTTTCATGTCTTTCTCCATTGTCTTTACTTTTTTGAATTCAGTGCGGCACGAAGCGCATATCCATCTCGTGGAATAAGTTCCGTTCTCGTTTCTTATCGGATCATATAGTACTATTGTGCATGCGCATGCAGTGTTTTCTATATTTTTCATCTTTTCTCCTTTCGATAATACGCACACCTCTGTATGCTTCTACAAGTCGAACATATGGCATGAGTATACCTGTATATTTTGTTTTTGTACTTTCTGCTTGTCCGGTGAAATTGAGTTATGTGCCGGAGCTTTCCGCACCTCGTACATACTTTAAATTCCAAGTATTTTCTTTCCTAGTATTTTCATCTTACCTCCAATATGTAAAAGTTGTGGCGTATCATAGAATAGATTTCCGGATTCTTCATCTCAAAAAATTTTAGAAAACTATTTTTTATCATAACGTTTGTCCCATATTTTTCTTTCAGGAGTCCCCGGATTTCATTTGATTTTCTATTGGTTATCTTGACAGCTGCAATCAAATCATTGCTTTTACTTATTTTCTTAAAATCTTCTTCAAGCTCTTCTATGATTCTTTGGATGGCGTTCGTTACATATTCCATTTCTTTGTTTCCTACAATGTCTTCCACTGAATCTGATTCTTTAAAATATCTCATGTACTGCTTTGCTGTTTTCATTTTACCTCTCTTTCCATTTCCAATACAACTAGCTTTCTGAATTCGCACATCCAATTAGTACGAATCTTAGGTCGACTTCTTTTGCTACCGTCTTTATTGAATTTAGGATTTTCTTCCCTCCATTTTTTTATTTCTTTGATTCTGTTTGCGGCATTTTCTTTGGCTATTTCCACCAGATGATCAACTCTAATTCTTTCTCCGGTTCTCAGCCATCTGGCGAGTTGAAGGAAAATATCATCTCTTTTTTCGTACTCGTATTCCCGAGGTTTATAATACTTCACCCCATAAAGGTCGTACCCATCTTTCTGTGTTTGAGAAGGCATGAAATTTATTCTGCCTAAGACACTCCGTTATGCAGAATGAAAGCTCTTCCCCAGCCACCGCCTTGCTTTTGGAATTTAAAGTCGTACTCTGAAAAATCTCTGACAAGGTTTAGAAAATCTTCTGTGAGTTCTAAAATTTTTATCATATTTTCCCCTCCCCCTGTTATATCTCTTTCTGACAGGCAGTCATCAAACTTGTCATGCTCTATTTTGTGTTGGCAGTCTTCGGAATCTTTACACCATTTTGTCAGACCTTCACAAATAAATTTCATTTTGATCTCCCATTATTTTGTTTTTGCTTTTTCGATTAGCTCATCAAGTTCTTCTGTAAATTCACTGCCAAAATCAATCAAGTCGCCATGACATCTGATCTCAATCAAAACACTAAGCATTGCAGAGTTTAAATTTTCGATCTTTGTTGATTCATCGTCAATCATTTTGAGAGTTTCTAATGTATCTATACCTAAATTTGGTTTTGAATAATCACGAATAACTTGTGTCAGTATCTTTATTTTTCTCATAATCTCACACCTTTCCCGTAGCTTTACTTGTAATTAGCTTCCATATTCCTTTAAAATCTTTGCAATTAACTGCTTTTCTCTGCCACATTAAATCATTTTCATTGTAACCATAAAGTATATCTTTTGATATCCTGTATTTAATTCCGCTCTCAGATATCGCACAACCTCCTAATCTCATCCACATAATGGCTTGTTCGACTGCGGTGTGTTCCTCTGAATGTTCGTCGACACCTCCCATCTCCTGAATTCGTTCATCAAATTTTAGTTTCATTTTTTTCAAACATTCTTTGCAATACCATTCTCCGACGATCATTCCAAACCCTTCTTTCTCTGCAATTCTAACTGCTTCACCATTGCCGCCTTCGGTTGGTGTCGAATCATTCAAACACGGTCCATTGTTACAGCTAACAAATACTTCTTTTCCCATAATCTCACACCCCTTTTATTTTGCTTTTTCAATTATGATATCAAGATTCTCTAAAAAGTTTGTACCAAAATTTGTTAGATCGCCATGCTCTCTGATGTCAATTAAAACCCTGAGCATTTCCGCATGGGATTTTTCAAGTTGTTTGAGAAAAAAAGTTATATGTCCGGTCGTACCCATTCGACTTGATATCGTACAAATATTTTGCCTTGCTTTTTTTAAGGCATTTATATCTTCCATAATTTCACATTCCCTCTTTAAATTTTTTAATTAGTTTCCACCCACAATACAACTTCTTTAATTTTATTGTTTGGCACAACATCGACATCCTGGAGATTGCAGAGCACATTGTAATCCATGTCAATATTCAGAATTCCAGGGTCTTCATTTTGACCGCCACGCCAAAGAGTGTCTATACGAATTTCTACGTCGTCGGGAACATCCTTTAACCACATCTTTAAATTCTTGACTGTTATCATATTGTCTCCTTAAATTGTTTAATTAGTTCAGACACAAGGCTTGAGTCCTCGGGTTCTTCGCCGTCAAGTACTGCCATTACAACTTTTCTCTTTTGGTCTATTAACTCGACAATGCTCTCTTCAATTGTGTTTAATCCAACCAAATACCAGGCATTCACACAATCAGCAATCGTTCCAATCCTATGACATCTATCTTCAAATTGATCACACTCTCCGGGAGTCCATGGGCATTCTATAAAGCCCACATTAGAGGCGGCAGTCAATGTGATGCCGACGCCAGCTGCCTTTATATTTCCCAGGAATAACTTTATATTATCATCGTTCTGGAACCTATCTACGGCCTCCTGCTTTTTCCTGGGACTGTCTCGGCCATCGAGCTTGACAGCTATTTTTTTAAATCTCTCATAAAGCATATCTATACTGAAGTGATGAGTGCATCCCAGAACAAGTTTATTGCCTGCTATAAAGTTTTCGACCCACTCATTTATTTGCTTCATTTTACCCAGTACAGCCAGTTTTTTTAGCGTACCGAATTTAACAAGGATTTCTGCGTTACTGGCTTTCTGAGCTTTCTCATATCCCTGCGTTGAATTGATGTAAGCAATTAAATCTTTTTCGGCGAAATCATATTCTTCTCTATTCGTTATCTCCATCGGAATAATACTTCTTAGCTTTGGAGGCAGATCTTTCATAACATCTTTTTTCAGCCTGCGAATCATTATCGACTTTACAAGAATATCATTCAGCTCATCGGTATTACTTGAGCCTTTGTTCTGCCATCCATAACCGTTATGTTCTGCCCCACAAAATTTCTGCGTGTAGCGGTAGAAATTATTGAATATCTCGGGACAGAGAGTGTTGAGTGTCGGCCAGAATTCCAGTGGTCTGTTTATTATGGGTGTACCTGATATGCAAATTATATGCTTAATTTTTTTCGACAGATATTTGAAGGCCTTAGTTCGCTTAGTCTTGGTATTTTTACATAAATGTATTTCATCTGCTATCAACAACTTAAAGTTTATATCGACAAGTTTATCGAGATTATCACTGAGGATATCATAATTTATTATTGTAATATCACAGCTCTTATCGACATAAGCATCTCTTCCGGAAAGAATTTGTACTTTGCCGCTGACACCCCACTTGGTTATCTCCCTGCTCCAATTTATCTTAAGGGTTGCAGGAACAACTATTAACATCGGACGTAGCTCTGGATGTATTTTCGCATACATAAGAACTTGTACGGTTTTCCCGCAGTTATGAACGACTATTCCATTTGCAATAAAATTTCTGTTGGGGTCTGCACAGACAATATCGTAAACATCTATTGTTTCAGCTTTTTTTATTTCAATTATTTTATCTCTGAAAGGAACCGTCATTACTGTTGAGCCGGACTTGTGAGTAAAACTTTTAAAATGAGCTTCTGTTTTATGTTTTCTTCTGTGTTCAGATTTGTTGAGCAATTCTAAGTTTTCTGGCCTGTTGTCATCTTTTATTTCGTTTTTGTGGTGGATTTCCTCGTCTTCTCGTATCGGACGGCCAATGCGCTTTTCCATAATATAAACATGTTCTAATAAACCATTGGTGCTGTACCGGGGATGATTGATATATTTCTGACCTCTTAGGTAAATGTATCCGTCCCGGTGCTTATGCTTTTTGCTCTCTATTTGGTTGTGATTAAATCTTAATTTCTTGTACATACATTTCTTACAGTATCCCAGGAACTTTGCATGTTTGTATGTAATAATATTTTCATCAGACCCACAACTTTTGCAGATAGTCTTTCCATTTACGAAAATATAATCCCCTGGTTTCAAATCTCCGGTTTCTTTCCATTCTGAAGAAAGAGAGGAAAGCCCTACCATCAATTCATGATCGGATGTAAGTTTTAATTCTTTTCCCGACTCTGTTTTAATCATTAGAACTTCTTTTTTACCTTTATAGATAATAGCTTCAATTTCGTTCAGTCTTATTCTGTTTTCACGCAAATCCACGGATCTGGTGTTGGTTATAATTGATTTGTCCCAATTGCTTGTCTTTCTTTCTGCCAAGCCGTTAAATCTCAGGTAAGCATTTTTTAATTTTATTTTTTTTGTCGCTCCTCCTCTGTTGATGGAGACAATTGCTTCCCCGTCCAAGCAGCCCATTTCGTCGGCTAGCAAAGCTTTGCCTTTCAATTTCTCCAATCTCTTAACACCTTCTTCTTGAAAAGGAAAGAGACTGAGTCCCTTGGGCATTTCCAGTTCCGGGAGAACAGTGTCACATAATTCTTTTTCATGCTTTTTCAGTTCATCGTCAAAATCAAAACACCAATCCTGGAGCTTCTCAATAATATATCTGTTAATCGGCGCACTCCATTCCTTGACGTCATTGTGAAACTCACGTCCCGGAAGATTCCTGACCCTACTTAACTCCGCTCCCCATTCATCTCTAGGCAGTTTAAAATCAATGTATATCCTATCATCTTTTATCTTTGCCCGGCGATAGTTTTCTTTTGGCTTTTCGATGGCACTGGCTTTGGCTGACGCGGGATCTGCGATATCACCTATATTTATTCCCAGGCCCGTTAACTGTGCACTGTATTTTTGTATCATTTTGTAGGCGCTGACATCCATTCTCCTCGACCAGTTCTCCGATGATGACAGAGATCTGGCGTACTTTGCATCGAATCTATTATATCCCATTCCGTCAATGATTCCAGCGCCATCACAGAGAGCCAACAAAGATTTTACGGCATTCTGTAGTGGCTGATTATCGTAAGTCTCATTCATAAATATTATTCTCCCTATATACTGTATAAGCAGGTTTTTACACTCCAAACCCTTAAAATAAAAATTTTGTTTGAAGGGTTTGGAGTGACTTCCAGGCACACCTCTCCGGCCCCTGGAAGCGACTGTTTTTCTCTGATTTTAGTTCTTCTTATCTTTCTTAGATTTTTATTTTTTAGCTTATAACAATATACTAATTATTAAATTCTCTTATTTCCAAGATAACTTATAAATTTAGTATCATTAAATACTAATATTCGTGAACTCATGAAATTCTCAACAGAAAAATACAAGGTCTCTTTAGCTATTTTTTTTATATCATTCAATTCTTGTTGAACTTCTTGTAATGTTTGAAACTTATCTGTCGTTACATCCATCCCGGTTTCTTCATCAATTATAGTGTATTCTCTCATTTTCCATCTCCTTAAATTTTTTCAAAATATATGGAAATAACTCTTTCGTTAACCAAGATTCTCTTTATTTTCATCGTTCCGACGCTAAAAGTTTTTTCAATCATATCGTCTATCATTTTATCTTTTGAAAGACTTTCTTTCAGGTCATGCAATGTTTCTGCGACTATCGGATCATCTTCGTAATTCTTGTAGTCCCACGCCCTGATTTTAATACAATCTTCATCCAACTCTAAAAGAGCACAACAAACATTTTCACCACTTACTGAAGCATAAACCTATTTTCCCGGATGAGCCGGATCAGAGCTATCCTCTGTTCTGAAAATTACTTTTTCCATAATTTAATCTCCTTATTTAAATTTAAAAAACTTATTTAGTCTGACAAACATCTGCTTGTCAGATCAGTATAAATCTTTTAATCGACAAGAAATTCTTCAAGAAAATTTCTTACTGAATAAAGTACATCACATTTTTCTATTTCTTGAGCCTGACTGATTGCAGCAAACCCATCTTTTAAATCAAACTCATTTAGTGCTTGTGTCAGATATTCAAGTCTTGTGATGTTACTGCTTAACCATGCCAGTAAACCGTAAGTGTATATATCCGGCTCCATGTCTGCTTCTGCATCTTCTGGATTTTCATGTTCTGCCAGCGCCTGAAGTGACTCAACGACAAACGAATATTTCCAGTCATCAGGCATCATATCTTCGTGTGCACTATAAACCATCTCCGTTACCTGTGGATCAGAATTGTCCTTTACAATCCATTTTTTTATCTTGGTATCACCTTCACCAAATTCTTCTTGCTCAAAACAATTTAAATATTGCTGTGCTTTTTCCTGTAGTTCTGTCATATCTTAATCCCCTTAATTTAATTTAAAAAACTTATGTAACCAGACAAAACTTGTTTGTCTGGTTAGGACAAATCTTTTAATTTACTTTCTCTATCGTATGCCACTTTCCATCAGTACCTAAAAGTTGGTGTTTGTCGGATATATCCTTAATCTGTTTTGTATATACAATAGAAATACCAAACTTTTCCAGCCACTTAGTAAACCAATTAGGTTTTTTGATTAACAGAGTTGTGTCTGACTTTATACAAGTCCCGCTATTAAGTTTATGTTTTAACATATAATCTCCTTTTAATTTTTGAATGGTGATTGCGTCAAAGATATTATCTCAGTGTATCGATCATGAATGACATGTCTTTGAACAATAGCCAATGCAGTCAGTATATCCGGCGCATCACTTGTTGATATGTGAAGTAGAGAATCACTGCCATCGTGATACTGTAAGCTTGCAATCCACTGCCACTCACATAGTTTTAAATTTCTCATTATCGCCTCTCTTTAGTTTACTTGATAGGCATTAACAAGCTCTGTCAATTCGTTGAAAGAACTCTGTATTCTTTTTGTCCGCCATCCCTGTTCTTTCAAATAAGAGAAAATATGTTTCTTGAACAGTTTTGGTCTGACAAGTTCTGCGTCCCTGCTTATATGTTCTCTATTAAAAACTAACTCCACAATTTTTCTGGCATCCCTGCTGATATCTTCAAAAGTTATCTCGCATATATCGTCATAGCTTTGGAATTTGGAGTCCCTGCTTGATATGGCATCAAGTTCTTCTGAATCGTTAAACTCATATTCTGAGACCTGACCTTTATCTCTATTCCATTTTTGTCTGGCATATCTGTACATTCCCCAATTCAAGCTTTTTTTTAGATATCTGTCGAAGTGCTGGGCATCCGGATATCGATTCGCGCACTCGCAAAATATTAGATTTGCTTGTGCCTGCAATTCGTCAAATGGAATTCCGGTCTTTCCTGCCATTCCCTTTGACACTGCGTAAATAATTTTTTTGTGTTCTTCATAAAGTTCTTCCATAACTTATCCCCTTTTAATTTAATTTAAAAAATTTATGTAGTCTGGCAAAACCCTTGTTTGCCAGACCGATAAACTTTTTAGTAGGTTTCTTTTGGCTAGACTGATATCGGCATTATAACTGCTGTTATATTGTCGTCACAAATTTTTACCGGTGCCATTGCACCGGTAAAATAAACCCGGACTTTATCCCCTGTCATATTCTTTAGAGTCTCAAGAATATGATGTGTATTGTGTGCCAGATTTATAGTTTCTTTTACAGAAGTCTCATTCTTGACTTGTCCTGAAAAACCAATTCCATCGGGATTATCGACATTAACGGCAATGTTATCTTCTGAGACACTCCATATGGATTTGTGGGCAGGTGCTGACGTCACTGTCAAAGCCTGTTCCATGACTTCGATAAATTCCTGGCAATCAATAACTCGACTATCAGATTCTTTTGTTATGGGGATGACGTATTTGTATTGAGGGAACCGGTCGTCATATAATCTTGTCACAAGCCTTATTCGCTTGTCGATTTCAAAAAGGCAGGTCCGACTTTCATCTTTATCTTCTATTTTGACGACAACCGACTTTGGTTTTAATCTCAAAAGAAGGTTTATTGCGTCGAGTGGAACAAGCAATTCAATTTCCTTATCTTCACAAAAATCATCGGCAATCATTGTCTCAGATAATCGTCGACCATCAGTAGTTACAGCCAGCACACCATCTTTTGTCTTGTGAAGGTAAATTGAGTTAAAAACTGGTTTTATTGTGTCTGTTGCAGCCGAATAAACGATGTTCTTTAGATTTGCAATACCTTTTTCGTCAAGCAGACAGAAAAATTGAGTGGGTTTTGATAAAGGTATTTCCGGATAATCTTCAAGATTATCGTAGTCAATATCAATGTTTATCGTTGAATTGTTTTTTAAGACGATTTCCATTTTTCTATTGATTTCAATTTCAAAATCTTTTTGTTTGCTCAGAATTTTTTCAATTGTTTCTGCCTGAATTAAAAATGGTTTTTCCGAATGTAAATTTGTTTGAAATTCAATTGCTATCTCGTTATTTGTACAATACATTACATTCTTGTCAAAGACAATGTTGTTTAAAATAGTGAGACTACTTTTTTTGATAAAACTTTTACAAAATTTTACGTCTTTTACCAATTGTTTGTTGTCCATAACCTTTGATCCCCTTAATTTAAATTTTTAATTCGTCATATAATGCATAAATAAAATCATAAAAGGAAAAGAATTTTCCCGACATTTTATATTTTGATTCTAATTTGCTATATTGTTTTTTTTGTTTTTCGTTCAGCCGGTCAGTTCTGACTATGTCCGAATAAAATAGATTGTATTCTGTCGTTAATTCACCGGAAAAACAAGGTGTATTGAATATAAAAGCGCTTGAGCTTGCCGGATATTTTGATTCTGATAATTTTATACGTTTTGAATTGATTGATTTTAACCATAACTCAAAATTGTCAGATCCACTGAGAATATCTTTTTTTTTCATTCGTTAAATCTCCTTTACTTTAATTTAAAAAACTTATAACCTGCTCCCTGAAGAACAGATTGTAAATCTTTTAATGATTGTATTTATAACCATCCTTTTCTATTTTTTTTATATAATTTGCTAACTTTTTTTTATTCTTGAATATCGCTATATCGTAAAATGGACTTCCATCTTTATGGGTATCCGTCCCATTATGTTTTGATACAGTGTATTTTGCCCGGCCTATATTATCTCTCTGAAAATATAGTTTTTCTCCTGTTTTTAATAGGTCTGTCATAATCTTTAATTCCCTTAATTTAATTTAAAAAACTTATTTAGTTATACAAGTAGGATTGTATAACCGACAAACTTTTTAAACATCACTGACAAGATTATCTGTGAAGATATCTATTGTATCCCAGAACAAACCCGTCGAATCATCTTCACCACTAGCTATATTCTTAAGTATTCTTTTGGCTTGATCTTCGGTTACCGTTATATCTCTGTCTTTAGCACGATAAATAATATCAATTGTACTCCAAACAAATGTCGCTGTTTTTCCGTCTTTAGATAGTCCCATAATCCCTTCCGTTAATTTTTTCTATTATAATCATAAACCATTTTATAGAATAAATATGTTTCATAAGTAGGTGTTAATTTTTTATGAAGTAATCTTTCTCTATGTAACACTTTGTAATATCTTTTTTTTCAAATCGTTTATTTGTTCTGGACTGTAACCTTTTAGCATAAAAATTGTCGGCACTAATTTTTCACTTTCCATAATTTAATCCCCCTTCCGTTAATTTTGGTGAATTTCTTCAAGATCTCTTTTAGCACAATAAAAACCTATTTTGTCATTCTCATGTAACCACTCTCCATACCTGTTAACCATATTCTATGGCACTCTACCGTCATATTCCGGATGGTCACTTTCAGGTACTCCACTCTCATTTAACATTTTTATTGCGATCTTATTAGTAAGTATTTTTTTCATTCAATCCCCTTAGTTAAATTTAAAAACTTATTCAGTCCTGCAAACACTTGTTTACAAGACCATTATAAACTTTTAAAGACTAATTGATTGAACAAGGCAGCTTTCCCTGTAAATTAACGGCACTCTGTTTTTAATCCAGTTCCGGACTTTTTCAAGATGAACTTTGATCTCGTCTTTTATCTCAAATTCAATGCGTTCAATTGCTTCGTTCATACAATAATCAATGTCGTCAAATCCCCAACAGCTATGAATATTTTCTCCGTCCTTTTCAACTGTAAATCCGAATATTTGACCGGTTAGAAAATTGTTATAACTCTTGACTTCATCCTTCAGATATTCGGTTATTTGATCTCGTCTTTTCTGAGTGATAACCTTCCATCCATATTCTTTACGGACTTTTTCATAATCAATAAAAATATATCCTATCTGCCCACTATCAAAATTACAACTGAAAGATCCTGTTGATATTGTGATTCCACTATGATCATATAAAAATAGTGGCAGGGCAACGACGTCTTTTCTACTTACTGTCTCCTGAAGGTCGTCTGCTTCATAATTATGATTATCACCTAAATTGTACCGGCTATGAAAGCAGATCATTGTCCCTAAATTATCGCCTTCTATTCTCCAATCGCCTTCTATTCTCCAGTCAATTGGACCTTCATCATAAAATATTTTTGCCTGATACCTGCCAATTGTTTTTTCTTGTATTGCATCTATGTTTTTAATCCCCTTATCTTAATTTTTTTGTTCTTTAAGTTTCTTGTAAAGTTCAAGCGCTTTTTTTCCATCAATACTATCAGACTGATACTTCATTTTAAATACACTATTTTTCGCCCGGTACAATGCAAGACTGGAACATTTAGACTCGTCTTCTATTGTGTATTCAATCCAGTCAACGCATATCTTTTTTTCTCCATAACCAAAAGGACTGTCGTCTTCATCTTTTTTGATAAAAGAACATAAGCCTACATTGGCTGCGTTTTTTGGAAGTTCATTTTTTATCTTTGTCAGTTGATTGACAACATCATCAAGATTGTAATTTTCTATCTCAATACTTTTCTTTTTTGTTTTAAGGTAAGGAGTATAATGATTAAGATCTTTTTGACATTTAGGATTATTTAATAAACTTATAGTTTTATTTCGGCTAATTTTTTCTGCTTTGGTAAAATGCTTGTGAAACAGATTTATTTTGTGATCTTTGTTTGCGTCCATGTTTTTAATCCCCTTTATCTAAATTTAAATAGTTTGTTACTGTTCCCCTGAAGGAACAATAATAAATTATCTAAACTTTACTGGTAAATTTAAAAACGTCAAAAGTTTTACCTGATGCGATATTTTCAAATTCTCCGCCGATAAATTCTGATATACGGGGATAACAATTTGTTCCGACTCCACCCTCATAATATCTACTGTCTTTTTTGATTTCAAGGCGGTTTATAGAATTGTAGATTTGAATTCCATAAGGTATAATTGATGGTTTTTCCAGGTCTTTATCTTTGATCTGCCATAGCCGATATCTCAAGAAGTCATTGAAAATATCAGCTATAACAGTACTCTCTTTACAATAACCGCATCCGTTGGCTGTGTAGTTGTTTGATCGCAAATAGCTGCCATCTACAAATTTAATTTCCGCGCTTGCACAGGGATTGCTACCCCACATTCTAGATTTTTTCCACTCAATGCTTATTGTTATTTCCTTTACTGGCTTCTGATTTTTCTGGTTGTTAATTTCATCTTTATACTTTGTTAATTCACGATCCTTTTTTCTCTGATCCCTTCTTTTCTGTTTTTCATCTTCACTTAATTTAACATACATTTTTTAATCCCCTTTACTCTAAATTTAAAAAACTTATGATCTCCAACTATAACAGATAATTGAAGAACATAAGATAATTAAAGATCCCCCATATAACTATCTATGTAGTTAGCTATAACGTCCCAGCTAATCCCTATTGTGAGATCATAACCATTGACTATATTTTCAAGAATTGATTCTGCTTGATCTTCACTTAATTTAAAATTTGCCATTGCAAGATCGTGATGTTCAGCACAACAAATAACATGTGCTATGGACAAATTAAAGGTTGCTGTTTTTCCGTCATTAGACAATTTCATGATATAATCTCCCTGATTCTAAATTTAAAAAGTTTGTTATCGTCTGTCCTTGAAGAACAGACAAAAATAAACTGTTTAAAAAGTTTTTTTACGTCTCATGTTCTTGACGACCGCCGATCCAACTGTATTACCGAGGGAATCAAGTAGTTTACTATCAAAATAATCGATTGAATCTTCTTGTATTTCGTCGGCATATTCTTTTAAAATCCTGGAAACTTCAAAACCTTCATTCTCGTCGAATGCGTAATTATTCATTTCAATTTCAATTACCAATTTTTTCATGTTTTTAATCCCCTTTTTTAATTTTGTTAATATTCGCTAATTTCATTATCCAGTGTTTATATTTACCGGGTAATTGAAGAACAGAAAAAAACTAGTTTCTCAGTAATTCAATTCCCTCATAAAATTCAATTATCTTGTTATTGTAATTTACATACCATTTTTTGTTCTTTTGGAATACATTGAATTTAAGGCCAAATTCAATGCTGGCTTGATTCATTCTTTTTTTAGTAGTTAGCGTGAACCAACCATTATTTTTAAGGATAATTACTTTATCGTTGAATTGAACTACAGTAGTATGATGATAATTAACTTTGATGCCGTTATGTAATTTGTGGTTGGTTGGGATCACAGTTGTTTTGTGACTGCCAATTTTAGTTGTTTTAATCATAATATAATCCCCGGTAATTTAAATTTAAAAAATTTGTTATTGTCCTCTTTGGAAGGACAAAAAGAAACTTTTTAGCTATCTGAATTTAATTCCGCTGCAAGGCGACCTAATTCCTCATAATCAACTGTATATGTCCAAAATTTTCCGGTGCGAAGATCTTTTATCCGAAATTGTCCGTTAATATCAATTTGCCAATAATTTTTAAGACGGGTAAAATTAAAATTCCCCTGAACAATTTCATACCCACCGGTAATTTAAATTTAAAAAATTTGTTATTGTCCTCTTTGGAAGGACAAAAAGAAACTTTTTAGCTATCTGAATTTAATTCCGCTGCAAGGCGACCTAATTCCTCATAATCAACTGTATATGTCCAAAATTTTCCGGTGCGAAGATCTTTTATCCGAAATTGTCCGTTAATATCAATTTGCCAATAATTTTTAAGACGGGTAAAATTAAAATTCCCCTGAACAATTTCAAACCCACCGGTAGACAGTAATAAAATTTCTTTTAAAATATGCTTTTTAAGTTTTTCTTTATCAGTCATTTTAATTCCTGTTTTATATTAGTTTTTTAATTATGCGTTTATAAGCGTTGATTTGATTTTCCGTTTGTTTTTTAATTGACGCTGAATTTCTTAAAATATCGATCATAAGTTCATAATAATCGATCTCCTTTTTTATTTCTGCTGCATCATAATTTTTCATTTTAACCCTCTTTACGTTAAATTTAAAAAATTTGTTACTGTCCCCGGTAACAGGAACAATAAGAAATTTTTTAAGCTACTCCACTAAATATCCACTTTCTTTCAAGGAAATATAATTTCCTTGCATATTAACAATTACATGATCTAATACTGTTATTCCCAGAATTTTACCAGCTTCAACTAGTCTATTAGTTGTTTTAATATCGTTCTTAGATGGGATTAAATTTCCGGACGGGTGATTATGTGCAATTATGATCGATGAAACTCCACCAATAACCGCGCGCCTGAATGTTTCACGAGGATGTACAATTGATTCTGAAACTGTTCCTAACGATACCAGATCGATATATTGTATAACGTTTTTTTGGTCCATACCGATCGAATAAAAATGTTCTTTTTCCTGTTCAATTTCATCTTCACATCTCAGAATTGCAATAATTATATTTCCGATGTCTGCAGGTGCTGTAATTATTTGTTTTTCACTCGATACAATCATTTGTTTTAATCCCCGTTAATTTAAATTTAAAAAGCTTGTTACTGTCCCCGGTAACAGGAACAATAAGAAATTTTTTAAGCTACTCCACTACACAATCCGTATCAGTCATTACAATGTGAGTTGCATTCGCCTTAAATTTTTATTTAATTTTTTCAAAATATATGGAAATAACTCTTTCGTTAACCAAGATTCTCTTTATTTTCATCGTTCCGACGCTAAAAGTTTTTTCAATCATATTGCCGGTTTGGTATAAGCCAAAACCATTTCCTTCTAATATTTCATCAGTTTTTTCAAGAATCAGTTTTCCATTTCTTGTGTATACATAATAATTTTGTCCGACCTCACATCCGTCATATCGTGATTTTAAATCATTTAATTCGTCTGCTGCCCAAAGAGGATGCCTCGTGAAACATTTGGCTCTTGCGCCTTTTTTTGTTTTCTCTAAGTTCCATATTGCATTCATAATCTAATCCCCTTTAATTTAAATTTAAAAAATTTGTTACTGTCCCCGGTAACAGGAACAATAAGAAATTTTTTAAGCTACTCCACTAAATATCCACTTTCTTTCAAGGAAATATAATTTCCTTCCATATTAACAATTACATGATCTA
>Ga0208904_1000986_pt1 | contig 20801 bp, 39 predicted proteins | sample AntAceMetag02UKB_FD_184774 | JGI IMG/M metagenome (GOLD analysis project Ga0208904, IMG submission 184774) | Saline lake microbial communities from Ace Lake, Antarctica - Antarctic Ace Lake Metagenome 02UKB (SPAdes) (version 2) | ecosystem: Environmental > Aquatic > Non-marine Saline and...
GAAGAATTAGAGAGGAAGTTAAATAAATTAATCAAGGAGAGGTGAAATGAAACTACCTATATTATACAAAAGAACTTCAACAGGTAAAATACAAGAATGGGAAATCTCTACCAAAGGAAATAAAATTATAGTAGTACAAGGTCAACTTGAAGGTAAAAAACAACTATATGTAGAAACTATAAATAAAGGTAAAAATATTGGTAAAGCTAATGAAACTACCCCTGAACAACAAGCACAAGCAGAAGCGAAATCTAAATGGGAACATAAGCATAATAAAGATTATCATTTAACAATTGAAGAATGTAATACTAAAGTTAAAATAGCAAATAAAGGTGGTTATCTGCCTATGCTTGCTCAATCTTATAAGAAACATGCTGAACGACATTTAAAATATCCTTGCTATATACAACCGAAATTAGATGGATGCTTTTTTCGGACTACTAAAATTTTAACCAACAAAGGAACCAAAACTATTGAAGAAATAGTAGAAAATAAACTACAAGTTAAAATATTAAGTTATAATTCCCAAACAAAACAAACTGAATTTAAACCTATTGTAAATTGGTTTAACAATGGAAAAATTTCTTATAAAGAATGGATAGAAATAAATCCTAAATATGGTAATGTTATTAGATGTACTCCTAATCATCTATTTTATACTAAAAATGGTTGGAAACAGGCTAAAAATTTAAAAGAAAGAGAAGATAAAATTTTAAATAACAATTGCAATAAATATAGAAACCAATTAATAGCTGGCACGTTATTAGGCGATTCAATGATGATAGTAGACAAACGATATAACAAAATTTCATATAGATTGCAATTTTCACATACAAATAAGAAATATTTCAATTATAAAGTAAAAATACTTAATTTACAAGGAAAAATTAAAGAACGTATAACAGGATATGGAAGCAAAGCCTATGAATTTAAGTCTGTAGCATTAACTAATACAAATTTTCCAATAACCAAATTTTATTTTACAGGACATCATAAGCGAGCTGGAAATAGAAAATTAGTAACTTATAATACACTTAGAAAATATATAACAATAGAAGCGTTATCTTTATGGGTAGCAGACGATGGCAGTATGGTTCTTAATAACAAAAACAAATACACTCCTAGACTATATTTAGCTACCCATAATTTTTCTGATGAACAAATGGCACATATTTTAAAATACTTTATAAAACAATGGCATTGCACTCCTTCTATATATCACGATAAAAGAGTTAAATCTAATGGAAAGTTTTTAGCATTTTCTACTAAAGATACTTTATATCTTTTAAATCAATTAAAAGATTATAAATGTAAAGGAGTAGAATACAAATATTATTTTTTAGGCAATAATTATATACCTTTCGCTAATTTTTCTTGTAAATTTACTTCTTTCAAAAAAAGACATTCCCATAAAATTTCTCAAGCAGTTAAATATGACTTGGAAGTAGCCGAAAATCACAATTATTTTGTTAATGGAATTTTAGTGCATAATTGTAGGGCTTTAGCTACAAAAAATAATAAAGGTGTTCAATTATGGTTTCGCTCTGGAAAAGAAATCATTACAATGGGGCATATAGTTGATGATTTAGATTTAATTATGAAAGAAGGAGATATTTTTGACGGGGAATTATATGCACATGGCGAAGATTTTAACAGTTTTACAGGGGCTATACGAGCTAATAAAAATCTTAATCCTGAAATTACTGAAAAAATAAAATATCATATTTATGATTTTCCAAGAATTAATATTTTAGAAGAAACCTGCCCATATGGAGCTAGAATGAGAGAATTTTTAAGATTGGCGTTGGGTAGTTGTTGTATTGCAGTTGAAACAGTTACAGTAAATAATTTTGAAAAAGCTATCGAATACTATAAAGAATGTATTGAGGAAGGCTATGAGGGTATAATGTTTCGCAATATAGACATGCCTTACGAACAAAAAAGAAGTTATGATTTATTAAAATATAAAGAATTTATAGATGACGAATTTATTATTGTTGGTGCAGAAGAAGGTAAAGGAATACTCGCTGGTCATGTAGGGTCGTTCATTTGTAAAATAGAAGCCAATAGAACTCTACAAGACATAGGAGATAAAGAAGTTAAATTTGGTAATATAGAAGGACAAGTAAAAGCTAAAATGAAAGGTAAACAAGAACATTTAAAATATCTGTTTGAAAATCCAAAGGAATATTTAGGAAAACCCTTGACTATTACATATCAAAATTTAAGCAAGGATTTGATACCAAGATTTCCGATTGGTAAAACTATAAGGTTTGATAAATAAAGGAGAGTGTATTATGAGAGAAATAAAGTTTAGAGCTTGGGATAATATAAGAAAAATAATGATAGAATATAACCCTATTATGTCTTTTCATCCATTTCATATTACTCCAGATGGACATATTTACAAAGAAGGTAAAATTCAACCTTATATTCTGTTACAATACACAGGGCTAAAGGATAAGAATGGAAAGGAGATATATGAGGGGGACATAGTTAAGAGACCTTATCGTGATATTTCTGTTATTGGGTGGAGTAAAAGAAAAGCAAGTTTTACAACTAAATTTAAAGAAGATAGAGATTCAAAGAGTTTATATTGGGCTAAAGAAAATGAAATTATCGGCAACATATACGAAAACCCTGAACTAATAAAGGAGAAATAATTATGACAACAGAACAAAAAATAGCTTTTGAAACAGAACTAATAAAATTTAAAGAAAGATTAGGTGGTCAAACATTCGCCCAACACTTAATAAAATCTAAATATTTTAATTTAGGTGTAACACAAACAATAAGGAAAGGGGAAGCCGATAGGGTTTTAATAGGAGAAAATGTTATATATGAAATCGATGCTCATAAAATTTTAATAAGTTTAATAGACTTAACAAATATGGCAGTCAGTAAATCTAAAACAAATTTTGATTTTATAGCAAAGTTAAAAATATTATGTAATAGTAATATATAGTATAAGTATCATAATCAATATAAGATATAATTAAGATAACAATATAACTCTTAATATTCTTCGTATATATTCATTCTTCATATATACTCATAATATTAAGAGAGCAATAAATTGCTCTTAAATGTTTTAAAGGGAGAAGAAGCCCAAAAATGCAATTTATATGGCTGGGCGATTGTAATCGTTTACAAAGTTTATTTAATTTTAAAAAGGCAATTATTTTCAGGTGCTTTCATAACCTTATTAAATTCAGTAGCTTATATAACAAAATAATTTGCCGAAAACTTGCATAGGAACGCTTAGATATGTTATACTTTAGATGTAAGAAAAAAGATATAAAGATATGAAAAACATACCAAAAATTCGTAAGAAAAGTAAGAGCAAACGCAGTAGATGTAGGGGTCGGACTGCGGAAACCTTCAATAATAAGCTCGCCAAATTACAAGTCCAATATAAACATTTATTTAAAACTTCTCAAGCAAGTAAATCACTGTATCTTGCTCTCCAAGAGAAGGATAAGAAGCCTCAAAATAAGGTCTTTTTTTGTGATAAATATTCTTCCTTTGATAAGTTCTTGGCAGTCAATGAGTTACGACCAGCAGGGAAAGCAGAGCCTAAAGTAAAGAAAACGGTTTCAAAACCTACTAAAGTTAAAATATGGGGTAGATAATATGATTATTCTTATTTTCGTTATTTTTGCAATAGTCGCTTATACTTTTCTTTTAGGAATGGCTCTGCGTATAGTTTTAAGAGAAATAGAGGAGATTTTAACTTCTAAGAAAAGTTTGTTAGTATTAGAGGTAGTTAAATTAATTTGTTTATTTATATTATTAATGCCATTATCAATAATTGGTTGTCCTGTAGCAATATGGATTGCTTATAAACAGTATAGACCAAAAATAAGATTTGTAGATTTGTATAATAAATAGGAGAATAAACAATGCAATTACCTACTTTATTTAATACTATATTTTTAATTAAAAGGTTAGAAAAGAAATATAATTGTGAATTCATAGTAACAGAAGATTTTCTTAAATATTTAATTAATAATAATATTAAAACAATTATAAAAGATATAAAAATGGAGAAACAATTATGCAATTTATATTAGGATTAGGAACAATGTTAGTAGTGGCTTTCTTATTTACAAAAATAAGAGGGTTTATATTTAAGAGAGCTAAAAAAACTATTATACCTGCAAATGGCAATATAGCTAAACAATATAGAAAACAAACTTTTCAACATTGGAATAATCCTAAAGTTACAAACGCTTCTATAGGAAAAAGTTATAAAAAAGGAAAAGAACCTTTTAGTTGGGCAAAATTTAAAAAGATATTTGATTTAGGAGACGGAGTAGAATGGATTAAATCATGCAAAGAGATTTTGGATTTAAGAAAATTAACTATTTATTGTATAGTTTTAGGAGCAATATATGGATATGCTTATTTTCAGGGTAGGCTAAATGCACCTGTTCAAGTAAATATGTCTTATGATAAAGAATGGATTATGAATATCAATGGAGAAGAAATTTATAAGCCTAAGTTTAGTAATGATGTATTTATTAGAGATAGTAAAACTAAAGAAGTTTTAAAACAAATTAGAGCAAAAGACATGGGACTTTTAAGAAAAAAATTAAAACCAATTTCGTTTCAATTAAAACCAATATTTGTGGCTGGAGGAGGAGTTGGAGAAGAGGGTTTAACTGGAGAATTGGGGGCTGGAATTTCGTGGATAAGAATGTGGAGAAATGAAATCGATACATTCCTCACTAATCGTGGAATTTATCTCGGTACAAGTTATAAATTAAAGGCTTTGGAAAATAGTGCTATAGGAATTGGAATTGGTAAAGGATTTAAAAAATTAGATAATCGATTAATATTTTATTGGAGGTTTAATTTTTAGGATGAGAAAATACGATAGAGTTATAAAAATTCAGTTTATTTTAGGAGTAACTTTAATAATTTTATTAATGGCAGCTGCTATCTTATCATAAAGGATTTAAAATGATTAATAAATACGATATGCACAAAATTATTGATGATTTAAAACGAATTGCTAGAGGTATACCTATTTTAAGAGACGAAAAAGACCAAAAACAAAGAGACAGAATGGCTCAATTATGTCTCGATGAATTACAAAAATTAACAGATGATTTAGAAGAAATTAAAAAAAATAAAAAGAAAAAACCAAAACTAAATAAGGAGAAAAAAAATGTATAGTTCAGAGGAAATTAAAAAAATGAATAATAACCCGAACATACCAGTTGAAAAATCATATGAGCTTTCAGATAAAGAACAAGCCTTATTAGACTTTATTAAAACCAACGAAGATGTAACTATTAAATTAATCGAACTACAATTAGGGGCTACTTATGTAGGGGCTTTAGGTAAATTAATAAGCAATTGTTTAGTTAAAAGCGAGAAGAGAAATTTAGATGAAAAAGTAGAAAATAAAAATCTTAATCAGTACGGTAAAAAATTCATTAAGTGTTATTTTATTAATCTGGATAATGAGATAAGAATTGTTTCTCAACTTAAAGATAGACCCGCATTCACTAAAAAAGAGATGAGAAGAGCAGTTAAAGAGGTAAAAAATGACAAAACAAGACCATCAATGCAAGGCAACCCTGAAATTATAAAACTTGGCGAAGAAGATTTAAAGGTGTCCAAATGAACCACAAAGAGAAAGCTCCATGTTCATTAAGTCAAATTGAATTTATTACCAGTTGTATGTTTAACGAAAAGAAAGAACTTGCTAAAATATTACATAAATTAGGAACATGTGAAGAATGTGATAAAAAAAGAAAGGAATTAAATGAATATTGAACGCTTCAGAATCCATTTTGAAGAATTTTTTAATTGTAAAGTCCTTAAAGAAAGGATTTATAGAGAGGATAAGCAATTAGTTTGCTTTTTCGAAATGGAAGGTGGAGTTAAAATTACGGTAAAGGAGGATTATTAATTATGCCCTATATAAAATCTGGAGACGGAAGACGAGAGAAATTACAGAATGGAGAACCAGCTTTAACAGCTGGAGAATTGAATTATCAAATATTTTATTATTTCAAATATAGATGTGGGGTTCCTGATGTAGTTATTATTAAAGATTTTGTTGACCAATTTCTAGAAGGCAAAATTTCATATCAGCGTTATAATGATATGACTGGTTGTTTAATCAGATGTGCTAAAGAAGTTGAACGAAGATTAGGAACAAATGCTCATTTATTAATAGAAATTATGGATAGTTATGACCGAGAAATTGCAAATTATGAAGATGTTAAAATCAGGGAAAATACAGATGTTTAAAAAAATTTATGAATATAGACAAGATATAAGAGCTGCAATTTATTTAATCTTTTTTATTATGGGAATATATTTATTGTTCCGATTGTTTTATTTTCTAAGTTTTGGAGTATAATAGGACAAGATGAATCATGAATATTATAGAATACGATAAAAAAGGAGGAAAGTAAAATGCCATATGTACCAAGTAAAAAAACAGACGGTAAAAGCGATGATAGAATTTTGATTGATGAAAAAGTAGTTGAACTTTCTAAAGTTGTAGCAGATAGTATTAACACAAATAGGGATGTGCTCTTAAAGTATATTTCTGTTTTTTGTACCATAGGGATAGAATTATTGGGCTTTGAAGAGGGTCTGCCGTTTGAAAGTAGAGAACGTGTGAATTTAGCAGAAGAATTAGCCCATACTGTCTATGAAGTAGGAAAGAAATACAACTACGAAGGAGCATTTTTAGGAGAATTAAACTATGCCATTACTCGCTTGATTCAGGAAGTACCTAAGAGATTGGTTGAACAAGGAAAACAAAAAAGCGAATTAAGATATTTTATTTATGCTTACACCGTAGAAGCACTAACAAGAGCAAATTATTATTTTAATAGATTACCACAAATGTATGGTATAGGTGGTGTATTTGAGGACATTAAAGACGAATACAAGCGTAGAGTAAATACATCTTATGAAGTTGCTCAAATAATTAAATCGGGCGATTGTTATGACACCCCTTATTTAACACAGCCAGCAGAAGTAGAAGACCAAAATGGTAAAGTAATAGGGCATATTGAAGTAATGATTAAACGAGAAAATTATGATGGTAAAGATGTTTCTGGTAAAGTAAAAATTGAAAAATAATTCTAAAAGGGAAGTTAATTCTTCCCTTGTATTTATAAAAATACAGATGTTTAAAAAATTAAAGAATAACTATGAGAAAGCCTTATTGCAAATGTATAGATTGTGGAAATCCTGTGGGAACATGAACTTATAAATTTGAATAGAGTTAAAGATAAGATACTAAAATTTAATAAGAGGTGATGTAAAATGGCTAAATTAGAAGGATATAAATATATTACTTATTTAATAGGGTCTATGGAAAAAACTGCTGAAGGCGATGATGGGAGTTCTAAACGAGAAAAACTCCAAGAAGAATTAATAGCGAGAAAGATATATCCTATTAATCCTGTACAATCGGAGAAATACAAAATTAATATGAATACCGACAAAGCAAAAGAACAAATGGAGGCTTGGCTTAAAGAGAAAAAAGTATCGGAATTTAAAGATTTTAGTCGATTAATTTGGAAAGGTAAATATCTTATTGATAAAAAATATGGGCTTATTCATATCCCAGGGGATATTGATTATGTAAATATGTCAGATTGGATTACTTGTGTATATAACAAAGGAGATAGACCCTGTGGAACTTATGGGGAATCTTTTATGTCCTTTGAGCATGATATTCCTGTTTATTTAATTACAGATGTAGAAGAAGAGGATTCGCAAGAAATTCCCAAGAGTTTTTTACAAAGTATATATGGAAGCGGGGGCTATGTTTTTAGAGATTTAGGAGCTTATTTAAATTTTATTGAAAATAAATATAAAGTTTATTTAGAAAAATAAGGAGTGTCAAATGGGTCAACTTTTAATTTGCGATAATTGTGGAAACGTAATCAAAGATAATGAAGAAGCATATAATTTGGCAATACAACACATGGTCGATTTTAATGGAACAAGAGACCAAGATGAAATGATAAAGCGTTATAATAAAGCATATGATTCTACAAATTATAAAACTATTTGTGGCACATGTAAAAAAATTCTTGATTATTTGTTTAGTTTAAGAAAAGATAAAATGCAAAAAATTTTAAAAGAAATTGAAAAATCTTATAAACCTGAAAAACTTTGCCAATGTATTACTTATGAAGATAGAGGGCTTATTGTGGATGGAAAAGCAGATGGGATATGTTATATATGTGGAAAAAGAAAACAAGTCAAGGCTCCATTATCAGCAGAAGAATTAAAAAAATTAATAGAAAAAGAAGAGGGGTATTAAATTATGACAAAGCAGAAAATGCGACAGTTTCCTAGTGGTGCTACTCGCAATAATAACGAAGGTAAAAATGATTATGAAGGTTTTTATTCTCCATTAGTAGTAGAAGCATTTGGCGATTATATGACGAAGCATAGAATCCAAGCCGATAGCAAATTGAGAGATAGTGATAATTGGCAAAAGGGTATCCCAAAGACTGCATATATAAAATCTACTTGGAGGCATTTTTTAGATTTATGGTTTTTACATAGAGGATATATAAGATTTGATGAAAAAGATGGACATGAAATTACTGTCAAAGAAGTATGCTGTGCTATTTTATTTAATATACAAGGCTATCTTTTCGAACATTTAAAAAAAGAAACGGAGGCAAACAATGGGAAATGATTTTGAAATTGATATTGTTGGCTTTTGCGGTTATTGCCACAATGAAATCAAAGCAGATGAAGATTATATTGTTGTAGATGGGCAAAAATATCATATCGAATGTAATAAAATTCGTAACAGATATTATGATAATTTTGAGATTGGAGAATAAATGAATTCTAAAGTGATAATTTTAGATTGGGGTTTTTTTATGTTTTCGGCAGGGAACGCTTGTATATCCAATCCCACAATGCACCTACAATATACAGTGTTATCTATGCTGATAGGAAACCTAAAGCGAATTGGAGTCAATAAAAACGATACTGTGATAATTGCTGTTGATTTTCATGGGGAAGATTATAGTAGTTGGAGGAAATTATATTCTGAAGAATATAAAGGGGGCAGAACAGGCTTACCCGCTGCTACTTATGAAAAATTAAATGTTTTATTAAAACAAATAGATATATTTTCTAATTTTCATATTATTATATCAAACCATGCAGAGGCTGATGATATTATGGCAGTTGGTTGTAGATATTATAAAGATAAAGAAGTGATTCTATGTACATGCGATGGAGATTTACAGCAAATGTGGTACTATGAAAATGTAAAAATATTTAGCCCCCATAGATTATCAAAAAGATATAAAATAAAACCATCTAATTTTAATGTTCAAAAATTTATATTAAAAAATGTAAACAAAAATCATAATAATATTATTAATCCTTTATTATCTGAACAAGCTTTTAATGATAGATTAAAATGTGTGAATTTATTAGAACTTCCAATAAATATAGAATCTCAGATAATTGCTGAATTGGAAAATTTACCAGAAAAAGAAAATCATTTAGAATTATTGCCCTATCCAACTTTAAGAGATAGATTTCCTCAAATTTATAATGAAGGAACAGAACCATATAATAAAAGTGTAAAATATTATGAAAGGAAAGCAAATAAATTATTAAAAAATAAGGCATTAAAACGAGGAGGAAAGAAATGAATATTGAAACCTATAGAAAAGAAATAATTGAATATGATATACAGCTTCATCCAGTTTATGAAGTTGGTACTTCAAAACCAAAATTTATTACTGTTTGTGTTTGGGAAATTAAAAAAACACCAACAACAGAAATTAAAACATTAATAGAATCATATGATTATATTGAAGCAGTTAAAGGAGGGAAGTAAAATGAAATTTAAAACAGTAGGGGCAAAAAACGCAATGATAGCTTTAGATGAAAATGGAAAAAAAGTTTGGTATCATACTTATCAAAAAGTATATGAAGGGGCAAAAAAATATCTTAAAGAAGGTGATGAAGTTGAAATTTCATTAGCAGAAGAAGAGAAGGAAGGTTTAAAAGTCATTACGTTTATTAAAAAAATTGGACAATCGGTTCCCAAACCTCAGCCTTCAAATACTGGTAAACCTACTTGTGAAGATTGTGGTGCAGAATTAAAAGATAGTAAATATAAAAAATGTTGGAAATGTAATCAAAAAGCACAGAATGATGCTACCGTTAAAAATTTATCTTCTGATACTCCTAAGTGTACAGAGTGTGGTAAAGTTTTGAAAGATAGTAAGTATACAAAGTGCTTCACTTGTAATCAAAAAAATCCTGTTGAAAAAGAAACTACTTCTAGTAGAGCCACTTCCATTGAAAAGCAAAATGTAAATAATGCAGTATCTAGAACACTTATAGCATTACAGGGTAGAGTAGATAGAAACGACATATGTGAAGTAATTGATATGTTATGGGATAAATTTTATAGCAAATTAAAATAATAACCGAGTAAATTAAAGGGGGTTTGAAATGGTAAGAACAGTACTTGATAAAGACGTGGGAAACTACTTAGTAATTGATTTAGATAAAAAAGAAGTCATTAGAAGGGTACAGTGGGCTAATGATGAAACTGGAATGTATTCGCAATTAAAAGTGGATAAGGAAGGAGAGTTTATCAGAGAACATTGCCCAATTACAAAAGAATTTGAAACTCCAAGAGAAGAAAAAAAAGGGCATATAATATTTGTCAAAACAAATGGCATTACTATCTAGTCTAAATATCCAATGAAAAAAGGAGGAAAAAATGAAAAGAATAAAACTAGGTAAGCTAGAAAAAGTTAAAAGGGTTTATTTAAATGGATTGTTTCAAGAATTAGGTAAACAAGGAGATTATATTATTGATAACAAAGGAATTGAATTTAATTTGCCTTTCTCACAAACAGATACAATAGTAATAGAGACAATATAAGAATTAAAAAGGAGAAACCAATATGCTAGAGTATATATTACTATCACTTATCTGCGGATTTATAGGTATAGGTATTGGTTGTTTTATCAGCCACTATCTTTAGAAAATAATTGATATAACAGAGGAAGAATAAGATGAAACACTTTTTAAAATTTTCTTGGAATTCTATTAAATTAGCATTAAGAGTTTACTATGGGTGTTTTTTGATTGTTTTAATATTATTACCATTTGAAATTGTAATAGTATTATCACTGATTAAATATTCCATGAGTTTATTTATTTAAAAATAATACATCAAATTAAGGAGATTATGAAGAAAAAAACAAAAAAGAAAATTGTTAAGAAATCTAAAAAGCCTAAGAAGAAAGGGATTCTAGAGATTAAAATAGACCAAATTCTATATAATACTCGGCATGTATATTTGACAGGTGTTATTGATGAAAAAAATACCAAAAATATTATAAAAGAATTAAGAGCTTTAGGCGAAATAAATTCCAAACCTATTATAATGCACATTAATTCTAGAGGAGGGTATGCTCAAGAAGGATTAGCAATTATAGATACCATGAGAACTATTAAAGCCCCTGTAATTACAGTTATTACTGGAATAGCAGCATCTATGGCGGGTATTATATCCATTACAGGTGTTGAACGAATAATGACTAAAAATGCAGTATGGATGTCGCATAACATGGCTAGTTGTACCTGCGATTATTTTGAAAAAATAAAAGATAAGGTAGCGTATTTGTACCAATTAGAGAAACAAATATTTAAAATTTTTAGAACTAGAACTAAATTGACTGAAAGAGAATTAACAAAATCGAGAAATGGTGAATTGTGGATTTTTGCTGACGATGCTAAGAAAAAAGGCATTGCCGATATTGTAATATAAATAAGGAAACTAAGAAATGATTAAAGAATTATTAGATTTTGTAATTGATTTTGTAAATGTTTATAGGCTATTTGTTACAACATTTTTAATTTGCATGGTGTTGTTATTAGTTGAACATTCTAAAAAGGGGGTTAAACGATGAGCAAATTTAACATTATTATATTAACTATAGCATTTTTGGTAGTTCTAAGTGTAGGTGGACTTTTTATAGCGGATGGATTTAAAAATTTGATGAAATTGGAAATCAACACAGCTGAAGTAAATATAAAAGTAAATGAAGAAGTTAAACCTTCTTATGAATACTTAAAGTCTATAACTGTTTATTAACAGGGCAACTTGAAAATAAGGAAGTGGGTAGGAACTGGTACAGTTATTAAAATAGATGAAGAATATACTTATATTTTAACTAATAAACACGTTGCAGGTGGAGGTAATAAAGAAGCTACTATTTACGTTGAAAATGGATTAAGACAACTAGAAACTGAATTAGTAGATGTACATTCAAATTTAGATTTGGCAGTTGTAAAAGTAAAGGGTAAATTAAAAGATAAACAAGTAGTAAAGGGGTTCTCAACCGCTTCTCCGCAAGATAAACTTTACTTAGTTGGTCATTTCTTAGGAATAAGATATGTATATTCAGAAGGAGTATTTGTAGGATATGATGGAATATCTGATATTGTGCAATTGCCTGTATGCTATGGCAACTCTGGTTCTGCTGTATGTGATAAGGAAGGAAATCTGATAGGGGTTATTTTTGCAATTTATCGAATAGGTTTATTTGATGTTGATACTTCGCATGGAATTATGGTAGATGGTTTGTCTGTGCGGTTATTTTTAGAGAAATTAAATTTACTATGAAAACCAAGAACATTAAATCTAGGGGTAACTGGAATATTCCTTTGTGTTTCAAATTTGACTGTAAAAACAGAGGGAAGAAGTGTGAAACTTGTATAAGGTTTTCTAATTATAAAAAGGAGAATAATGAAACTAAAAAAGACAATTCAAACAATTAAAGAATTTGATTATTCTATTTTCCTTAAAATAATCTGCTTTTTAGGATTAATTGCAATTTTAATTTTCTCGGCAAGTGGTTGTGCTACTTTTACAGACCAAGACCAGAAAGAATTTAAAAGAGAATTTGATAGGCATCAACCAAAAGAAGATAGAAAAGGATTTTAAATGATAAGTTGTATTTATTTTTTTATAGCATTGATTCTAACCATTGTAATACATGAGTTGGCACATATGGTAGTGGCTTTATTATGCAAAGCAAAAGTTTTTGCTTTTGGTTTTGGTTTCGGTAAAATATTGCTACATAAGAAGTTATGGAATATTGAATTTAGACTTTGTTTGTTTCCATTGGGAGGGTATGTAAAATTAGAACCTGATAACAAAAAAGAAGGCAAAAATTTATTGGCAAAAATTAAAAATTGGTGGAAGGGCACAGCATATAAACCCGAATGGCTTACTAAAAGATACTCTAAAAAATTAGCAATTGTATTGGCTGGGGTTACTGTTAATTTGTTAATCGCTTTTTTATGTTATTGGATTAACTATAAGTCTATTAAATTAGGATTATATGTAGATTATAAATTATTAACTTCTATTTTTACAAAAGATTATTTAACTATTTATGTATTAATTACAACTTTACAACCAAATTTATTTCTTTTACAATTAGGGCTTATGAATTTATTTGCTTGTGTTACTAACCTCCTGCCAATACCTGCTCTTGATGGAGGATTCGTTTGGTTATTTCATTTAGAACGTATTTATAAAGAAAAGTTTCCTGTATTTTTAGAAAAGATAACAAAAATTGGGTTTATAGTATTAATGATTTTACAATTTGCATTGTTATATTGGATTTGGTGCGTATGAAAAATAAAGTAAAAATAAATTATTGTATAGATTGCGGTGAAGAAATAAGTAAAAATGCCGAAAGATGTAGGTCTTGTTCGAGCAGAGCGAAGCATAAAATAATTAATCAATTAGAAAAAATAATCCGATTGCTCAAAGAAAAATCAGAAAAATCAGAAAATTAGAGGAAAGTATAAATGTCAAAAAATAAATATTTTAAATATAAAATTAAACAATATGAAAAATAAAGTAAAAATACCATTTGGAATAGCAATACTTAGTATATTAGCATATGGTAATCAAGGTATATCTTCTTTACCAGACCAGTGCCTATACTATCTTACTAGAGAAGCTTGGCATTTAAACGCAGCTACTATAGGTTTAATTGGTTGGGTAGTGGGTTTAGCTTGGTATGTCAAAATTATTTGGGGTTATATTGCAGATAAAGTACAAGATACTAAGAAGTGTTTAATAATTTCTTACCTTTCAATGTTAGCAATTTATGCTTTTATTATAATTTTTGGATTAAATTTAATTACTTTAATTATAACAGGTCTTTTAATTAATGTATGTATTGGATTCGCAGATACCAATGTAGATAAACAAATGGTAATAGCTGAAAAAAAACACAACTTAAAAGGTCGTTTACAAGCGATTCAATGGACAGCTTTGGGAGTTGGTGGACTTGTAGTAGCTTTGGGCGGGGCTTATATAGCAAAATATTTTGATTATAAATTAGCTTATGGATTGGCTGGGATAATTCCTATTTGTATGTTAATTTATTTATTTTACTTTATTAGCAGTAAAAAAATTAAAAAAGAAAATATCGGTTTAAAAGAGAATTTTAAAAAGTTAAAATCTCCTAGATTAATAATAGGATTGGTTTTTATAGTCTTTTTGAATTTTTGTCCTTCATTTGGTACTGCATTAATGATAAAATTACGAGAAACAATGGGAGTAGATAAACTATTTTTGGGTTATTTGGGAGCCATGGGAACTGTATTGGGGATAGTTGGTTATCTAATCTATTATAAATTTGCTTATAAATTTCCTATGAAAAAACTTCTTTATTTTATGGTAGCTTTTGCAGGAATAACAAATTTGTTTTATTTATATATTCCAAATCAATGGTTTTTAGTTTTATATAATTTACTATTTGGGGCTTTCGGAGGAATTACTTTTATGACTTTATTAGCATTTTTTCTTACTATCATTCCGACAGGAAGCGAAGGGTTGTTTTATGCACTGGTTACTTCTGTTTCTAACTTTACTGCAAGGGGTGGTAATTATTTTGGTGGGCTGATTTATGATAAAATGGGATATAATTGGAATGTTATAATTTCAAGTGGATTAACTTTGTTATGTTTGGGATTTATTCCTTTTTTAAAAATAGGGGGAAAAAATGAATCAAATTGAAAAAGCTAAAATAGAAACAGCTAAAAAATGTAATTGTAAAATTTGTAAGAAAACCAGAGAAGGTATAAAAGATATAAAGGAAGGAAGAAGTACTACTTATAAATCCATTGATGATTGGGAACATGAACGTACAATATGGAAAAATATACATCCTATTCGTTATGAAATACAACAAACTTATTATTCTATTATAAGATTTTATAGTAGAATAGGAGATTTTTTCTTATACGATATTAAAGCTTTCATTCAAAGAGGAAGCCGAGGATATGCCAATAGAGATGTTTGGGGATTTCATCGTTATTTATCAGAAGTAATCTCAGGTGGGATTGATAGATTAATAAAAGAATTACATGGACATCCTTGTAATTTGAAAACTTTAAATGAATGGAAAATTATATTAGAAAAAATTAAAAAAACATTTAAAACAGCAGAGAGTATAGATAATGGAACTTTACAATATTTATCTAAAAAACTATTTAATGATACAGAAAGAAAAAAATATATTAAAATTACTAAAGAACTAAATAAAGAACATTCTTATTATAATAAAAGAACAATGACTAAGAAAGAAAATAGAGAATATGAGAAAGGTTGGGAGTTGTTTCAAGAATATTATTTTAATTTATGGGATTAATTATGAAAAAAATTAATTTATTAGATTTAATAGGAGCTACTATAATATTAGTATCTTTATATTTGGTCACAATAGACCCTCTATTTTGGTTATTGTATTCGGCAGGGTGTGTATTATGGTGCTATATAATGTATAGTAAAAATTTATATTTCGGAATGATTATGAATTTTGTAGCTAGTATTATAGGTATTGTTAATTGGATTAAGGAGGCAGTAACAGCATTATGAGAAAAAATAAAATTGACTTATTAAAGAATTTAATTAGTATTCCTTCTCCATCGGGATTTGAAAGTAAAATAGCTGAATTTATGAAGAAGGAATTATTAAAGTATTTACCAAAGACAAAACTTAGAATTGATAAACAAAAAAATTTAATAGCTACAATTGATGGCAAAGTGAAAAAATCTATTATAATAGAAGCCCACGCAGATGAAATAGGTTTTATTGTTACCAATGTAGATAGTAAAGGTCTTATTAGTATACAGTATATAGGAGGAGGAGATACTCAAATCTTAACAGCCAGGCATTTGAATATTCTAACTTCTAAAGGGATTGTAAATGCGGTTATTAATAGAAAACATTCTCATTTAATTGGAGACGAAGACGATGAAAAGATAGATAATGTACAAGATGCCCAAGTAGATATAGGAATTAGAGGAAGGAAAAATATTTTAAAGCAGGTTAAAATTGGAGACCCTGTAGTATATCAGCCAATTTTTGAAAAACTATCAGAAGATAAAAAGCAAGGTCAGTTTGTAGCTGGGTACGGTTTTGATGATAAAAGTGGATGTTTTATGTTAATAGAAACTATAAAGGAAATAATTAAGAGTAGAAAAAAACCCGAATATACTTTACATTTTGTTTTCTCAGCAAGAGAGGAAATTGGTAATCCTCCTAAGAAATTAACTAGAGAATTAAAACCAGAATTATATGTGGGCTTGGATGTTACTTTTGCTACTGATTACGGAGAAGGTCTTGAAAAAGAAGTAGGCAGATGTGAATTGGGAAAAGGAATTGTAGTTTATAGAGGAGTAAATATCCATAACGAAACAGTAAAACTTTTAGACCGTATTGCCAAAAAGAATAAAATAAAAATACAATATCAAGCAAGTGTAGGAAACATTGGATATAATGCTACTTCAATGGTAGACATATGCGATAGAGTAGTTAATATTTCTCAACCTTTAAGGAGCATGCACACCCCTGTAGAAACTATTAATCTAAAGGATTTAAATTACGGTATTCAACTTTTAAAGCATTTTTGTTTAAGTAAAGAATTAAAAAGGATTTTAAGATGATTAATTATATAGGTTGGGTTGGAAATTTGTTCTTTATTTTTGGAGCTATTTTATTAGCAAAAAAGATAAAATTAGGTTTTACAGTAATGCTTTTGGCAATTTGATATACGTTTGGTTTGCTGTTTTGGTATCAAAGGATAGTTTATTCTTCTTGTCTTTATTTTTAGTGATTGTAAATATTTGGGGAATTTATAATTGGAGAATTAAAAAATTTAAAAATCAATGGATAAATTCGTATTTAAAATAAGGAGCAAAGATGAAATCAAAAAGTATTAGAAAAGAAGAAGCGATTGAAAGACAAAAAGAATATGATAAGTTGACAGTAGAACAGAAAATAACAATATTGGATGATAAGTACAGTAAAGGCATTGGTGCTAAAAAAGAAAGAGCTAGACTTCAAAAGAAGCAGGGGAAGAAATGATTATAGAATTAGTTTATTTATTAAGAATTGGATTGTCTTTTCTCTTAAGTTTAATTATCGGAATAGATAGAGAACAAGCTGATAAACCAGCTGGATTAAGGACTATTTTATTTATAATGATTGGAGCTACTTTAACAGTGATTTTTTCTTTGAGATATTTAGGTATTGCTGAAAAGTTTGATGCTATAAGAGCAATTGCATATTATTTAGTTGCCATAGGCTTTGTGGGAGGTGGCATTATAGGTCGTAAACATGGAAGAGTAGAAGGAATTACAACCGCAGCTTTATTACTTCCTATAAGTTTAATAGGTTTTCTATGTGGAATAGGGGATTATTTTTTAGCAATAGTTGCTACATTAATAATATATTTGGTCTTAAAATTAAAATACATTAAAATAAAAATTCAGTTAATTCAGAAAAAAGGGGAAAAATGAATAAAGTAAAATTTATAAATAAAAGCAAACATCCAAAATGTTGGGTATGTGATGCAAAAGGTAAAATAAAAGAAAAAAAATGCTCTGCATGTAAAGGAACTGGTAAATTTAAAGAAGATTTTTATCATTTGATTTATACGGATGAGAAAGGACAAAAACTCTGTTTCGGTGTGGACGGAATTAAATAAAGGAGAATAGATGATTAAAAATTTAATACTATCTAAAGTCAAAGAATATTTGACACTTAAAGGTATAAAGACCCAGAAAATTGGTAAGATGATTACATTTGATTGTATGTGGTGTGGAAAAGCAGCAAATTCCATACCGAATTCGACATTATTAAATTGCCTTTCCTGTAAAAAACGTTTTACTTTAATCGATATTGTTAGGAAATTAGAAAATAGAGAAGATTCTGAAGATAAAATAATAGAATATTTAAAAGAGGTACTTAAAATTGATGGAGTAGTTACAAAAAAAGAAGAAGATAATTTAGCTCAACTTTTAAATTTATATAAAAAATTTGAATTTGATTTGGTACCTGTTGCAAAAGGTGAAAAATATCCTATTGAAAAAGCTTGGACTACTAAATCACATAAAGATAAAGAAGAATGGGAACGATGGATACTAAATAAATTAAATCTTGGAGTAAAAACAGGAAATGTTAGCAATATAACGGTAATAGATATAGATACTAAAGAAATACCTGAAGAATTGAAAAAAATATTAGGAGAAACTTTAATTCAGAAAACACCTCATGGTTGGCAGTATTTTTATAAATATGATAAAGATTTTCCAAAAACAAGAATAGATGAGTATAAAATTGATATTGAAAATAATGGCGGTCAAGTGGTAATACAACCAAGTATAACAGATAATATAAAACGAAATTTTATATCTATGGATTCTAAAATTATTGAGATGCCTATAGAATTAAAAAAGTTTTTGCAAGATAAAATAACGGTTCCTCGTAAAACTAATAGCGAAAAAATAAGAGAAGATATACAAAGTGAAGATTTCAAAATTAATCCTAAAGATTTTATTTTAAAAAATAATAATTTAGAAGGATGTTGTAATTCTTCATTTATAAAATTGGGTGGTATTTTAAGAAAAAATTTAAATATTAAACAAACTTCTTTTGTATTACAACTTTTAAATCGACATTTATTAGAAAATCCTATTAATGATAGAGGTATAGAGGCTATGGTTCAAGAATTAGATAATTATATTGTGTTTGATGAACAAGAATTGGCTCATCAAATATTGGAACATATTAGAGAAGTAAAGCAAATTACGAAATCTGATTTAGAATTATCAATGTTGGATGGTTTTTCAAAAGGAGAAGGAAAAAAGAGATTTAATAAAACCTTACAGTATTTAATTAAAGAAGAAAAAATCATACAAAAAGGAAAAAATATAAAGATAGTAGAAGATTTAAATTGGACTGATACTTTAATAAATGAAGGAACCCCTGTTGATTTTAAAGTTCCTTATTTTCATGATTATGCACATTTTTGTAAAGGTGATATTATAATTTTAGGTTCTCAAAAAAAATATGGAAAAACACATCTTGCAATGAATATGATTAAGAGATTAGTAGCTCAAAAAATTAAACCTTATTATGTATATAACGAGAAACAAGGTGGTAGATTTGCAAAAATAGCAATGCATTTAGGCTTAAAAGAAGGAGACTTTTGGAAGGCAAGATGCTCTGACCCTGAAGGACTTATTTTACGACCTAATTCTGTAACAATTTATGATTGGGTGCGCCCTAATAAAAAAGAAGGATTCGCTAGAACAGATTTATTATTTAACGATTTGGTTCAAAAAGCTGAAAAAACTGATTCGTTTCTAATTTGTTTTGTACAATTAAGAAGAGACAATTCCTTTTTTGCAAGCGACCAAATAGGGCAAGATACTTCTTTATTAGCTAGATATTTATATGAAAAAGATAATGAAGGTACCTATACTAAATTTGTATTGGATGATACTAGAGAACGTAAATTTCCTACACATACAATAGAAATTCCTTCTATTTATAATTCTACAACAAAGGAAGTAAAATTAATTGAAGAGTTTGATGAAAAACAGCAAGAACAACTTAGACAGAAATTAGAAAAAGCAAAGGGTAAGAAATGAAAGATTATATTAAAAAACTGAAATTAGCTACTGTTGAGGCAGAGCTAGAAGTTGATTTATGTAGAAATACTATTGTAATAGGCTGTGATGTCTCTATGCATAATACTGGCTTGGCTGTCATTAAAACAACTGACGATTATCTTATTCTTGATATTTTACACAATATTATAGTACCTAAAAAGATTGATTTACTTAAAGCAGCAGACTTATTTATAGACCAAATTGAAGATTTTAAAAGAAAAATTACTCAAAAATATAAATTAGATATTAATATTATTGAAGATTGTTTTTTCGGTAGTAATGTTAAAACACTTAAATCATTGGCTAGATTTAGTATATTAATTTACGATAAACTTAGAGGAATTGCCACCAAATCTAAATTAGTATTACCAACACAAGCTAGGAATTTAATTAATTTTAAAAAAAGTAGTAAAGAAATAAAAGGAAGTAAGTTGAAAAAGGAAATAATTGAATATATAAATAACGCTCTACAGATAAATATTAAGGATGATAATTTGGCAGATGGTTGTGTATTAGCTCTTGCAGGATTAGTAATAAAGGAGTAATTATGCCTAAAAAGAAGAAAGAAAAACCAGAAATTAAAAAGAAAAAATCAGCATTAGATATAGCTTTATCTAAAATAGAAAAACAATTTGGTAAAGGTGCTATTATAAAATTAGACAGTAATTTTAAAGCAGAAGTTAATTCTATTCCTACAGGTTCTTTAAGTTTAGACTTGGCTATAGGAATAGGGGGTTTGCCACGTGGAAGAGTAATTGAAGTATATGGAACG
>Ga0208904_1000988_pt1 | contig 20784 bp, 23 predicted proteins | sample AntAceMetag02UKB_FD_184774 | JGI IMG/M metagenome (GOLD analysis project Ga0208904, IMG submission 184774) | Saline lake microbial communities from Ace Lake, Antarctica - Antarctic Ace Lake Metagenome 02UKB (SPAdes) (version 2) | ecosystem: Environmental > Aquatic > Non-marine Saline and...
TAATTGAATTAACAGGGGCTTATTCTGCTTTTATGAACGGTGGTTACAAAATTGAACCGATTGCCATTCTGAAGGTCGAAGATAAAGATGGCAAGGTGCTTGAGGAGCATGAGCCCGAAAAAGGGAAAAGAGTGATTTCAGAAGAACAAGCCTTTATGATGTTTGATATTCTATCTGACAATAGTGCGCGAACTGAAATATTTGGTACTAATTCGCTATTAAATATTGCTGGTCGAGATATTGCGGTGAAAACTGGAACAACTAATGACAAAAGAGATAACTGGACGGTTGGTGGAGGACCTCAAGCGGTAGCGGGAGTTTGGGTAGGAAATAACGACAATTCACCTATGTTGCAAGTTGCCTCTGGAGTTACTGGAGCTTCGCCAATCTGGAGAAAAATAATTGTTGCCGCTCTTCAAGGTAAAGCGAATGTTTTTCCCGAGACTCCTTCAGGAATTATTACGGCCGCCGTAGATGCAATATCTGGGTATAGAGCCCACGATGGATATTCTTCTAGGATAGAGAAATTTATAAAAGGAACAGAACCTGGTGAAGATTTAATACACCAAAAATTAAAGATTTGTAAAAGTGATGGGAAATTAGCAACGCCAAGCGATGTTGGTTCGGGTAATTACGATGAAAAGGAATATTTTGTTTTCAAAGAAGAAGATCCTACGGCCGGTGCGGGTGAAACAAATCGCTGGCAGGATGGTATAAACGCCTGGTTATCAACTCAAGGAGATGATCGATATCATCCTCCTTCGGATTACTGTGGAACATCAAATCCAGTTAACGTTGAGTTTGTAAGCCCAACAGACAGAACGTCTAATTTGCCTAACAAGTTTGCTGTTGAGGTTCGAGCTGACTCTACAGCGAACATAGTACAAATAGAATTAGAAATTGACGGCACAAAGTCAAGAACTTTTACTGGTCCTCCTTACAGACATGATGTGGACTTAACTGATGGGGTTCACGAGATAAGAGCGAAGGCAAGAGATGACCAGGGCAATGAATCTGACAGAACGATAACTATTGGGGTTAATACTGAATGGGATTATTCTCCTACTCCATCGCCAACAGCAACACTTACGCCTTAGTGTTAACTTAACTTCAGTCGGATTAATTTTTTGTTCTTGCTCCGAATTTTTCTTTTACTTCTTTAACTACTTTTTCCCTTATTGTTTCTACTTCGCTATTTTCTAGTGTTCTTTCGGGGTGTTGATACCAAAGTCTAAAAGTAAATGTGTCTTTATAGGTATCTCTCAGTTCTGCGCGAGCCAAGTTATCATGTACTGTTTCCAAGCTATTGATTACATCTCCAACCTTAGTTTTCGGAGGAAAAATTAAGGTGAGATCTTCGATTTGAGCAGGATATTTGGGGATGGGTACATAGGAAGCTGTTTCAGTACTCGCTTCTTTAAGATTATTAATGTCAAATTCATAATAGATAGGACCTACATCTAACGTGCCCAGTTGGCCAATTATTTTACTACCAGCCTTAAGAGTTATTCTTTTCGATGCCGAGAATCCTTCTCCGTCTTCGACGACAAATTTAATCTTTGTATTTAGTTTTTCCAGAAGTGCTTCAATTACTCCCTTTGCTTTTCTGTAAGTAGTATTGACAAAGACACCAGCTAGCATCATTTTTTCGTCTGGAAGCATGTTTTTCCTTGGAGGATAAATATTAGCGATTTCAAATATATGAAACGGATCTTTTTCCCCAGCGTTATCTTTAGCTGCCCTAATAAATGATGGTCTTAGTGAAGTTCTCATGTATGAGGTGTCTTTGCCTAATGGGTTTTTTACTTTTAATGCGCCTGGTTTTATATCTTTTTCTGAAACCATTGACAAGGTATATACCTCTATACCACCCCAACCTGACAGTAGGTTTTTAATATTTTCTTCAAATTTAAATGAGGTATTAGGTAAAAGACTTGGAATTTGTCCTGTCATTATTTCACTGGGTAGGTTGTGATAACCGTAAAGCCTAGCTACTTCTTCTAATATGTCTTCTGCTAAGAACACATCTCCTGATCGAAATGAAGGAACCAGTGCTTCAAGCTTGTTTCCCTTCCAGGCTGTTTCAAAACCAAGAAGATTTAAGTATTTTGAAATAACTTTTTTAGTAAGCTGAATTCCTAGTCGCGTTTCGATGAAGGAAAGTTCGATTGTGATTTTTTTAGCTTTGTATGTTTGCGGATAAATATCTAGAATAGATTTTTCAGGTTTCCCTTCAGTTAGTTCAACGAAAAGATCTATGCCCCGTTTTATTCCTAGTGTAACTAGTTCTGAATCTAGGCCTTTTTCAAATAATATAGCCGCCTCTGTTCGTTGGGCCAATTTCATGTATGTTTTTCTAATATTTACGGGATTATATGTTTGAACAAAAAGTAAAACATTTTTCGTTTTACTATCTACGGCACTATTCTTGCCCCCCATTATTCCGGCTAAATCGATTAATTTGCCATCACCGTCTTCGATCACGATATCGTTACCGGGTAATTCGTGTGTTTTCCCATCTAAGGTGGTAAGTTTTTCACCTTTCTTGCTGGCTCGGAGATTCATTTTGGCACCCTGGATTTTGTCATAATCAAAGGTATGAACCGGTTGACCGATTTCATGCATGACGTAGTTAGAAATATCGACAATATTATTAATTGGTCTTTCGCCGACAGCGACTAGGCGTTTTTTAATGTACTCTGGCGACGGTTTTATCTTCACGTCTTTAATTAATATGGCTGTAAAACGCTGGCAAAGCTTGGGATCAATTTTTACATCAAGGTATTTCACTCGAGGCGAAAAACTTTGTTTCGATTTTGTTTTCAATGGAGCAAGTTTTGCCAGAATGCCATATCCAGGTAAGATGGCGGCTGCTTCTCTAGCGATTCCATAAACACTAGCCGTATCCACACGATTTGTCGTGACTTCAATGTGATAAACATGGTCGTCTTTAATTTTTTCTACTTGTTCAACAGAAGGTCCAGACAAAGAAAGGCTTTTAACTAACTTTTCAGTTGTTGCTTCTGTTTTAAGAAAATCTTTTAACCAGTTGTCAGAAATTAATATATCCATTTTAGAATTGTTTTAAAAATTTAAGATCAGTACTATACAAAAGTCTAATATCGCCTATATCAAGGCCAGCTTTCATCATGTAAGTTCTTTCTACTCCCCAACCAAAAGCAAAGCCGGTATATTTATTGGGATCAATTTTTCCATTTCTTAGAACTGTTGGATGAACCATACCAGCGCCTCCCAGTTCGAGCCACCCTTCCTTGCAAAGCTTACAACCTTTTCCTTTACAAACGCCGCAACTAATATCAACTTCAAATGAGGGTTCGGTAAACTGGAAGTGATGTGGGCGCAATCTCGTTACCCTATCTTCGCCAAAAAAATTACGGGCAAAGTAATCAAGCGTTCCCTTTAGGTGGGTAATAGATATTCCCTCATCGACAACCAAACCTTCAAATTGATGAAACATAGGATAATGGCTAACATCAGATTGTCGTCGATAATTTTTGGCAATATTAAGCATTCGAATCGGTGGTTTTTTAACTCTTAGCATTTCGCGAACCTGTCCATTAGAGGTATGAGGGGTTAGAACCATTGAGCCGTTTTTGGGATGAGTGGGTGTATCAATAAAGAAAGTTTCCCAATCGTCCCGTGCTGGGTGATTCTCGGGAATGTTGAGAGCTTCGAATGCATACCAGTCCCACTCAACTTCTGGATATCTAACTTTGACAAAACCTATTTTTTCAAACGTTTCAGTAATTTCTCGAATTGCTTGAGTAACTAAGTGCAAATGACCAACGCTAGGTTTTTCTCCGGGGATACTGGCATTGAACCAATCTCTGGCGGTTTCCTTATAGGTATTTTTTTGTGTAGATAAAGCATCAAGAACCGTGTTTTTGCTTTCGTTAATTAGTGTTCCAGCTTGTCTTTTCTCATTGTCGGGCAAGTTTTGAATATTTTTAATAAGGTTGGTTAATTTTCCATTGCGACCGAGGTAGGCAATTTTTAATTCCTCGAGTTCTTTGATACTGCTGGCGTCTACAATTTGAGCCAAGGCCTCATTTTTTACATCAAGCAAAACAGATGTAAATTTGTTTGTTTTAATTGTGTCTTTTTGCATATTGTTCCTGTAATAAAAAAACTCTCCGAGTGGAGAGTTATCTAATAGAACACATCATCTCCACGAGTTACTTTATTCTAAAGCAAAAAGAAGTGGAGAAAAAGTTTTTCATCAGGTTTATTTTACGGCCTCGACAATTTTCTTAAATGTTTCTGAATCATGAACGGCAATATCAGCAAGAATTTTTCTGTCTAGTTCTATTTTGTGCTCTTTTAGTCCAGCAATTAATTTACTGTATATAGTATCGTGTTCTCTGGCGGCTGCGTTTATTCTTTTAATCCAAAGGCTTCTTAGGTCTCTTTTCCTTAATTTTCTGCCGATATAGGCATATTGGCCAGCATGAAGTAAGGCTTCTTTGGCTGTTTTAACGCGTCTGCTTCTAGCGTTTTTAAAGCCTTTTGCTGCCTTCTTGACTTTTCTGTGTTTTTTAGCTGCAATACTTTTTACTCTTGGCATATTAATTACCTTCCTTTTCCTAAGGCCTTTTTAATTTTCTTAGCATAGGTTTTTTTAGTTACAACTGTTTTTTTCAAGGCTCTTTTTCGACTACTTGATTTTTTCTCATTCAAATGTCTGGCAAAAGATCTTCTTCTCATTACCTTGCCATTTTTGGTTACCCTGAATCTTTTTATGACTGATTTTCTAGTTTTTTGTTTTGGCATCTTTTTTTGTTTCCTTCTTCTTAGTTTTTGTTTTCTTAGTTTCGACTGATGGTTTTTCTTTCTTTGTCTTACTTCCTGCCACCGGTGATATTATCATAATTAAGTGTCTTCCCAAAAACTTAGGCTTCATATCTATCCCGACACGTCCCTTTAAGTCATCCATTAATCTTTCAAACAACTTGTATCCAAATTGTTTACTGCCCATTTGTCTACCTTTAAACTTGACGACAACTTTAACTTTACTTTTATCATCTAAGAATTCTCTAATTCGTATTAGACGAGTGTTGTAGTCAGCTACTCCTATAAAAGGTGAGAATCTAACTTCTTTAAGTTCCGAAGATTTTGTTTTTTTCTTCTGAGCTTTTTGCTTTTTTTCTTCTTCGTATTTAAATTTGCCAATATCAACGATTCTTGTAACAGGTGGTTTTGCATGAGGGGCTATTTCTACTAAATCAAGCCCTTCCTTCTTGGCTAAAGCGAGGGCTTTACTAGTTTCTATAACTCCAAGTTGTTTACCACCGCTCCCGATTACTCTCACTTTCGGGGCGCGTATCTGTACATTGGTTCGCCAGTATTTATTAGTTCTTCTCAACTTATACGCACAAATTGTAACACTTTTATAGCTGTACCACAATTACAAAACTACAGCTCCAGTGATTTTTCTTTAATGTTTTTCTTAAGTCTTTCTATAAATGATTTTAACGATATTTCACCAATGTTTTTCTCTGTGCGTAAACGCAGAGATAGTTTTTTATTTTTTTCCTCTTTGTCGCCGACAATAATCATATATGGTGTTTTTTCAAGCTGGGCATTTCTTATTTTGGCGGGTAAAGTTTCATTTCGTTCGTCTATTTCAACTCGAATATCTTCAGCCATCAATTTTTTGGCAATGTCTCTTGCGTACTGAAGATTGCGATCAGTTATCGGTAAGATTTTGACTTGAACTGGCGCAAGCCAAACGGGGAAAGATCCTGCGTAGTATTCAATAAGGAAAGCAAAGAATCTTTCAAAGGAGCCAATAAGGGCGCGATGAATAACAAAAGGTCTTTCTTTTTCTCCCTTGCTGTTTATATATGAAAGTTTAAATTTCTCGGGAAGGTTAAAGTCAACCTGTATAGTTGAGATAGCATCTTCTTTGCCAAAGACATTGAGGGCTAAGACATCAATCTTGGGTCCATAGAAAGCTGCTTCGCCTTTTTCTTCTGTGAACTCCACCTTTTTCTTTTTAAGTGTTTTTCTCAATACGTCTTCTGCCCATTCCCATTCTTTTCTTGTTCCACATTCTTGGAATTTCTTAACCTCGGGATCAGAGGTGGCTAACATAAACTTGTAATTTGTGAAGCCAAGATCGTTATAAAATATTTTAAGCATGTCCATCACTTCTTCTACCTGTTCTTCTAATTGTTCTTTGGTGCAGTAGATATGGGCATCATTTTGAGTAAACCCTCTTACTCTTTGTAGACCATGCAATTCTCCTGACTTCTCATATCGATAAACGGTACCAAGTTCACCCATCTTTATGGGCAAATCTCTATAGCTATGAGGCTTTGAACGAAAGACGATCATGCCAGCAGGACAGTTCATTGGTTTCAGGTAGTATTTCTCATCATCAATTTCCAGGGGAGCATACATGGAATCGTCATAGAAGCCTAAATGTCCAGATGTTTTAAACAATCCTTCTTTGTGAATGTGTGGTGTGAGGATGTGTTGGTATCCATATCTTCGCTCAAGTGAGATCATGTAGTCCTCTAAAGCTCGTCTCATGGCATATCCTTTTGGTAGCCAAACAGGAAGACCTTGGCCAATTTCGTCATAAATTGCAAACAGTTCAAGTTCCTTGCCAATTTTTCGATGATTTCGCTTGATTGCTTCTTCCTTATCCGCCAAATATTTATCTAATTCTTTTTGTGTTTTAAATACGGTTGCATATATTCTTGTTAGCATTTTGTTATTTTCACTCCCCCGCCAATATGCCCCCGCTACAGAAAGAAGCTTGAAGGGGCCAATTTCTCCAGTAGATTTAACATGAGGACCGGCACACAGGTCGACAAATTCGTCACCCGTCCAATAAACAGTTGCTTTTTCCTTGCGTTCTGCAATTTCATCGAGCCACTCTTGTTTGTATTCGTTTCCCTTGAAGAGTTTTTTAGCTTCTGTAGCTGTTATGACCGCTTTTTTTATAGGCAAATTCTGTTTGATGATTTTTTTCATCTCTGCCTCGATTTTAGGGAAGTCTTCTTCTGAGATTTTTTCTTCATAATCAAAATCAAAATACAAACCTTCATCGGTGGCTGGTCCCATTGCCATTTTTAAGCCCGGGTAAAGCTTAATCATTGCTTGGGTTAATACGTGCTCAGCACTGTGTCTCATTGCCCACAGTTCTTGATCACTTTTTGACATATTTTTTAGTTTGTTATCTTGTGTCTCTGACATGTTTTTATTGTACCCCAAGAGGTCATTGAGGGAAAACGGGAGTTCGCTTCTCTAATTGAGAGATAGTCGCTTCCACTTTTAGACATTGGTGGACCCGAGGGGATTCGAACCCCTGACCTCTTCCATGCCATGGAAGCGCGCTACCAACTGCGCCACGGGCCCTTAGTACCCGAATTATATCATTTGTTTCTTATTCAAGGAACGAAAGGACGTAGCTTAATTCTTACCTGGAAAAGCAGTCAATATTTTGATAATCTTCTAAGAAGAACAAAGATGTCTACAAAAAGAGTATTAACAGGAATGCGAACAACAGGCCAACTTCACTTAGGTCACTACGCCGGGGCTCTAAAATTATGGTTGGATGCCCAAGAGAGCAAAAAATATGAATGCTTTTTCTTGCTCGCCGATGTACAAGCGCTTACCACTCATGCAAATAAGCCAGAGGTATTGGAAGAATCTGTTAAAGAAACGGTGTTAGACTGGCTTTCAGTTGGATTAGATCCCAGTCTCTCAAGAGTTAACTTTGTGTTACAAAGTCAGGTTACTGAAAGAGCAGAATTGTCTGTTCTATTAAGTATGGTAGCTCGATACAAAGAAGTACTAAGAAACCCCACTCTTAAAGATGAGTCAATTGCTTTGAAAGACCCGTCTTTAGGATTTATTAATTATCCGGTTGATCAAGTAGCCGATATTCTAATGATTTCATCTTATCCTCCCAAGAAAGGCGATGAAATTCTTGTTCCGGTTGGTAATGATCAAGTCCCCCACCTTGAATATGCTCGTACTTTGGCTAGGCGTTTTAATCAGATGTATAAGAAAGAAGTATTTATCCCCTGCAAGCCTTTAGTGGGCGAAGTGGGTCGATTAGTTGGTATAGACGGACACTCAAAGATGTCTAAAAGTAAAGGTAACACTATAAATCTTACTGATGATGCGGAAACAGTTACAAAGAAGGTTGGGCGAATGTTCACAGATCCCAATAGAATACATGCAGATACACCGGGAGAAACAGAGAAAAATCCTGTTTTTGTCTATTTGCGAGCTTTTCATCCAAATCAAGACAAAGTAGAGGAAATGGCTGCACTTTACAGAAAAGGCAAAATTGGCGACGTGGCCGTAAAAAAGGAGTTAGCAGAAGCATTAAATGATTTTCTTGAACCGATTAGGGAAAGGCGCGCTAAATATAAAGATGAAGATATTCGCAAGATTTTAGAGTTAGGTACAAAGGTGGCTCAAGAAATATGTAAGCCGGTTGTTGAAGCTGCAAGAGAAGCAATGCACCTCGTCTATCCTCGTTAGCCTTCAAGTAAACAAATAGTAGACACAGGAATAATTTGAAAAATCAGGTAATAATTGATACTATGGGCACTGCTGTTCTTATATAATCGCTCATTTACACAAGGAGAAAAACATGACTGTTTTGGATGATCTTCGAATCATGCTTGAAAAAACTGAGGTTGATGACACGCTTCAGCCGACGTTAATCCTTCATTGTAAAGATATTTTTCTCGGAACAATGTCAAAGGAAGCCAAGCAAATACATTGCTTGATAGAGCGTCTCAAAAGAGAGGTTACAGAACTGAAAAAAGAAGTAGACGTTTCAAGATCCAAAAAGATTCGCAGACAAGAAGCTTTGTTTCCAAATTCAAGTATTTGCAGAAGGGAGACATATATTAAACTTCTTGAAACCGTTCTTTATTGCCTTATTAAGTCTGATTTTGAACTTTGGGGAGGTCCTGAGATCGTGGTCCTAAAAACCGGTTGGACGGTTGTTGATGTGGCCCGCGCTCAATCAAAATTGGATTAGGGTTGTTTTTAAAATATTAACTAGCAAGGAGGAAAACATGCAAACTTCAGACAAACTAGTAATAGCCGATCTTCTCGGTTTTAGAAAACAGCGGCATATCGACTTGACAGCCATGCCTGAAAACGAGGTTGCCTCTGGAGAAACAGTATTGGGAACAATATCAATAGAGGCGCAGCTAATTTATTGCGAAATATGTCGATTACAAAAGGAAGAACAAAAGTTTGTTCGCCCTACGCACTCAAGAAAAGTTTTCGCCGAAAATGCTGTTGTCAGAATTTTTCTCTTGAAAGAAATACGTAGTCGCTTGAAATTCCTTAACGCGTATTTCTCCCATGCCATCAATACCCAATTCAAACTTTGGGGAAAGACCAAGAAGATTGGACTCAGAAAGGACTGGGTGGCGGTGACCTATGAACTCAAAGGTCGCAGGAAACTGTTTGACGTATTACAAAAATTCTTTAATTGAGAGAATGAGCATAGCAAAAAGCCTTGGTATTCCAGAATAATACCAAGGCTTGTATTTTTTTATAGGATTCAAAATTCTTGACATAGTAAGAATACTGAGGAGTGTGGGACGAAGTTGGAACTTATTTATCTTGCTAAACAGGCCGGTCGAGAACCTTATAGTCCTTATAATTTATATTCCCAACAAAATTAAGGTCGATGTGGACGATACAGGACTCGAACCTGTGACCTCTTGAATGTCGATCAAGCGCTCTAACCAACTGAGCTAATCGTCCAAGTGTGTAAATTATACGTTTCTTCCTTTATTTCTTCAACTTCTTGCTATCCTGCGGAGCGAGATACGTAATGATCTGCGGCCAGAAGGAATTTGCCGCCGTGTTTCTTGTAACTAGCCCAATAATTTTTCTTTTGAGCTCTTTTGTTTGAGGTTTGTAGCCAATTTTTAGCTTGACCGATGTTTTGTCTAAAAGATTTAATAAACTCAATAAGTCTTTCAAAGAAAATTACGTGATAAATGCCAGGCTCGATTGGTGCTTGCATGGTGGCTACTTGAACTTCTTGGCTTAACTCTTGTGTGTTTTCTGCTAGAGCGGCCACTTCTTGCATGAGGGCTTGTAATTGCAGTTTTAATTCGTTGCCTTTTTGTTCTGTTCTTGTTTTTTCTTCTGCTCTTAATCTTCTTTCCAAAACAATCTGTTTTTGAACTTTAAGCAATTCTTCTTGCTTGCCGGAGTAGACATCTTCAAATTCAAGGGGCTGTCCAGGCATAATTTCGCCTGAAAATTTTTTGTCTTTTTTTCTACCTAGAAGTTGATTTAAAAATTCTTCTGAAACTCCTTCAGCAAGGTCTTTTTTAAGGACTTTTCCAGTATTACCACCAACATCCTTGAGGTTTTCAAGAACGCTTGAATGTTTAACGGGTTTTCGAGGTTTGTGGCTTTGATTATTGTCCATTTTAGCTTAATTCATATTACAAGTAAGAACTTGTTTTATGATTAGCATATTACAATAAGGCACAAAGAGTATCAAGCGCGGCGCGCTTCTTCAGGACTGTTTCGACTAATGTTTTTTGATCTCCTGAGGCTGGTGTGCTGGTTTGACCGGCTGGTGCATATGCTTTTAATGTTTCTGCAATTTCCTTTTCGGAAACTTTAATTTTTTCTTCAACAACAATATTACCGAGAATAAGGTCAAATCTAATTGCTTCCTTGGCTTGTCCTTCGTATTCATCTCTAATCGTCTCAGTTGTTTTTCCAATTGAGGATAGATATGCCTCTAAGGTTAAACCAAGTTTCTCAATTCTTTGCAAGAGATCAGAAAGCCTTCTGTTTACTTCTTCATCAACTAATGGTTTTGGAATTTCAATCTTAATGGTTTCGCTTAATATCTTAATTACCTGTTGTTCTTTTTCTTGTCTTGTTAATTCCTTTTTCTTTTCATCTTTTTTAGCACTCCCCTTTTGGTCTGGAGTCCAGATAGCGTTTGTTTTAGCGGCATCTGAAATAATTTTCTTGTAATTTCCAAGCTTTACTTCAGGTAATTCACAAGTTGTTCCTCTAACTTGCCAATTTTCATCTTCGTTTGCAGAAAGGAGTTCTAGTTTAGGATAGATAGCAGGTTTTATCTTGTGCTCAAGAATGGCATCACCTAATGGTTTGGGTAAAATCTCTCGAAGAATGTTTTCAACCATTTTGTTTTGAGGAACATGCTCAAGAACTTTATTTAATGGAGCCATACCTTTTCTGAAACCTGGCAACTCAAGGTCCTTGCCAATATCTTTAGCAACTGTTTCTCTAGTCTTTTTAATATCTTTAAAAGGTATTGTAAAAGTAATTTGAATAGTTCCATCTTTGCTTTTAGCAACGGTGTAACTAATCTTATTAGTTTCTTTTTTTACCTTTTTCTCTGGTTTTGATGCTTTGGTTGTTTTACTAGCCATTTTAGTCTAAAAAAACACGCCCTCTGAGCGTGGAACGTTGTTATTGTAACATATCAGGGGCAAAAATAATATTATCCTTTGTGTTGCGTTTTGTAGATCGTTTTCTTGAAGGTTGCCTTAGGGCTTTTCTTGCCTGTCTGGCCACCACCAAAACGACTTACTTTTTTAAATCCAAGAGTCGGTATTTTTGTTTTTGTTTTCTTTGTTTTTTTCATTTTTTATTTAATCTTTGTCTTCATTATCATAGTCCTCATTCTCCTGATAGTCTATTTGTTCTTCATCTTTGTCTTTCTTTTTACCTTGATTGTCGGGGCGGGTTACTTTTGGTGCTTCTGTGCTGGGGACCTCAAGTTCAATTGCTTCTTCTAAGGTTGTTGCGGGCAGCTCTTCTTCAAGCTCTATAAGTATTTTTTCAAGTTCTTCTTGAGCTTCCTCAAGGTTTTCAAGAACTTCTTCAGGCTCCTCATTCTCGATGACTATTTCGACAGGAATGACAACAGAAACCTTCTTTTTCTCCGTAATAACAGGTGCCGGAGTGGCCGGAGATAGTGTCGGAGAAGGCGCCTGATAGCCCGTAGTCGATGTTTGGGTCTGACTTTGTACTTCTACCCGCTTCTCTTCAATTTCAACCTGATATTCTTCAATCTTTCGTACTAATTGGGCGCCATTTTTAACATCTTGCTTCTTAATAACCATTCCTCGTGCTTGTTGCGCTTCAGCAACAAGTAGCTCGTAGCCAACCGTCGATCCCTCTCTGTCTAGGAGCTTAACAGCCTCGGTATAGCGCCTGTCGGTAAAATTAACGGAAAAAGCGGTTGACATGGGTGTGTTAATTGTCAAGGCTAAGGCAACGTCTTCTAGGCTTGATTTAACTGAATAGAGCCCTTGCCCTGGTATCGCATTCCAACTTGCAAGGATTAAAACAGCGGGGATGGAAAAAAATAGTGCAAAGCCTGTTAATAAGACACTAAAGAATTTTTTCATATGCTTAATTATGATAAAAAATTAAATCTTAGTCAAACTAATCAGAAGCTAATTTATGGAGAAACCAGGAAACAAGCGAAAGAACAACTGAAGCGATTATGGCCGTGCCAAAACCAGCTATTTCAAATCCGGGTACATATAAAGATGTTAACCAAAGAAGGACTACGTTAATAAGAAAAGCAGATATACCAAAAGATAAAATAGAAACAGGGAGAGCAATTAACTGCAAGATAGGTCTAATAAAAGTATTAACAATACCGATTACAATAGCGGCCACAATAGCAGCTCCGTAACCTGTTAATACAAAACCGGGAACAAGGTACTCTACAACGAGAAGAGCAATTACGTTAATTCCTAATCGAACAATTAGTTTCATTAATTAATAATGCGGAAACAGAGGTTTATTGTCAATGTTTAGAATATTTATCAAAAAAGACTAAATTTCTCTGTACAACTGTATTCCAAGAAGGAACTAAATTATGATTTGCTCCGGGATATGTGTAGTAAGTGATTTCTTTTTCAAGTTCATTAAAAATATCAACGAATTCATTAGTCCATTCATATGGAACTGCATCGTCACCGGTACCTTGATGAAGTTGGATCGGAGCCTTTATTCTCTCTAGGTAATTGGCAATTGAATATTGTTCAACATTGTAAATGTTTTCAAATTTGGCTAATTCTTTTCTTATATATCTCCCTTTGTCTTCTGATTCATCAGTGTAATAAAGGATAGAATATGGAAAAGATTTGGTAACTGGGGCCCACAAGACAGTAGGATATTCTTCACCAGTAATTTCTAAAATAGTTAAGGCAACTTGTCCTCCGTTTGAATGCCCCCAGATAAGAATATTTTCTCCATCCCAGCTAGAAATGGAATCAAGAGAATTTAAAACAGACAAGGCGGTTACATATGTTTGGAACCGTGCTTCAAAAATATTTTCGGCCTGAGTATCTGATTCGCCATATCCCAAAAAATCAGGGGCAATGGTGATGTATCCGTTTTGTACATATACTTCAGCTGATTTTCTTGTCCCTATTCCGGTTTCATATATTTCTTGATCAACATATCCTCGAAACATAAGAATAAGAGGGTACTTCCCTTTTCCTGATGGAATATTTAATTGACCAGTTGTTTTTTTAATTTCTTTGTCCGACAAAGAAGGTCTGTGTTCAAGTGAAAAAAGATAAGAAGTGTAATCGTTTGTCTCATCAATTATTTCCTCTATCTTGATTGTTCCCGCTTCTATTTTAGTAGTAGCTAAGTTTTCTATTGTGTATTTATCAAGCGGTCTAGGAATAACGGGGTTAAGAATAATTGGTTCAGGGAGGGTGTTTTGATAAAGGGTATTTGCAAACCAGCCCAGCAAAGCAAAAACAATAGCAAGCATAAAATAAGAAAGAAATTTCTTCATAATCTATTTTAACATTATTTAGATTGTTCGAAGAATGGTGACGAAAGTGAAAACACCGTAGAAAACAAAAGCAGCACTAACAAAAAATACTCTTATGACTGATGGTCTTAACTTTTTATCCAAACTGGAAAGATTAAGCCACAAGACAAGACCGGTATAAACAAACATGGCAATGGCATTTAGGGTTGCCCCCAAAATAACAAGCATTAATGGTTGAGTGAATCCAAGAGAAAAGATAATGATACCTGCGAATATTTGTAACCAGAGAAACAAATAAAAGAAAGTTGGTAACTTTTCAATTTTGAAACGTTTAGGTGAAAGAATAACTAAATTCTCACTCATAATTCTGGAGGTAGCATCCAAAACTGAAAATTGAGTTGAGAAAAGCATGGCAGATGCAATTACTAGAAAAGTTGTTCCCAACATAGCAAATGTTTTTTGAGTAATTACTTGCGCTTCGTTAATAATAAAACCAACACCTTGCATTTTTTCTGTTCCAAAAACAGTGGTGTAAGCAAGAAGACTCAAGACAATCATTGTGATTGTCCCCGTTAGCCAAAAGACTAATGCGTGTTCAATATTAATTCTTTTCCACCAAAGCCTAAATCGTTTTAAGTTTTCGGGGGTGCTATCAAAGGTGGTTCCTTCAAGGGTGATGTTTTCTTTCTTACCAGTAAAGATACTAGTAATTCTTCCTGAGAATTTTCCCATGCCGTAACCCTTCTCTTTTATATAGTAGCTTTGAGCCAAGTTAAGATTACCGCCGGCTCCAGAATAAGCAAAAGCACCCAAGAAAGTGGCTAATGAGATGCCTGCTGGTAGAAACCAAAATCCATCACCTTTACCGATTAATCCTTCTGCTAAATTTTGCCAGTCAGGTGTTTTGGCAAAAAACAGAGCAAGAATCAAAATGAATGGTACCCCAACCAAGATAAGCGTTCTTTGAAAAACTTCTTGAGTTTTATAGATTACGGGACCTAAAGTCAAAATAAGACCAATTAAGATTAGCAAGCCAATAGGAAGGATCGGCGAATAATTAATTCCGAAGACATGAGCGAGTAATGTTGCCGCAGAAGCAATAATGCCGGGCCACATCCAGGGAATTAAGGTAGATAAAATAAACCAGACGGGAGAGATTCCCTTTAGTTTTCTGGCCAAGCCAACAAAAATACTTTCACCGGTGATTAGAGCATATCTTTCAATTTCCATATTAATGAAGAATTGAAAGGTAATACCAAGAAGTGCACCCCACATAATTCCTAAACCATAATTAGAGGCAAGATAAGGCCAAAGTATTAGTTCTCCACTTCCCAATCCTAATCCAAGAAGAATAAAGCTAGGACCAATCAATTTTTTTAGAGAAAGAGGTTTGGGCAAATCTTTTTTGCGTAAGGGTGATAATTTTGCCATTAAATTTAGTTTAAGGCTTGAAGAAAATATTGGCAAGAAAAAGAGTGTTTTTGAATCTTGACTTAGGGTTTTCTTCGGACTATAAATTAGATAGAGTTTCTTCGGGTAATCTTTGGGAATGTAAAAATGATTCAAAAAATTTCTACACCAGTCTCAGTAAGTTTTACTTTCGACAGTAAAAAGAAAAAAATTTTTCCAAAGTGGATTGTTTGGAGTGGCAGACTTTATCCTGTTGTTAAAATTGGACTACACCACACATATCGACAGGGCCGTACTCTTTTCCATGTCTTTTCAGTTATTAGTAAAAATCTTTTCTTTCGTCTTGTTTTAAATACAGAAAGTTTGCACTGGAAATTAGAGGAGATAAGCGATGGCTTACCCGACTAAACTAGATTTCAACCCCAACCCCTCAAAAATAATGCACATTGATTTGAATTCTTGTTTTGCGACCGTTGAGCAACAAGCAAATCCCTTATTAAGGGGCAAGCCGATTGCTATTGCCGCTTACGCAACACCCTCTGGCTGCATACTTGCCGCTTCAGTTGAAGCCAAAACATATGGAGTAAAAACTGGCATGAGAGTAAGAGAGGGAAAACTTGCTTATCCTAGATTGATAATTCTACCGACGGATCCAGAGAAATATCGGAATGTTCACATTTCCTTAAGAAAAATACTTAATGATTACACAAATGATTTTGTTCCCAAAAGCATCGACGAATTTGTTTTGAATTTTGATGGTTATCCAATATTGGAAAAAAAGAATATGTTTCAGATTGCTACAGAAATAAAACAGAGAATAAAAAAAGAAATTGGAGAATGGATAACTGTTTCTGTTGGCATTGCTCCTAATCGATTTTTAGCAAAAACAGCAAGCAACTTAAGGAAGCCAGATGGATTGGATGAAATAAACAAAGATAATTTTTTAAACACATATTCAAAAATGAAACTCACAGATTTATCTGGGATAAAAACGAGAAATGCGGCAAGACTTACTTATGCAGGTATTCATAGTGTTATTGATTTTTGTAATGCGGACATAAGTACATTAAAAAGAGCTTTTAATTCCATTAATGGTTATTATTGGTACCTGAGGCTTCGAGGGTGGGAAATTGATAATTTTGAATCAGAAAGAAAGAGTTACGGTAATTCCTATGCATTACCCAAACCACTGGTTACTCCAGAAGAGTTGTCCCCTATTCTTTCAAAACTGGTTAACAAAACAGGGAGAAGGCTAAGGAGTGCGAACTATAAAGCGCGTGGTGTTCACGTATCGATAATTTATCGTGATTGGACATTTTGGCACAAGGGAATTACTTTTCCTAAAGTATTTTTTGATTCAAGAGATATTTACAAAAAGGCGTTTAAAATGATTTGTTCAATCCCAAGCAACAAACCAGTAAGAGAATTGGCAGTTTCCTGCTTCAACCTATTAAAGTCTGATGTTAGTCAACTCGAACTTTTTCAAGATGTTGTTAAGAAAGAAAGATTAGTAAGAGCAATAGATGAAGTTAATGAGTATTGGGGAGATTTAATTGTTGCACCAGCTAGAATGATTAATGCCAAGAATGATGTCCACGACAGAATTGCTTTCGGCGGAGTAAAAGAACTAGAGGAGTTTGTAAACAAACACTAACTTAGGAATAAAACAGCTGAAGTATCGTTATTGATTGTAAGCAGCATTAAGAACGGCTCCTTGAACAGAAGATAGATGGGCGCTGTATCTGTTGTATCCACCGTTTTTACTACCTTTAAATTTATTATAAAATTCTTTTCGTTCTTCAAGAAAGAAATTACGAGAAAGCTCTGTAGCTATGAACCAAGCATCTTCAAATTCATATTTTTGAACCATGTCATTTATCCCACCCAATCCATTAAGAACGTGCAAAAAGAAGGCTTCTTCTTTTTCTAATAATTTTTCACTCAAATGCAAATCAAACTGTTCACTTTTAGAAACTTCTTCAATAATGATGCTAATTATTTTAACGACTTCCTCGTCGGTGAGTCGCTTGAAAACACCCAGGAACTTTTGAGCTTCGACCTCAGGTATGGGTAAAGTTGATTCGCTGCTGGTGACTGTTTGTTTAATAGATTCCATCACTCGGCGATTATAACAAATTTATTGTAGTTATTAAAAAAAATGCGGTTTTACTTGAAGGAGGATGAATTTACTGTGTCCCCTATCTTAATTCCATTTTCTTCGGTAAAGATGGCGTTTACTTCTAGAACATAGTCGATAAGTTGATCGGGTGCATAGAGAGTCAGCTCTTCGTCTGGAGTATTGGGGGTTGGTGGTTGAACATCTTTATCTATCTGAACAATTACTCCATCATCAATCCAAATGATATCAATAGCAAACTTCATATTTTTCATCCAAAAGGGTGGTTGGACATTTTTTTGTGCGAATTTGAAAAGCATGCCTTCTTCTTTTGGTAAGCTGTCATGGCTAGCTAGACCAGTTCGTCTTTTTGTGTCTGTGTTGGCAATTTTTACAGGGATAACTAAATCATTAATTTTAACTTCACTTTGCTGAGAAAGGACAGTATTTTTATTGTTGGGAAAAGATAATTTTCCGTTTTGTATTTTTTGAGTCAAAAGACCCACCAAGACTATAAAGAAAATAGCGCCAGTGATTGGAAGTATAATTTGTTTCATTTTAAGAAGTAAGAGATATTAATAAACAGCTTCAATTTCCTCTTCTATTTCAGTTAACTCTTTGTCTAATCCAGAGAGATCTGTATTTAGAATGTCCTTTTCAATTGAGTCAATTTCGCTACTTGATGATTGGGTTTTGAATTTGGCGATTTCTTGTTGAAATAGCGTGCTCGAATTGCTTAAAAAATATGCAGCAATACTTACAAAAATCAAAGCTGCGATGGTCATGATTAGAAGAAAGTTGTTTTTAGTAATTTTCATTATACTTTTTCTTCGGCTTGGACCCTTAATCCTTTCATATCTCCAATAGTTTGAACCAGTATTGAATGAACATCTGTTAATGTCAGCTTAATATCTTTTACAATATCTTGAATATAGGTAAAACCTGCCTTAGGATCTTCGGAAGCAACAACGCTCTCAAGTCCTTCTTTGGCAATAGTCAATGAATCTTCAGCACTTACCAATAATGTTCTGGCGCTATCTATTTCACTTTGAATATTTGTCACGTTTTCTCCCTCTTTTTCCAAGATGGCAGTTCTTTCCTCCATGCGCTCTATTAAAGTGTTCAGTCGGCCGATAGCGGCTTCAATGCGTGTAGTAAATTTACCAAAAAGGGTTCTGATTCTTTCTTGTCTTTTTTCCTTTAGTTTTGCTTGCAGTTGTTCTTTTACTGCCTCTTTTGTGGCCGTTTTTTCTTCAATTTTGATGCGAATGCTTTCTCGAGCGTCTTTGTTTGTATTGATTCTTTCCTTTACTAAATTTCTAACATTTATTGGCATAGGAGTTTCTTTTATCTGTGCAGCAATTTCCTGAGGAGTTAGAAAAGTAATGAGAAGAACGATAGTGATTATTAGTCGCTTCATAGAATATTATTGTGCATCGAAATTAACCTGGTTGTCAATGTTTTCTTTTTCTCCAAGGGTAGCTTCATTATTACTCCTGGATGATTCTTTCGAATGATATGCAGTAAACATGATACCCAGAAAGAGGGTGAAGATAACCATTGGCAAAAATAACAGGATAATATTACGCTTTCTGTCAACGATGTTCTTATGAATATGGATTGGTTTGTGATTCATTTGGGAATATAAACAGTCTTTGCTTTACTGCTTAAGACTGTAGCCACCATCAACAATAATAACTTCACCTGTTAGACTTGAGGGCGCATCGGAGGCAAGGAAAAATATAGCCTTGGCAATTTCTTCCGGTTGAAGAAGGCGACCAACATACGTGTGTTTAAGATCCTCCTTCTTCCAGTTATTCATCGCCGTATCAGTAGGGCCAGGGGCAACTGCATTGACTTGAATATTAGGAGCTAGTTTTTTGGCCAAGCTTTTAGTGAAATTGATAACACCCGCTTTTGATGCAGAATAATCTATGTTTCCGGGTCTCCCACAGTGAGGTAGTCCCCTAACCGAGGCGGTATTAATTATTCGCCCACTTTTGTGATCCATCATTATTTTTGCTGCCTGTTGGGCACATAAAAACATGCCAAATAAGTTAACACTAAAAGTTTTTTCCCAGTCTTCTTTGGTTAGCTCAAAAAAGTCTTTTGGATTATGAACTCCAGCATTATTAACTAAAATATCTACCGTTCCAAAGGTATCAACTGTCTCTTGAAACAAGTGATTTACGTCTTGGGGTTTTGAAATATCCGCTTGAATAAAAATGGCACTACCACCTTCCTTATCTATCGTTTTTCTTACAGAATCTTCTTTTTCGGGAGATCTTGAATTAATAACTATCTTTGCACCCTCTTTAGCAAACATGAGAGCGGTGGCTTTACCCATCCCCTTTGTGGAACCGGTGATTATGGCAACTTTGTCTTTTAATTTCATGGCAGTTTGTTGTTTTAGTTTAGCAAGACATTAAGGATTAGCCAAACATCAATATCTCTGGTTTAAAAAGAAGAAGCCCTCCAATTATTAGCATCAAAATTCCACCGACAAGACGAGAAAATCTGGAATACTTACTTTCAATTCCAACTGCATGAAGAGTAACCATAGCGATGGTAAAAACGATCAAATCATCAATCATGAAGAAGAAAATATAGATAAGAATGTAAAGATAGTATTTTCCGGTTGGTAGGTTGTTAATACTCAATATTTGTGTATATATAGCTGGAAGCCCTGCGGAACACACAAGTTCAACAAGATTAACGGCAAATGCAAGGAGAATGATGCCTCCAAGCGCAATAAGGAACTTTTTTTGGTGGGTTATATCTTTTAATCGATCAAACGTTTTCTTTCTCTTTTCATCTCCAGTCACTTTGCAGGCACCATCTTTGTTTTTCTGGTAGTCTCTCAAGTTATATATTCCAACTCCTATGGCTATTAAACCGATCGTTATTCTTACCCAAAAGACAAATCCTAAGATAAGGAAGAAATTTAACCATGCGGTCAAAAAGAGAAAGTATACAAACGCGGAAGTAACAATAAATGTGATGCCCAAAATCCACATTCTTCTCTTGTCTTTCATTCCCAAAAGAAGACTGATTAAAAATAACAAGGTCCACATAGCACACGGATTAAAACCATCCAAAAGGCCCATAACCACGGAGAGTATTGGTAATGATAAGTTAGCGGTTTGTATTGATCCTAGAATGGGTATAGATAGTGATTCCATTATTTGTTTTTGTTTTTAATAATAATTTCCAAAAGTCTCTTAACGGTAATTTCACCATGTAGTCTTAGGAACTCTTCTCCCTTTTTGTCTAGAAAGATAAACACGGGCAATCGGCCTTCATTCTCGGCCTTGTATTTTGAAATTTCTTTTTTATCTTTATCAAAATCATAATACTCCGTTTTTAGCCACGGTTGTGCTTTTTCAACCTCCACCCATCTAGGTTTCATGACAATACAACCTGAGCACCATTCGGCTCCTATTTTAAT
>Ga0208904_1000990_pt1 | contig 20775 bp, 42 predicted proteins | sample AntAceMetag02UKB_FD_184774 | JGI IMG/M metagenome (GOLD analysis project Ga0208904, IMG submission 184774) | Saline lake microbial communities from Ace Lake, Antarctica - Antarctic Ace Lake Metagenome 02UKB (SPAdes) (version 2) | ecosystem: Environmental > Aquatic > Non-marine Saline and...
TCCCCGTGGAGTTCTTACCTACAACTTCGTAAGATACTACTCCGTTAACAATATCGTCAAGTGTAAGATGTTTTAATTCATCTGCCATTGTGTCAGGTATATCTAATTCCATATTCTCAAAGAAGTAAGGTTGTCTCATTTGGCCCTTTTCTGTTTAATCGGTGTCGAGCGAGCTATTTTTATTACCTTAACAATACTGTCATCTTCTTTGCGTTCTCGTACTATGATACCAGCTATGTCTAACTCGCCCTTAGCACCATATTGTAGTTTGCTGACAAAAGGAAAAGATTTAATATCCAATGAGATTACTGGTTTGGGTTTCTGATTGAATTGTCTGCTTCCTTCTGACATTAATAAGACCTCTTTTTAGGTACTAGAAAAGCATAATGTATTCGGAGTATTGTAAAACTCTTCGTCTTTTCTATTACTTCATAGTTAATAATAGCTTTTAACTTCTCGCCTATTTTACGGTTAGAAACTCCTGGCATTATTCTTTCCGATACTCCAAAAACAGGCTCGTATCTTATATTATCCAGATTTATCTTTTTTACTTTCAATTTTCAAGTCCTTTTCGTTTATAGACTGTATTTTCTTTATCTCTAAAGAAGTAATCGTTTGTTCATTACTATCTTCATCCATTTCTAATTCCAACGCTACAACTTCCAAGTCAACCGCCAGCTGTCCTTTCTCGCCAATCTTAAGGTTATTAACTTTCGAAAACCTAGAATCTAAAATAACCTTTGGTTTCTTTAGAAAGTAGGTTGGGTACATTCTGCTAGCTTCAACCATTAATAACTCCAGATTATGCTAACAGGACTAGCCGCACCACTCATAGAACGAAGTGTTATATTTTCAGTTTCTAAATCTTGAAAATGTATACTTGCCGTTCCGTTTAATTGAAAACTACCATCAGATGGTATACAAGCTGGTGTTAATGCCACAGCGTTTAAGTTTATACAAACATCTACTGCCGAACCATTATGAATCCAAATATCTCTAGTTTTAGTTCCTAAAGCTATATTAGTTTCACTATCAACTGCAACACTTAACCAACTAGCAGAGTTGTTTGTCATTATTGCTCGTGCTGCCATTACAGGCGAACAAAGTAATAATATTGTTAATAATACCAGTAATCCCTTTTTCATACTTACCTCCGTTTAATTGATTTAGCTCTTTCCTCATCAGTCAACTTATCATAGTTGGCCTTAGAAACATTTAACCCTCGACGTTTAAATAGCTTTCCTTCGTGTTCACCATACCAAAACCCGTCTATATCGTCATATATCAACTTCCCCTTATGACTTCTCGGTAATTTTCCCATCTCTATACTCTCCTTCGAATAATCCTAATATTACAATAAGTAAGTAACCAGTAACAGCCGTATGAACTGTAAATACTCCCATAGCGCATACTGCATAAGCTACTAAACAATAAAAACTAACTTTAGAAATATCTGTTTTAATACTAAAAACGAATCTTCTTATTAAATCTAATAACCAAAGAGCGACTAAAATAAAACCTAACCTACCTAATTCAAAATATACTTCAATAAAATCATTATGTGCATGCAGATATCGGTGATAAGCTTCAACTATTCTATCTTGTGTATAAGGCGCCATTCTTATAAAGCTTCCAAGTCCGTATCCCAACCACTTATTACACTTAACCCTACTCATACTTGTTATTCTGTGAGCATTCCCTGATATCCGTTTATCTCTTACAATTAAATTTGCATATTCTTGCTCAACCAATGTAATGCTATTTCTTAATAAGTTATATCGTTCTCCTATCGCTTCTGTTGATATACGTTCATATCTAACCATAAAGAATATCGAACTAAAGAGTAATATAGCGATAATACTATAAAACCAAACTCTACTTCTAAACAAGTTCTGAATAACCGTAGCTACTGAAAACCCTATAAAAGCCGATGAAGTAGTTGAGTTCCAAAGCCCGAAGATACTAATCATAATAACTTCAGGACATAAATACCAGATTATAGGAGAAGTAATGGCGAACCAGTTACCTAATTGATTATGGCTTCCATTAAACCCAACCGTATCGTCTATTTTAGTATTACCCAACATATCAAATATCGGGTCCATATTAAAGCTCTGAAGTATTACCATCAACCCTTGAATAATTGTCATAGCGAATATACACCATAACAATATCTTCCTCTGCTTACTTGTAGTAAACCGCGCTATTCCATAACACGCTAATGCTCCGAAGTATATTTGAAACATTACAAATAAAGATATTGGCGTGTTACTGCTAACTCCCGAAACTAAACATAGAATAGTAAACATTGATATAAACTTATTAAATTTCCAAAGAACAAATGATGCTGCTAATCCGAAACAAGTTAATAACCCTAAATACTGTGAGTACCAAATATTTGTACCTCTAATTACCACCATACTCGATAGTGGAACTGCGAAGATACATGCTCCAATTAATAAGCAAACTTTGTTATGTTTTAGCCATTTCATAATTAAGGTGAGGAGAGGATTTTACACCTCTCCCCAATTTACTGCTATTACGATTGTGCTCCAACAACTGCTCCAGTACCACCGGAGGGAGTCATTTCATCAGTTGTCCAGTCACCCGTAGGGAAACTAGCAAATGCACTAATGGTCACATAAGAAGCAATCCTTAAGTCACCAGTATCATCTACCCAAAGGTAGTATACAATTACTTTTCCATTCGTATCTGAACTAACCATCTCAATATAGCCAGGATTCCCAGAAACATCTAACCCTTGTACTCCAACGTTAGCAAAATTACTCTTGCCTAGATTGTTGTATGCAGGATTACGGGAAGCTTGAGCAAAACAGATGGTTGCCATAAACAACACAGCTAAAAAACCAACTGTTAATCTCTTCATTTAAAACCTCCTGTTATGCCCCTGTTGAACCATATGTTCCCATATAGTGGCTATATCCAACACTAAACCTCATTCTAGCTAGATGTTTTAAGTTAGTAGAATCAAAATCAGTTCCACGTCTTAAAGCACCAAGCTTAACTCTCCAAAAGAACTTCAACTTTGTCATATTCTTTTCAGCTAATAAAAACCATGCATCACTATCGGTTAGATAATGACTGATAAAATATTGCAAGTCTTTCTTTTGCAAAGCGTTAACTTCATTATTAGCTACATAAGGTTTATACTCAGAACCTAAAAGTTCCTCTGCAACATTCCATAATTCAACTGGAATAAGAAGCATAAGAGCTTTCGTTGGTTGCTTTAAACCTCTTTCATCAACAAACTCTTCAATAGCTGTCAACCCTGCGGTTAACGAAGTTACTGATAAGTCAGCATCTGTAGTAGGCTCATTAGCTTGAGTAGAACCGTCTAGCGTAGGGTGGTCAGTCGCGAATAGCGATTTACCATCAAAGCCAGCTGTAGTAAAACCATTGTTAAACACATTGAAAGCGGAAGTCTCAACCGTTTCAATTGCACTTCTATTAAGTGCCTGAGGAAGTTTGTTAAAGGTCTCAGGAGTCCTAAGATTGTCTTCAACTGCTTCTTCAGTTATCTCATAACCCAGCGCATAAGTTTTATGTGCATAAGTTTTTGAGATACCAGGAAGAACTGCATCATAAGTCGCAGCAACGCCTTCAGCCTTTTCGGGCATCATACCGAAGCCAGATTCATAACTGTCCTTCTCTGATTGTTTGTCACTTGATAACATATTAAACACTTTTGAATACTCTTCAGGCCAACTGTTTATTCCATCCTGGAACATTTCATTCAGGTTAGCGTCAAGAGCATCAACAATTTGACTACTTGTAATTGCCATTTTATTATTCCTCTCTTAACGATTAAACAGTAGCAGCCGCAGAACAACCAAAAGCTGATTCGTTAAACATAAAGTATGCATCAACGTGTTCAGCCCAGCTGTTATTTGGCTCTTCGACCTTACCGAATATTCTTACTTGTAATCCAGTACCAATATTAGAAGCATCTAACTCATGCGCACTTCTTGCAGTTGTTGTACTTCCAACTCCTGCAACATGGTCACATGTAGCTCCAATATCAGCACTTGTAGGTGTGGTTCCTGAATCAAGCTGTCCTATAAAGACAACTCCAGGAATTGCTAACGCTACTAAAGCATAACCAGCTACTGAGCCAGTTAAATATTTAGTAGATACTGAAGAGTTTGGTGCGCCGCAAGGTACACCGTTACTATCATAGACAGCAACACAAACTCCAGCAACAGAAATGCCAGCATCAGCAGCTGCAGGTCTAACTGAACCTGCTGCATTAAGGTCCATCATGTCACCAACGTAAGTAGCTGTTGAGCTACTTGCATCTACTGGAAACATTTTGAACACATGCTGACTACCTATACCTTGAGCTACTCTAAAGCCCATTGCGGTATCTCGGTTTGCCATTTGTTAATCCTCGTTTTTTTCAATTAATCTAATTACATGCCCAACTGTTTTTCAGTTTCTATTCCACGCATAGATTCATGCATTTCTTTTCCACCGACATTTGGGTCACCCTCTTCCGTCAATTTCTTAATTGCGCTTACTTGTTCGTTGGCTTTCTTAATCTTATATTCCTCTTTATCTTCAAAGAGTTTTTTAGGCATAAAAGCTAAGATGGTATCACCAACGCGATAATGACCATCTGGTCCAATAAAGGAATCTTTAATACCTATCCGTGTAAGGTGGTCTTTTTCACAAACCTGCCAACCACCTTTCTGAAACAATAAGTTACCTGTCTTCATAGACAAGTTTTTCTGGTCCGCTCTTAGGAAGCGATAAGCATACTCGGGGTCTTTCTCAGAAAGATAAAACGGGTCAACTTTTCCATAGTAGTCAGTAATGACATCTAAGTGGTAATCATCTTTCTTACCCTTTTCTTCAATAGGTTTTTCAATGGTTTCTACAGGATTTACATTAACATCCTTTAGAAGTTCTTCAACTGATTGTTTTTTCTTAGTCTTTACCATTTTTATCTACTCCTTGCTTTTTTAGCATTAGTGTATTTAGCGATAGATTCTTTATCCGTATACTGTCTACCTGTCGCTGGGTTTGTTAAATCTCTATAAGTCCGTATAGCAAGTTCCTTTTCGCTATCGGTTACTTGTATATTATCACTCCTACCCCTAACATCAGGGGCTGAATGTCCTGAAACACTTAGGTCATCACTGGCATCTACTGATGGACCTATCTTTAATATCTTCTTAGCGTCACCTAAAGCCTGACTTAACCCTTGTGGATTATACATATATCCGTTCTTATAAAGTCTCGACGCTTCCTTAAACAACGGGTCATCAGGAGCATAGTCGGGGTTAGGTGAACCATCTGGCAAAGTCTTAGAAAACTGCGGATACTGAGTAAATACTTTTTCAGCATCTGCTTTTCTAGCCCGCTGCTCTTCACTAACCGTTTCTTGTTTCTTGAAATCATTTAGAACTTCTTGTTTAATCTCGGCTTTAAGTCTTTTCTGTTGGTGACCGTAAGCTTCTGAAGAAGTTAATTCTTTTCGATTAACTAAATCTTCTAAAGCCGTATCGGTATAAAACTTATCCTCACCAATAGCTACTGTTGTTTTGTTAATAGGAACCTCGGTATTCTGATTCTTCTTTAAAGAATTTAAATCAGAACGTAACGTTCCAAGCTCTTCGTCTCTAGCCTCTAACCTTTCCTCTGCATCTTTAGCTCGCCAAGATAACTTATCAATTCGTTTCTGTAATCTAGTCTGCTTGTTTTCTTTTAACGAACTAAGCTCTTGCGTTTCTTCATCGTTCTTATCTTCTTTCTTGGCTAGTTCTTCTAACCGTTGTTCTTCCTGTACTTCATCTGGCTCCGTAATCCCGTTTGGATTTGTCGCTGTTTCATTCATTGTGGAAATCTCCTTTTAGATTATTTTTCCATTAAGATTAAATCAGTTACACTACGTTTGTTTGCTTTAGATATTCTCCAACCATCTACCATATACCTTTGCAAGTTTCGTTTAGCAACTAACCGTAATTTCTTTTTCTTAAACCAACCAAACATTACTTTTTCCTTTTACTTTTAACATTCTTCTTACGCATCTTTTCTTTCTTTACTCTACTACCCATATCACCCTCCTACTTCATTTGGTTTCTTAATGCTTTTATTTAGTCCAACGTTAATATTAGCAATCCCGCCGTCTTTAATATTAAACTTAAACTCAACGTTACCAGTGAACCGACCTTCTTCTAACTTACTAAGCTCTTCGTTTACTTTACCTAAATAATACTTTATTGAATCTTTAATCATTTTTATAATCTCTTTCAATGTTTAATACTTCTTCTAATCCGCTACATTTACCTGCATACCATTCTCGATTAACACAACTTACTGTTTTCATTTGTGATTCCGCGTTGAACTTACACTGTAATATATCTTCCTTAATATCCATCCATATTAACCCATCGTCATGAAAGAATTTGACCAGTCGCTGCTTGCGAAGGTTGTCCTGCTCCTGTTTGGTTGACATTAGGTTGCCCTCCTTGTTGTTGTTGAGGCTGCATTTGCTGTTGCTGTTGCTGAGCTTGTTGCATTAGTATCTGTTGCGTCATCTCGGCTTTCATTAGTTTAATAGTTGCTTGAATATGTGGCTGAATTAACTTCTCTTTAATTTCTTGAGGAGTATTAGGGTCAGTCATCATTTTATTATGAACTTTTAAATGGTTAACGTGGTCTTCACCGTTAGCTGGTTTACCATAATCGCCTTGTAAGAATCTAGCGTTTTCTTCTTCTGGAGTATGTACCTGCTCTCCAGGCATCGGAGGTAAGAAACCAGCCAATCCACTTTCGTCCATCTTCTCAATAATCCATTTAGTTAAGGCGTGTAATGCTTGAATACCTTGTTTACTAACTGGAGCGAAGAAAGGATTTTGGCTAAGTAGTTGGTAGATACCAAGAGCTTTCTGTGCAGCTAGTTGTTTGTTAGAGTTAAGAACATTACCCACGAGTTCGAAGTCGGGGATAGATTTAAGTGCAAAGTCTTCAAGAGTAATAGGATTAAACTGCCAAGGGTCGTCTTTAGTATCACCAGCTACCCGCATAAACTTGTTGGGTGGCATATTGGCTTGATACAATAAATACCACCTTTTAAATATATCTTTAAGGGTTTTATTCTTACGTTTGATTATTAGGTTAAGCCTAACGTTACCTTGCTGAATAACTATCTCGGCTTTCTTGGCAGGAGCGCTAGGGTCTATTTTACTTTCCATACCTGCAGCATAGTCGCTAATACCAAATAACATCTGCGCCCAGTAGCTTACTATTTCCATAACGAGTTGTATACTAGCATCTGGTCCAGGAACTTTCATCCAGTTAATAGCGTTAGGGTCAGCTGTTGGATATAGATACCCATTCTTAAACTTCATAGGTTCATTACGTTGATTAGCCATCGGTGTAAAGAAGCCAATAGGCGAGTTCGTTCTAACGGTGCCTAGTATATACTGATTAAACAAAGCGTCGTATGCTTTCTGCGGTCCTTCAAGAAACTCACATACTCCAATAGCTCTTCGTCTACCTTCATCGTCTGGTAGAAAGTAATCTATTCCGATAGGGCGTAGCTTTAAAGGAAACTTGTTCTTACGAAGCTGGGAAAGAGTACCGGTAGGTTTATGTACTATCGCAATAAACTCTTCCTCTAGCTCTTCATACTCATCTGACTGGTCATCTTCGCCTTTCTTAACAGTTAGTATTCGCATACAACCGTAGAACTCTATAAACTCCTTACTCCATTTACCAACGGGAATATGATGTCCTTCGAAATCTTCGACTATATTCTCACCGTAAGTTTCGTTACTCCAGTCTGTAATATCTTGAATTGAATCATTATAAAGTTTCCCACTCATCATATCTCTTAGGTAACTATCGTAAGTCTTACGGATAAGTCTTATTTCCCAATCGGGTTTAACATCCATCAATGCATTAGGAGGTTGAATGTAGTCTTTACGACTAAACACGGTAAGCTTAGGGCCGTTGTATAGTAACTTCTGCTCTTCGATTTCTTGGTATAACGGCTCTTTAGTATCAGGGTCGTATAAAGGTTCGTCTGGTTGAGCAGGGTTCATAATAATATCACGTTTAATCTCGGTACCGTATTCTTTAACCCAGTCAACTATGTAAGGCGCTTCGCCTACTTTAGCAGAGTAATGAAATAACCTATCGCATCTTTCGAATAAGTTCATCTCGTTCTTCATTGACCAGTTGCCGAAGGTAGATAGCTTCTCGACTTTAGGTATATCGTTCTGTTCAGTTGGGAGAACTCTCATTGCATCGGAAGGAGTAAAGAAAACATTCATTTCGTTAGCATGGATAGTTTCGATAGCTACGGTAGATAAAGGAGTAGCGTAGTTAGGCATATCACCGTCATCGTCACCTTCAACTGACTTACGAACCATACGATAAACATCATCATATTCATCTATTCTCTCGCAAGTTTCTTTATGTTTCTCACTAGCTTCTTCGTATCGGTCTATAATCCATTGAGCAATGCGTTCTTTCTCAAGTACTGTGATATTATCCAGCAAGAAACCTTTATGCTTTTTCTTGAGTTGCTTATAGTAATCCTTCTCACTACTAGCGTTTATCTCTTGAACAATGGCTTCATTAGAAACCTCCTCTACTTGAGGAACATCCTGTATGCCTTCTTGTAATTCATCCTGAAAATCTGCCATTATCTACCTCTCAATTTGTCTAATATATTTGGGGGTATTACTATCTTAGGTTTCTCTGATTCTTCCGCAACTATTTCTTTTTCTACTATCATATCGTCAAGGTGAAGACCAGCAACTCGTAGTGCGTGTGATAGTAAAGCTATGTTATGTTTACCGAAGTCAACAACCATATTACCGCCAGCTATTGATACTTTTATTAGTTCTATTTTATCTCCGTTGCCTTTACTCATCATCCACCACCAATCCTATAATATCGGAATCTTTCACCATTGTTAGTGTATCTACTTCTCCGCTTTCGTGGAAGTCCGTACCGACATACTTGCTTATCATAACCTTATCGCCTTGCTGTATTGACTTTATCTTTAAGAACGAGTTATATCTTAGTACGGCTATTAATGCATCTGAATTGCCACCTTCGGCTTCTACTAATAACGAACTAATTATATCGCTAGATTTACTTATTAACTGTTGGTCTGCGAAACTATGTTCGGGGATATACTTCACTACTGCTAAGTCCGTAAGTCTTTCGCTAGTAGTCTCAGCTGCGACTATTAATCCTTCTTTACCTAACGTCTCGCCTACCTTCTCACGCTTAACCAGTATTCTGTCCCCAAAGGGAATGACTTTTGGCATTTTATCCTCCTGTTGTTATAAGTTCGGTGCTGGTCTAGCACAAAGCTTATCGTTTTTATAAGTCTTTCTATCGTTAAACTCTTCTTGCTTACCCTTGTTCCATGACTTCACGGGTCGTAAGTAACCGACTACCCGAGAATATACTTCGCAAGGAACTAATCCCCGTAAACTAACTTTGCAATCATGACATACTATAATAGGTTTGCCGGTAGTCTTGCTTTCGACTATTGCAATGTTATGTCCATCGTGTCCTTCGATTGTGAATCCAGCTATCTCTTCCATAACTATCGTTGTCTATTGCTAGACATCCATTGTTGTATTATCTGCATTATTTGTTGTTTTATTTCATTAGGCATTTGTTGCATCATTGCGCCTATATCATTACCGAAGTTTCCACTAGGTTGTTGTTTTTGTTGATAACCCTCTCCGCCTGGTAACGGTTGACTTAACATTCTCTTTCTTAAAGCTTGGTAATCTTGTTCGTCTTGAGATACATAATTTCTACCACCATCAAATACATGCTGGTTATCTTGCCATAAGGTACTACGATACCCTGAGGGTAACTGAGCTTGTCTTATTTTCTGTTCTTCAGGAGATAATGCTTGAGCACCGATAAAATGTTGACCTGCAACTGTACTCTTTGGAGCTTGACCTCTAGGATATTGTTGATAACTTATTTTATTAGATAAAGGAACAGGGCTAGGAGTTCCTTGAGTCGATAATTGTCTTTGTCCTGCGATAGCTTCTTGTCTTGCTCTTATAAGCAACTCTTGTAATCCAGCTTGTGGGTAGTTACCTGGACCCATTAACTCATTATTACCTTGTGGATTCTTACCTTGTAAATACGCTTGTAACGCTTGTTCAAAATTAGCCATACTACTCTCCTAGTTATTTCCCTCAAAATAGAATTTATCTAACCACTTCTTACGCTGTTTCATTACAGTATAAAGACTTTTACCAGCATCGCCCTTTGTCTTTCTATCTAACTTCTCTATATCTCCACCTGTCTTTCTAAAATTAGCAGGAGACCTACTCCATAATGCTAAATCATATACATCATCACTACCCATAACTCTTTGTATATCTTTCATATACCCGCCAGCTACTTCATTATATAACTCTGGATTATTTAGTGCTTCGTCAAAACTTATATCTTGTCTTATTAGGTTTCTATCTTGTAAATCTTTGAATGTAGAGTTTCTTAAATGTAGCCAGTTACCAGAAATATCACCAGACTGTTCTATGGTAGCAAAGTTCTTCTTAGTAAAGTCGCCATACTCGGTATTAAAGAAACCTTTATCAGTGAACTGTAAAGGCTGTTGTTTAGCAGGTGCTTGTTGCTGTAACGCTTGTCCGAATAAGTTAAATGTCATAAGTAATATTATTGTAGTTAGTTTCATGCTCTAGTTCGAGTTGATGAAGGTTGTTAGTCTTTAGAGAATCTATATCTTATCTCTGCTATTATCCAGCCTACGATAACGAGTATTAGAAGCCAAATATCTTTAAACCAGTTTGTCCTTACCCACCTGCTGTCTTTCATACACATATTATCTCCAAAGTTTATAAGCTGGTAACGATTTGCCAAGTGTTGTAGGACTAACCCTCAACTACTCGTATAGTCACGTTACATGATAGGCTCTTAATTTCTTCATGGGAACACGCCTATCTAACATTGCCACCATAGTGTCTACCTATTCCACCACAGCTTATTTAATCAGTTATAATACAAAGAACTTTAGCCATACAATAAAACATAATACTAATAAGTATAACTCTAAGAATTTCAAATGCTATCATCGATACCTCACTGGCGCTATCTCTTGATAATGTGAACTCCAGAAACCAAATTCTCCGTAAACAAAAGCATCAGCGTAGTCTGGAGATTTAATCTGCCTAGCTCTAAGGTCATCTTTCGTTTCTATTTGTATTCGCCCCATACTATCAGGTGCTTTGGTTTTAATAGAACAAAGTTGATTCTTTAATATCTCGTATTCTTTATCGCCAAGTAGACTAAGATTATAAAGACCCTTCTCGAACTTCTTAGCTACTATCCAGTAGAACTGAGAGCGTAAGTTCTTATACCTATTATTATCAATAGCCTTGTAACCATAACCACCATGAAACTCTGTAACAGGAACTCTTCGGCTGGTAAGTATATCACTAACGCCTTCGCCTATTCCGTCACTATCGACTACTAAGTTATGTGGTTTATATTCCGAGTAACTAAACGCGAGCTTATCGGCTATATCCGTAGTTGGTATTCGGTAATGACCTGTCATACTTTCTACTGTATGGCCATAACGTTTGATGAATACCGTCTCACACTCACCATGCTTAGTAGCTACGTCGCAAGCTATTACTCTGCGAGTATCTTCTTTGTTCTCTATATCTAATGGCTTGTTTTCTATGTCTAAACCCTTACGAGCTCGCTCTAGCCATCCTCTACTAATTAATGTATCGGCTGTCTCTAAAGGAAACTCGCCTAGACAATGTATATCAAATAACGGTGATTTTCTTCCCCACTCTTCTGCTCTTTCGTTTATCCATTCCTGGGTAACTAAGCCAGGTACTGCTCCGTGTATATCTTGCCAGTCAACGCAGTCTTGACAACTGACTGTTAGTTTATTCCATAATGATGAACTGAAAGTATCGTAGAAGTTACCTACTATTTCGTTAGGGTTGCCTATTGCTAATACTCGATAAGGGTGAAGTGCTTCTACGGCTTCCCATATCTCTGGAGCTACTCCACTCGCTTCGTCTATAACTACTAATAATCTCGGTGAATGAAAACCCTGTAACCTATGTACTTCATTAGTTGATATTCCTCTAGCGAACCAATCGCCACTGAAGTTAAGTTCTGTCTTTAAAGGTTCTGCGCCTATCGGTATCTTTGACTTGTTGCAGTAACTCGCTATCTCTTTCCAAATAATACCTTCTACTTGCGTCCACGTTGGTGCTGTTGTAATGACCTTAGCTTCTGGGCCATATATTGTGAGAAAGTCCATGCAAGTATCGCTAGCAATAAAAGATTTGCCAATAGTATTACCAGACTTGACTGTAGTCTTTTTATTATCGCGGACACTATGAAGTATCTCCTCTTGCTTACCCCATAATCTTTTGTCAGAGAACGAATCATGGCGAACTACCGGGTCATTCTGCCACGCCTTCACCAGTTGTTCCTTCAACTTTTCCTGATTTTCTTTTTCTGTCAACATCGGACACCAATGTGTTTAGGTTTATTCCAATACTACCTGTATGTTTTGTTTCACTTGCGATAGCTTTTTTAAATACTTCTACGGCTAAATGATAACGTCTATCTTCTTTGAACTTTGTGAAGTTTGTGTTAAGGTACTCTGCAGCTTTATTGATTAGTGAGTTAAATGCTTTCTCGTCTCGACTGGATTTTCTTCCCATCTTAGCCATAAGTAAGTGTAACTCTTTAGGTTGAAATATGTTATAAGAAATAACTATATTATTAAAAAGGGCAACTAAGCATCAAACTCTTTTATATCCGTTATTGTAACTTAATAGCCTGGTCAGTTACCCTTTATAGTTTTGTAGAGTTTTATTCTACTTTACTATTATTAACATATTATTTTATTATGTAAAGTCTTAACTGTTTCGGGGTTAGTGTATTGGTGGGAAGCTTATCTGATTCCTTTTTTGGTTTGTAACGAGATAGGGTGGGGTAATATAGAGAAAAGTGGGTATTTTAGGGGTTGAAAAATAGTTTAAATAAAGCTAGACAAATGGGTTATTATATTATATAATTTAATCAGAGATAAGAAAGGAGGTTGTAAGATGTTAAATTATTGTAGTAAGTGTAAAGAAAAAAGTTCAACTAGGAAAGTTTATACCGGTAGAGATGGGAAGAAGAAAGTTGTGGAGTATTGTGTTAATAAAAGTTGTGGGGAGAAAATAACATGGGAGGTGAAATAATGGGCGGATTAAGTGATATGATGGATAGGGAAGAAGATGGGAGAAAGGTAGATGAAGCTCTTAGTGAGCAGGAGAAGAATATGGAATATTGTAATCATTGTGAGAAATGGGTTAGTAGATACCTGCCACATTTATGTGAAGGTAGAGAGGAGGGGAAAGATGAAAAGTAAGGAGTTGGTGAAGTATGCTAGGGATAGTTTATCGCCAAAGGGTTATGATAAGTTTATGAGGACTGCGTTTGGGATAATGCAGATGGCTATGGATAGCGGGATGTGTGATATTGAAAGACAGATTATGGAAAGGTTTATTAGGAATCAGGTGGAGATAGAAAAACCAGAGGAGGTATAAAATGGAATGTGAACTATGCAAAAGAGAAGAATCTTTATGGTTAGTTAATGACCAGTTCTATATTTGTAAAGACTGTCTTGATAAGATGGAAGATATTAAAGTTACTTTTGATTCTATTAAGGAGGTGGATAATGGGTGAGATATTCGGATATTGTTTAGTAGGGCTTACTGTATTGTTAATGATTGGGGTTATCTTGGCAGTTTATCAAGGTGATGATGATAATAAATTAGGAGGTGTGTAGTGAGAAAGACTATATGGAGAAAGGTTGAGTTTGAACATGAGTTCGAGAAGTTTACTGCGAGTGTTGATATTAGTTATACTCATGATATTATTGAAGGGATATTTCAGAAGATTACGGAAGGTGTTAGAGTTGGATGGGTTAAGGATAAGTCGGGGAAGATAGCGGTGATTACTCCGGAGATGGAAAGTAGTTTAGATGAGGTTATTACTAATATGGATTTACCATAAGGAGATAATATGGAGTGTCCTAAATGTAAAGAGAGTATGGAGTTTGAAGAGCTTAAAAACTTTCATGGTTATTGGTTTTGTGAATGTGGTTATGAAGCACCGGGAAGTAGAATACCTTGTGAAAGTGATGGAGTACAAATAACTGATGTTAATGAGACGATAGAAAAGGAGATAGTATAATGGCTAAACAACGAGAACTAACAACAATATCCTTTGATGCTGAGGATATAAAGATTAAAGACTTTCTGATGAAGAAAGGTATCGGGATTATTGCGACATGGAGGATAGGTGCTAAGGAGTTGGTTAGGGCTATTAATAAACGAAAGGAGAGGTGATTATGATAGGTTTCTGTTTAATTTTCGTAGCAATGTTTTGTTTCTGTACTCATCAGATAATTAATAAGGTACAGCCTAGTATTTTAAATCTGGTTTTAGTTGCAGTAATATCTCTTGGTTTAGTTATAGGTACAATATTAATAATTAAATAAAAGGAGGGGCATTATGGTATTAAAAACAGGTAGGAAATGTAAGTGGGAAGATATTGAGGTTGGAGAGGTTTTTGCTGTTAATGCTTGTTGGGCTGTATTTGAAAAGATTAGTAAGGAAGAAGCCTTGCTGTTAGATTCAGATGTCAAAGGTTGGCAAGAAGATTACGACGGATATTCTGGTAACTGGGGGAGATACGTGAAAGTTCTCTGTTCTAAAAATGTCTACAAACTCCCCCTATCAGTACAACGATTATGGAAGGAGGAATAATATGTCAAAACCTAGAATACTAATCTTACCGAAGGATAAAAGTTTAGTTATGGAAACGGAATACGGTACTGTTACTTACGAGCATTGGGTAGAGCTAGAGAAGAAAAGGATAGGAGGAGGTTGTGAGGTTAAGTATAGTCGGGATAAAAAACAAGTTTGGTTAACGGTTTAATAAAGGAGAGAGTTATGAAAGAATCTTTAAAGGATAGAGTTGGATATTTAGAAAAAAGTGTAAGGAGATTAGAAGAAAAGATTATAGGTATAGTTTATGTCCAACAATTGTCTTTTGGTCGTTATGTAAACGATGATGAAGATTATGGAAGTAATCGAAGTTGGGAGAAAATATTGAAGATAGTTAATAGAGTAGATGGATTCACTGAAGTAGCATTAAGCGGTGGGATATATTCTCCTAATATGCATGTCTGGGTTAAGAATGAGAATATTGTTTTAAAAGAAGCCATATGGGACAATTTGAAGAAGAAGATAGAAGCTAAATATAATAAACCTAAAAAGTAAAGGAGGCTGTAATGTCTAAGGTCAAAGAAGCAGAGGGAGTAGAATTGTATTACTGTAATATCTGTTGTAAGAACACCGAACACGCCTTAGATGAGAACGCACACTTTATATGCATTGAACATTTAGACCTTCCGGAGAGTTTTGTTAGTAGAGAGAGGAGTTTTTGTACGAAGTATATTAATGGGCTGCGGATTAACTAAATAGAAAGTTCTTTACAATCACGTAGTTTATAGTATAATGTAAAGTCTAATCAGGAGAGAGAAATTGTTAAATCAAAAAAACATTTGGGTTGTCTTAGTTGATAGTTGCTTAACGTAACTATTCTTCTCCCTTCTCTCTCGAATGGCTAAGGCAACCCTTATTAAAAGGAGTAAAGTGAAAAACGCAACTCTTGTTACTAACCAGTTGAATCAGTATATCCAAAAACAATTAGATGGTCGGATCCATAAAAAAGGTTCGGGGAAGATTAAGCCGAGTAGTTTGGGGAAATGTTATCGTGCGCAGTTTCTTGGTATGATAGATATGACGCCAAGTAATCCTATTGGTGTTGGGACTATGAAGGTGTTTATTCTCGGGACATTGGTTCATGAGTATCTGCAGAATCTTTACCCTGCTATACAAAGAGAAGTGGAGATTAGCACCGATGATATTCATGCGTTTGTAGATTTAGTTGTTGAGGATCAGATTATTGAGATTAAGAGTGTTGGAAGTTGGGCATGTAAGTATATTAAACAGAAGAAGGACGAGACGTGGTTACAATGGCAAAAGCGAGTGGCCATGGATAAGAGTGAGAATGTGATGCAGGCTGTTTATTATGCTAAGGCTTTAGATAGGGAACGAGCAAGGTTGGTTTTTGTTAGTAAGGATAACTTTGAAATGTGGGAGATTTGTTTGTTGGTTAGTGATTACGAAGAACAATTAGAGAAAGAGTTGGAAGTAATGAGGGGTTATAGAAAGAGTAAAGAATTACCTCCAGCTAAACCTCGTTGTTATAATGGGAAGGAATGTAGTTATTGCGGGTTTAAAGATTACTGTAAACATATGGAAGGAGGTGAGACAAATGGGACTGTTACCGTTAGAGAAAAGTCAGAAGAACACAAACCTTTCTGAACAGGTAATCCTTGTTTATGGAAGGCCGAAGATTGGTAAGTCGACGTTGTGTAGTTGTTTTAAGAATGCGTTGTTTTTAGCTACGGAACCTGGATTAAACCATCTTGAGGTGTTTCAGATTAACATTACAAGTTGGAAGAAGTTTCTTGAAGCTTGTAGTGAAATAGCAAAAGGACAACATAAGTATGAGACTATCATTGTTGATACGGTTGATAACTTAGTTAATTTTTGCTCTAACCATGTTTGTGAGGAGAATAATATAGAGTACCCTGGCGATATGCCTCATGGTCGAGGTTGGGCGTTAGTTACTTACGAGCTTAACCGAGCTTTGAGTAAATTGTCTATGTTACCCTACGGGTTAATCTATGTTAGCCACGCTAAACAAACGGAGGTAGAAACTAAGACGAAGAAGTATTCTAGGTACAGCATTGACATCGGTGGTAAAAATCAAAGTAGTATCTTGAAAGCTATGGATATTATTTTGTTTATGGATAGTGAGATGAAAGATGGAGAGGAAGTTGGAGTTGTTCGGACCAAACCATCTCTTTACTGGGATGCTGGAGATAAGAGTAAATTGTTACCTACGGATATTCTTTTTCCTCCAGATAAACCAGAAGTAGCGTTTGATATTATTAAAAAATCGTTTAAAGAAAAGGAGAAAAAATGAGTGATTTCGATTTAGGTGGGTATACCCCAGAGAAACCAACCGAAGGGTTTGAAATGATGAAAGGTAAAGGTAATATTTGTAAGGTTAATAGCTCTATGGTTGAAGCCGTTGAAGCAGGGATTAATGAAAGAACGGGTGAGAGTTATGAAGCTTATGATAAACTTCGTTATGAGTTAGAAGTTGTTAGTGAGAAGTATAAAAGTAGGAAGATTTGGAAAAGCTACAATCTTGATAGTCAAATAGCAACTGGGAAGAAAAACAAAACTCCGATTATGAAGTTAGCGGATGCTTTCTTCGGTATTGGTTTGACTTTTAAGAATAGAACAGAACTTGAAACTGCAAATGAGAAGTTTGTAGCTATGAACTTAATCGTTAGCTTTAGGTCTTGGACGCCTCCTGGTGCAGATGAAGCAATGCAATTACATGTTATTACTGGTATTGCTCCTGATTCTTGGGATGAGGAGAAAAGCGAGCCTGTAGCTACTAAGTTCTAGATTTTCCCGTGTTACCTCCTAGTTGGTTAACTGTGTAATTACCGAGGTCAAGTTATGAAGATATACATCGATAGTAGAGAGCAAAAGAGATTAGAATTTTCCCCCAAGGACGAGCATGTTACTAATGTTATCGTCTGTAAACTTGATGTCGGTGATTACATGGTTCAGTTTGAGGACGGGTTTACTCCTCCGATAGTATTTGAAAGGAAAAGTATGGGGGATTTATTTGGGACAATGGGGAAGGGATATACGAGGTTTAAAAAAGAGATTATTAGAGCGCAAGAAAGCAACACGACTATGTTTATTGCAATTGAAGGAGATTATTCGAAAGTTAAGAAAGGTATTAAACACTCGAAAATGCCAGGGATGGCAATTATTCGTAAGCTTTTTACCATTTGGGAGCGATACGGGGTGCAACCTATTTTCTTTAAAGATAGAAAAGAAATGAAAGAGTATATGTTGCAGTTTTGGATTGGTTTAGGTAAGGGTCATTTAAGGAGAAAATCTTTAAATGGTAAATAGTCAGACATATATAGTTGTAGATAGGCTGTAATGGCTTGTAATGGCTGTTTTAAGAGATGTTTTTTAAAGATAGTATAGCTTTACTATCTAGTAATTTATATAGTAGTTAAAAATACTACTTAACTTGTTACACCAGAAAGACTTATATGAAAGAAGCAATAAGAAGATATACAGGCTCAGAATTACTTAGAATATCACCTGAAAAGAGCCAGCCGATTATAGAAGATTTTTTGTTTGAGAACGATTATATTATGATAGTAGCACCAAGTAAAATGGGGAAGAGTATTTTAGCGCAACAGATAGCTTGTAGTTTAACAAGTGCAACTCCGTTATTTAATACTTTAGATATACCCAACCCTGTTCTTGTTTGGTATTTCGCAACTGAAGGTAAAGATGATGATACTAAAGGTAGGTTGATTAGAATGGATAGAGCCGTTCCACTTAATACTCAATACTTAACTCTTTGGTGTTCGAGAGAGCTTCGGTTTAATACTAAAGCAGGAGAGAATATGCTTGAGATTTTACTTAATACTACTCCACCCGAAGATTTACCTAAGGTTATTATTATCGATGCACTTTATAGAGCTATTAAAGGAAGTTTAAAGAACGACGATGTAGTTAATGATTTTCATCATACTGTAAGTAGTTTTGCTGATAAATGCGATGCTGCGGTTATTGTAGTTCACCATATGAAGAAAAGGACTAGGACTGAAGGCGGGGATTATCTTAGCCAAAGCGATGAAGATAGTTACGGAAGTGCTTTCTTAACTGCTGCAGCTGACCATATCTACTGGCTTAATAAATGTAATAAAGGTGAGAAGAATGATAGGATTCTTAAATGCGATACTCAAAGAAGTGGGAATATTATTGATATGATAAGATTACGGTTAATGGAACCTGACCCTTTATATTATAAAACAATAGATTTATACGCCGAAGTTGAAACTAAGATTTTTAATATACTTGGTAAAAACCTTGAAGGATTAGATGCTACCTCTTTGATAGATAAGCTATCGGTTAGCAGAGGTGTCTTTTACCTAGCAGTTAAAGAGTTGGTTGGTAGGAACGCTATTTCTAAATCAGTTACAAGGCCTGTTATTTACAAGATAAATAACGACCTTCCATAACAGCTAAAAGCTGATGAAAAAATTAGTGTATATACAGTTTACTGTATTATATACTTGGACACTAGCTTTTTATACACTATTTCAGCACTTAAGTGCAATGAATTGTAGTAGTTAGCTGTTTTGCTAGTGTATTTTAAACGGCTAGTGTACGGTATACACTAACTTTTAGAATACACTAATTTAAGACTTATGAACAGTTTGTTAACAGGTTGTTAGCTACTAAAAACAAGGAAAAAACTCGATGACAAAAGCCGAAATGATGATTAAATTGTTCGATTATTGGGCGATGAGATTAATGAAAAGAACTTATCCGATGGTTAAAGATACAAGGTATACAGGACATCTTATTTTAGTCGAAGATTGTAAGAATAGTCCGATTATAAAGTATAATCCTAACTATTTAAAACACTGGAATGAAGCGATGTTGTTATCGGGAATCTTCCATGAGATTGGACATTTAAAGAATAACTTGCCTTATGATACGAAGGAAGAGATGGTTCATAGTGAATATATGGCAGAGAAATATTCGATAGTTAAGATTAGAAAATATTATCCTCAGCATTTAGATGAGATTATAGCTTGGACGAAAAAGGTTATGGCTAGACCGAAATGGAGGAAGATGTTTCCGATTCATTATATGGCTTTTTCTAAGATAAAACTTTTTAAATAAGGAGGAGATTATGTGGTATTCGAAGAAAACGGTTACGATTAACGTAGCTCATCATATCCGCGGGGTTAAAGATATAGAGAAAGTGCTTCATGGACATACTTGGAGGGTAAGTGTTTTTTGTATGAATGATGTGCCTAATATTAAGGGGAATTTAGTTAACGATGAAGAGATAGAGCAAGTTATATTTACGTATAATAATATAGTATTGAACGAGTTACCGGAGTTTAGCGACGAGGTAGACGAATCGTTAAACCCAACACCGGAGAACTTGGCTTATATTATCGCTAAGCAGATACCGTTGGCTTGGAGAGTTGTTATATCGGATATTACTGGGGATGAATGGTGTTATGAGCAATAATCAACGGGAGTATTTATTGCAATGAAATACTTTTCAATGTTTTTAGGGGTAGGATAGCAACCATGCAAACCAAAACCAGAAGTCTTATAGAAAGCTGTACAAACATAGCAATTGGGTATACAATAAACTTTATCGCTAATGCTATTATTCTTCCGTTCTTCGTTGAGGATTTTACAGTATCGGATAATTTAATTATTGGGGTTATTTATACATTTATATCTTTAACGAGAACTTACTGCATTAGACGGTGGTTTAATCGAGGAGAGAAGTAGTTTTAGGGGTATAGACTGTTTTTTAAAAAATTAACAAGTTTCGATAAATACACTAAGGAGGTGAGAAATGAAAACATATATAATCAGATACACTTGGATAACCTTACTTGCTATAAGTGTTGGGCTTCTTCTTTTAACTTTGGGGACTTAACAAGGGGTAGATATGAAAAAATATCAGATAATATATGCAGACCCACCGTGGAACTTTAACTTCCACAAA
>Ga0208904_1000991_pt1 | contig 20745 bp, 15 predicted proteins | sample AntAceMetag02UKB_FD_184774 | JGI IMG/M metagenome (GOLD analysis project Ga0208904, IMG submission 184774) | Saline lake microbial communities from Ace Lake, Antarctica - Antarctic Ace Lake Metagenome 02UKB (SPAdes) (version 2) | ecosystem: Environmental > Aquatic > Non-marine Saline and...
TGCATCGCCGTTTACCGCCGTGCAAGGCCAATATCTCACGGCCCTAAATTTATCGAAAGAGGATCTACTCAATAATCACCGCCAGATAAATTCGTCTTGAGTTAGCGAATTGGGTGGGGAATGTGCGTTAAAAGTGAGCGAAACAAGATACAAGGAATTGCTCAATGGAATGACTTCTGGGGTCGCTGTTTACAAAGCAATTAGTGATGGAGAAAAGTTTATAATCGAAGATTTGAATAAGGCCGGTGAACAAATTGAAAATGTTAAAAGGGAAGATATTATAGGTAAAAGTGTGCTCGAAGTATTTCCAGGTGTTAAGGAGTTTGGGATATTTGATGTTTTTCAGCGCGTATGGCGATCAGGCAACCCAGAGCATCATCCAGTATCGTTTTATCGTGACAAAAGGTTATCCGGCTGGCGTGACAACTACGTATACAAACTCCCAACAGGAGAGATAGTCGCTATTTATGATGATGTCACCAAAATCAAACAAACTGAAATTGAACAGCAAACGAGCGAAAAAAAATATCGTGAATTAGCTCAGTCTGCGAATAGTATTATTCTGAAATTTGATCAAAATTACAACTGTACTTTTATCAACAAGTTTGCTTTGGAATATTTTGGATTTTCCGAGGATGAGCTAATGGGTAAGAATCCATTCGGTAAAATCATTCCAGAAACTGAGAGCACCGGCCGCAACCTGAAAAAGAAAATCGAACAAATTTTTAATAATCCAGAAAAATTTGCTGACAACGAAAATGAAAACATCACGAAAAGCGGAAAAAGAGTATGGGTAGCTTGGCGAAATAAAGGAATTTACAATGATCAAGAAAATCTAGTTGGATTGTTGTGCATGGGATATGATGTCACTGAACGTAGGCATGCCGAAGAATTACTGCAAAAAACGCTAGATGAGCTAGAAAAACAGGTGGTAGTCAGGACACATGAATTACAGATAGCGATGGAGGAATCAGAACAAGCAAATCAGGCAAAATCAGAATTTCTGGCAAATATCTCCCATGAATTACGCAATCCCATGCACCAAATTCTTAGCTATTCAAAATTCGGTCTCGATAAGATTCACAAACCAAAAGAAAAACTAGCACACTATTTCAAACAGACTCGAAAGTCTGCTGAGAGATTGATGGTGCTTTTGAATGACCTGCTGGACCTGTCAAAGATGGAATCAGGCAAAATGGACTATACTTTGGATTACAATAATGTTCATAAAATAGTGGAAGAAGCAGTCTTAGAACTTCAGCTCGCTACCAGGAATAAAAAACTGACCATCTCTCTGGTTGAGCATCCGTCTATATCGACTAGCACGATTTGTGATAATTATAAGGTAGGGCAAGTCGTCAGAAATCTTCTATCAAATGCAATCAAATTCTCGCCTGAAGAAAAAAGCATTGAAATAGCATTTGAAAAATATGAATTGGAAAGCTCAAATAACTCGGTTCCGGCTGTTAAAGTCTCTATCAGTGATGAGGGCGTTGGTATTCCTGAAAACGAATTGAACTTGGTCTTTGACAAATTCACCCAAAGCAGCAAAACTAAAACAGGTGCTGGTGGAACTGGGCTGGGCCTTGCTATCTGCCAAGAAATCATCGAAGCTCATAATGGTAAAATTTGGGCAGAAAATAATCCTGAAGGTGGCACAACGTTTAGTTTTGTGTTGCCATACGAACAGGAAACAATTTAAATTCGTAGTGCGTGTAAGTACTCCAAACTATAATTTCTTCAGTTCACTCAACCTCTTCTGCACAAAGTAGATATCCCTCTCAATCCCAATCCTGTCCCTCGTCAAAATAACATCATTTCATAATCTCAATCAGTTGTTAAATACGGCACTGTTGAACCTAATTGGCAAACTACCGCACTAAAGGTATCTTTCGTGCGGTAGTTTGGGTTGGAACGCCCCGATAAAAGCCACCAGCAGCGCTCCAAAATTCGCCCCCGCCGTAACTTATTGCATTGTTTTATAGTGTGTTCTCCTGTAGATTTACCGCAGGCAAATATCTCGATTTTATGAAAAATCCACCTCATTTCCCCCTATTATACCGTTTCAATTGGTGCAGGAGACAACAATATGGCTGAAAATAAAAAACGACAACCAGCTAAGAAAAAAACAAAAACCGCATCTAAAGCTGAAAAACCAGTAAAAACAAAAAAAGTGACTAAAAAGAAGTCTATAAAAACCAAAATAACCAAACTCATCGACTTCCCAATAGTTGGATTAGGTGCCTCTGCCGGTGGATTGGAAGCACTAGAAGGATTTTTCTCAAATATGCCGTCCGATAGTAATATGGCTTTTGTGATCATCCAGCATTTAAGCCCTAAACATAAAAGCATTATGGGCAGTTTGTTGTCGAAATATACTCAAATGCCTGTCTATGAGATAGAAAATGGAATGGAAATCGAGCCTAACCACATCTATCTAAATCCGCCGGGTAGAAATGTAGTAATCCAAAACCGCAAGCTCCAATTAATGATGCCTTTAAAAACTGACGGAATTAACCTACCCATCGACTGTTTTTTTAGATCCATGGCTGATGATCTCAGGGAGAAAGCAGTTTGCATCATCCTTTCCGGTACAGCAACTGATGGCACTCTAGGTTTAAAAGCAGTCAAAGGCTCCGGTGGTATCGCGATGGTGCAAGATCCAGATTCGGCCAAGTATGACGGTATGCCCAGAAGCGCTGTTGGCACAGGAATTGTCGATTTTATAAAACCGGTTGAAAAATTGCCAGGGGAGTTAATCAAATACATAAAAGCCCCTTATATCACAGACACTAAGAAAGCTATTTCAACTGATACCAACTACCCGGAATATATCCAGACCATCTTCGCATTAATCCGTCAGTTGACCGGTCACGACCTATCACACTATAAACAAACAACGATTCGCAGAAGAATTGAACGACGTATGGCTGTCCATCAAGTTGCAAAAATACCAGACTATGTTAAATATTTGAAAAAAAATCCTGTCGAGGTGGATATTCTATTCAAAGACATGCTCATCGGTGTTACTAGTTTTTTCAGAGATACTGAGCCATTTAAAATTTTAAAGGAACAGGTACTAACCGGGTTGTTGAAAAATAGGCAACCCGACTCACTCATCCGCATCTGGATTGTCGGATGTTCAACCGGTGAAGAAGCCTATTCTCTTGCTATTTTATTTTTGGAAGTCATGGAATTGGTCAAACAACACCATAATGTTCAAGTTTTCGCCAGCGACATAGATGCTGACGCTATAGAACGCGCTCGCCTGGGTGTTTATCCAGACAGTATCGCCGCCGATGTATCCAAGGAAAGGCTGAACAAGTATTTTGTTAAAGAAGACAATACTTACCGGATCAAGAAACAGATTAGAGATATGATCGTTTTTGCTGTGCAAAATGTGATTAAAGACCCTCCTTTTTCTAAAATCGACCTGATCAGCTGCCGGAATTTGCTGATTTATATGGATACACCCCTTCAAAAAAAGGTGATACCTTTGTTCCATTATACGCTAAAATCTGATGGAATAATGTTACTGGGGTCTTCAGAGAGTATCGGAGAATTCACCGACCTTTTCAGCCCGTTTAATAATAAATGGAAGATCTTTAAACGATTGGAAAGTTATGCTCGAAAGACTGTGAATTATCCTATGGTGCCGTTTTATCACCCGAGAACAATTGGCGAGACTAAATACGGAGAAGAAATAACTCTCGATGCCCAAAGAGTTGCCGAACGTGTGATCCTCGACAATTACGCACCCCCTGGGGTGCTGGTGAATGAGCGCCATGAGATTATCCATTTTTTGGGTAAAACAGACAAATATCTTGAAACACCGACCGGGAAAGCCACCTTAAATATTCTGTCCATGGCTCGTGAAGGATTGCGTATAAAACTGAGTACGGCGCTCCATAACGCGGTGCGAGAAAAAAAGATCATTTCGGTTGGAGACATCAACGTCAAATATAATGGAGATTATCGTGTCATTGACCTGACGGTCAGACCTATTTTGGAAGCTGGCATACCATCAGGTTTATTACTGGTGATGTTCGATGAAATAAAACAAATTGACAAACCGGGCCAGGATAAAAAGAAAAAAAGTCAAAAAAGTGATTCTGATTCGGTGAAATCGTCTCTTGAACGGGAATTGGAATCAACCAAAGAGCACCTGCAAGTAACAATAGAGGAGATGGAAACGTCCAACGAAGAGCTTAAATCTACCAACGAAGAGCTGCAATCAGTTAATGAGGAGCTGCAAAGCACCAACGAAGAACTGGAAACCTCGAAGGAAGAGTTACAGTCGACCAATGAAGAACTGATGACCGTCAATACTGAACATAAAAATAAGATCGATGAACTGTCAGAAGCCAATAACGATATTAACAACTTACTTGCCAGCACAGATATCGGCACCATCTTTTTAGATACCGACCTGAATATCAAACGTTTTACCCCAGCCACCACTAAAATCTTCAACCTGCTTGTTACCGACGTTGGACGATCCATCAGCGATATCACCTCCAATATCCCTTTTAGAAATCTCACTGAAGACATGCAACATGTTCTAAAGACATTGGAAAAACCAGAAAGGGAAATACAAGACAAAAATGGAGAGTGGTATTCTGTGCGAATGGCCCCCTACCGAACTATTGATAATGTCATAGATGGGGTGGTGACAACCTTTACCAATATCACTTACATCAAAAAGATCGAAAAATTGCAACGACTGGCCACTATTGTTATAGATTCGAATGACGCGATCACTGTACAAGACTTTGACGGTAATATAACCGCCTGGAATAAAGGGGCAACAGGAATGTACGGGTATACTGAGGCAGAAGCATTGAAAATGAATATTCAAGATCTTGTTCCGGAAGACAAAAAAGAAGAAGCGCTGGGTTTTGTGAAAAAACTACAAAAAAGTGATGTCAAATCGTTCAAAACGAAACGTTTAACTAAAGACGGAAAGATATTAAAGGTGTGGTTAACCGTGACCAAATTGACTGATGATCTAGGGAAACCAATCTCAATTGCCACCACTGAGCGAGATATCTCCGATATTGAAAAAATAGATGGTCATGATAAAAAGCAAAAAATATCCAAAAAGTCAAAAAGAGATCAATAGAGCTAGAGGGCATTTTATGTGGAATTCAAATGCTTATATTTGCTATATAGTTTATCCAACAAAATTCTGATATTGCATCGAAAAGTTTTCTGAATAATCAATCTCTAAAAAGGAAAATGTGGCACATAAAGCCCCCCCCAGAACACCATCTGATTTTGTGGAACTGCGTAAAAAGACCGAGGGGGAACAAGTATCCAATAAATTTAACGATTTAAGAAAACGGGCTGAATTTCTCTATAAACTGAACCCTGTTAAAATGGGAAAAAGTGCTTCCACAGAGTTGGGGAAGTTGATTGAGGAATTGCATGTTCATCAAATCGAATTGGAGATGCAGAATGAAGAACTGCGAAAGACTCAACTCGAGCTGATTGCGGCCCATGACAATTATGAAAATCTATACGATTTCGCCCCTGTGGGGTATTTTACCATTGGAAAGAATAGAAAGATTTCAAAAGTAAATCTCACCTGTTGCCGTCTTTTGAATTATGATAGAAGCGAGCTCATCAACCGACGGGTTACTGATTTTATGGATAGTGATGTTCAAGATACATATTACCTCCATTGCCAAAAAGTTTTAGAAAGCAGACAGCAACAAACCTGTGAATTGGAACTCAAAAAACAGAATGGATCAAAATTTTACGCCCGCCTGGAAAGTATTTTTGATTACAGTTCGATAGAAAACGACAACCAAATAAAAACCATCGTTACTGATATAACTGGGTGGCGCCAATTTGAAGCAGAGCTGCGTCAGTCTCACAAAATGGAAGCCTTGGGGACTATGGCCGGAGGGCTTGCCCATGAGTTTAACAATATTCTTCATATTCTGGTTTTAAATTTGAAAATTATAGAGAAAAATACGCCAACATCCGATTTGATATGGAAAAATATTGATTCTTGCCAACAAGTTAGTTCACGGGCTGCGAGTTTAGTTCGGCAGATTTTAAATTACACCCGAAAAGAGCAGAAACCACTTGAAGCCATTGATGCGATTTCCTCTATTGAGGAGGCTGTAAAATTAGTACGATCTGCCCTACCGGCGACGGTACGACTTCAATTGGATATAGAATTGGAAAAGCTAATTATTCAAGCAGAAACCAGTCAAATTCAACAAATCATTTTTAACCTATGCAGTAATGCTGAATATGCTTTGAATGAAAAGAGAGGCGCAATTGAAATTTCCGTAGATGAAGTCACTGTTGATACTAATTTTGCTACTCATCACCAGTTAAAGGAAGGTAGGTTTTTACAAATAGCTGTAACCGATACCGGTGTCGGCATAGAAAACGGCAATCTGGAACGGATTTTTGACCCATTTTTTACCACCAAGCCAGTAGGTGAAGGAACAGGTTTGGGGCTTTCCGTGATCCAAGGGATTATTAAAAACCTCGGAGGAGCTATCACAATTATAAGTGAACTGGGAAAGGGCAGCTGCTTTACCGTACTATTACCGAAATCGACGGAGACCATTTCTTCAAAATTGGGTGATATTATAACATTGCGGAAAGGAACTGAGCAAATTCTTTTGGTTGACGATGAGGAAATGATTATTGATATACACACAGACATTCTCGTAGATCAAGGATATCAAGTAACAGCTGTAACCAGCAGTAATGAAGCTTTGGAACGGTTTCAAGATCAACCGGACAGGTTCGATATGGTGTTGGCTGATTATGGGATGCCGGATTTGACAGGGTTGCAGTTGGCAGAAAAAATACTGGACCTGCGAAATAACATTCCAATTGTTTTATTAACAGGTTACGATGATCTAACCCTGGATAAAAAAGCAAAACAGCTAGGGGTGCAGCGGGTTATTTTGAAGCCGATTGATCAGGATAAGCTTTGCTCAATCATTCAGGAAGTTCTGGGTAACGATTGTGATGTAGAATAAATATTTCTAATAAAATTTAGTTATGGAAAAAACCAGAATACTCATTGTTGAAGACGAAACCATCATCGCTTTGGGCATTGAAAGTACACTGAAAAGCCTAGGATACGAAGTCACCTCTGCAGTCAATACAGGTGAAAAAGCGATTCAAAAAGCCGAGGAAGACAAACCGGATCTCATCCTGATGGATATTCGAATCAAAGGCGAGATGGATGGGATTGAAGCAGCAGAAGTAATCCGAAATAGATTCAGTATTCCAATCATCTTCTCGACAGCATATCTGGATCAGGAAAGAATAGAGCGAGCTAAGATCACCATGCCGTTTGGATATGTGTTGAAACCGTTACAGGATAGGGAGCTGAGGGTGACGTTGGAGATGGCACTGTATGTTGCGAAGGTTGATCGGGAGCGAAAAAAAGTTGAAGAGGAATTAGCAAGCACTAATGAGAATTTAAGAACACATCAGTTTGAACTGGAAACACAAAATGAGGAACTAAGAATAACTCAGGTTGAACTTGCTGAATTACATAATAGATATTTTCAATTTTACGAGTTTGCGCCAGTTGGTTATTTGATTTTTTCTAAAAAAGGAACGATAGCGGAAATTAATTTAACTGCATGTTCAATGCTTGGGATTGATAAAACCATGTTGAAAGGTTTAAGCCCATCAAATTTCATAGACTATGATTCACAAGACACGTTTTATCATCATAGACAACTTTCTATTGATACTAAAGCGCAGCAAACATGTGAGTTGACGTTAGTTAAAAAGGATAAAATTAAGTTTTTGGCACGATTGGAAAGCAATGCCCTGTTTGACGATAAAGGCGGTTTCATACAAATGAACACCAATATCATTGATCTTACAAAAAAGGGAGTTGTAACAGAATCCTGAACCGACGTCGTTCAAACAAAAATGGATGGCAGAGCACATCACCCCGCCATCAACATCACATCTTCACCTCGCTCAGCCTCTTCTGCTCAAAATAGAGATCTTTTTCAATCCGGATACCTGATGGACCTTTGATAGATTCCAACTCCGTTAAAGATGTGTATCCTATTCTTTAAAAAGTTGTTTGTGCCTCTTCCGGTTCCCCGTACTGCTTGACTATCTTGGAAACAGTTGACGGGTGGACATCGAGCTGTCTGCCTATCTCTCTAAAGCTGTGTTTCTGGACCCTTAACCCCATTATTTGATGTCTTAACTCTTCCCCTTTCGACGGCCGGCCGATCTGATATCCATTCCGCCGGCGTGCCTCGATCCCCGATTTGATCCGCTCGGACATGATATCCCGTTCCATTTCCGCCATTGCTGCAATAACTGCAAAAGTCATTTTCCCGACGGGGGACGTCGTATCGATCTTATCTTTCAAGGAAACGAACTCAACTCCCAGACCGTTGAACTCCTCCAGGGTATTAACAAGCATCGAGACAGACCGGGCGAACCGGTCAAACTTCCAAACGAGAAAAACGTCAACCTTCCGGCCCCTGGCTAATTCAAGGGCCTTGTTTAACCCTGGGCGGTCCTTATCAGTGCCGGCCTTTTTTTCTTCAAACACTTTGACGACTTTCCAGTTTCGGGATTTTGCGAACGATGAAAGCTCATAGACCTGTTGATCGAGTTTCTGTTCCTCAGTTGACACTCTGGTATAGATGACACAACGTTTTTGGTTTTTCATGGCGTTATGGTGGAAATGTTATTGAACAAGCGGACTCGATTTTGTAAAGTTATCTATCGTCTAAAAAAGTACTGTTTTTTAGACGGGGAGAATCAAAAATATACCCCTGGCTATCAGCGGATCTGCGAGGGGTATTTTCAACGGGTTTTTTAGACGGTCTTTTATTCAGCGAATTTTTGAGTATATTCGCGCATCACATCAGTGATAAATTTCGACCGGTCCCTTTCTCCTAGTTTCCCCCTTGTTTCATCGATCTTAGACAATACATCGACAGGAAATACAACATTAATTCGTTTTTTAGGAGCATATGATTGCATAATTTTTTCATCAACCGGAATAGCCATTATTCTGGCTTCGGGATACTTCTTTATCATATCCGTGTAAGTTGTTCGTTTCCGGACGTTATCGCTACCAACGGATATACAGGCAGCTAACGCGTCAATAGCCATATCAAAAGCCTCTTCCCAGCTATCTCCAAATGTTTCGCAAACAGCAACATCTGGCACAGAAACCAGTATTTTTCCGTCTTCTTCTTTAAATACACCGTAATAGTGTTTTTCCATGATTCGACCCCTTGAAAAGCCCCTTACGGGCTGTTATTTGATTCCAGCTCTTTTAATGATGTTGTTTACAGTTCCAATCGGGATATCCCCTTTGTGGCGTGGAATCGGTACTGTCTCGCCGCCTTTTCCCCATATTTCGTGTTTGCCTTCTCTCACAAACCGCCAACCGTTTTTCTTTAAGACTTTTTCCAGTTCCCGCTTTGTCATTTTTTCCTTTTTGTGTGTGTTTGTATGACTTAAACATATGTGGATATCCACACTTTGTCAAGAAAATAATTCCTTTTTTTGACAACGCAGGTTTTTTTAGGTCCCTTAATCTAAAGGTTTTTGAGTCGATGAAAGCTGAAAATGAAACACCCGGTTTTCGGTCCATCAGGCGATTGAAAATCAATGGTGTTTTTTGGGACTGTTTATTTCGGGTGTAAAATTTTTGGATATAATTTTACATTTTATTATCCCTACTCTGATCTAAGTTTATAGTGTTTATCTCTTGTCGGAGAATTAAACTCCTTGAAAACTTGATTATTGGTTTGCTCAAATCTGCTTTCTAAGAATAACCTTAATTGTAGAAATCCACATTCATAAATAATAATACCCGCACTTATCCGATTTTCCAGATCCACATTAAGTGAATTTATAAATCAAGATTTGCCCACATTAAGTGCTCGTATCTGAAGATATTGCCCAGATTAATTGATTTTATCCGTCACTTTTGCCCACTTTATTTGACTTTTTTTGATACCTAACTAAAACCTAACCGTTTGCTTATCATATCCTAACAAGAGCATTTTAGACTAAATCCAGTTATTCAAATTCAATTTACGGTTTAGTTCTAATATCATTTTTTTCGAGGAGGAATTTAGTATGAAAGCAGTTAGATATTTAAAAAAATGGTTGGTGACTGCAACATCAATTGTCGTGGTTTCAGGCAGCCTGATGGCTCTGGACGTCGACTCCAATCTGCCCACTTATCAAAAAACAATGGGTGTTTCAGGAAGCATGAAATCGATCGGATCCGATACATTAAACAATCTAATGACCCTCTGGTCTGAATCGTTTCGGTCGTTTTACCCGAGTGTGAAAGTGGAAATTGAAGGAAAAGGGTCTTCAACAGCCCCTCCGGCTTTGATACAAGGAACGTCCCAGTTTGGTCCCATGTCCCGCCAGATGAAACCAAAAGAAATGGATGCCTTTGAGAAAAAATTCGGCTACAAGCCCGCGAAGATCAGAGTTGCTGTTGATGCGCTGGCTGTCTTCGTTCACAAGGACAACCCCATTCAGTCGCTTACCTTGAAGCAGCTGGATGCCATATTTTCAAAAAATCGAAAAGGGGGATACGCGAAAAATATCCGTACCTGGGGTGATCTGGGTATAACCGGGAAATGGGCTCGCAAACCGATTTCAATCTACGGCCGTAATTCTGCCTCTGGAACGTATGGATACTTCAAGAAAGTAGCACTCTTCAAAGGCGACTATAAGGACACCGTCAAAGAGCAACCTGGATCTTCCGCGGTTGTACAAGGCATTGCCTCTGATCTGTTCGGCATCGGATATTCCGGTGTAGGATACAAAACAGCTGATGTCAAAACCGTTCCCCTGTCAATGGATGAGGGCGAAGAGAGTTTTGACGCGAACGCCGAAAATGCATACAGCGGCGACTATCCCCTGTCCCGGTTCCTTTATGTCTATGTCAACAAGAACCCAAGTCGAAAGTTCGATCTCATGCAAGCAGAGTTCATCAAATTTGTGATGTCAAAACCAGGTCAACAGATTGTCATTAAAGATGGATACTATCCCGTTTCCAATGGCATTTCTAAAAGCGACAAACAGGCACTGGATATCCGGTAACCCGGAAATCTGTCTTACTATAATGGAAAGCGATGCCAGCCGTTGACATCGCACTTTTTCCAACTGAGAGCCTCAGAATCATGTCGGATCATCAACAAACCATGAAAGCGACACCCACAATGATCAAGAAACACCTCAGGAAAGATGGAACGACCCAGCAGGCTTCCAGTCGGACGAGGCAGGTTCGGCGCTCGGTGATTATCATCGACCGGATTGCCGACAAGACCATTACCATTGGCGGGATTATGGTCATCATGGCCGTTCTGGGTATCCTCGTGTTTCTGGTACTACAGACCCTGCCACTGTTTATGGGGGGGGAAACAACCAATAGGTTCTCTTATGCCATGGCCAAACCCTTTAATAATATTATCTATGCTGGAATAGATGAATATCAAACCATGACATTTGTGATCCAGAAAAAGGGAACGATTCGCCTGTTCCATTCCAGAACGGGTAGATCCCTGAAGGAATTGAACCTGGATTTGCAAGGCGCAGAGATCTCCACTTTTTCAGCCTCCATCGACAAAAAAGATATTGCCCTGGGACTGGCAGACGGAACCATTCGGCTGGTCAGAATTGACTATCAAACAGATATTATAACCCGGGAAAACCTGCCCGCCGGTTTGGAGGAACTGGATGCACGCGATTGGACGAACGGTTCCGAAATTTACTCAAAAATTCCCGGAGATCAATATCGTAAGGTCTCCCTCCTGATTGTGCCTGGAGAGCGCATTGTGGTAGATACGTCTGATAAACCCCTCATAGCAGTTGACTACAGAATCAGCGGTGAAGCAGAACGGCAGAAAAAGGCGTTCATTACCATTGACAACGGGGGCCATACCGTCCTGAATCTGGTCAAAACCCGGATGAACCTGATGACGGGAAAACGGAGGACAATCGTAGCGAAATCAGTCCTGCCGGCGTTGGATACCAATGTCCCAATCCACGCTGTCGTCATGACTGAAAATGCTGATATGGTGGTCATCGCCACAACAGATGGGCGAGCCTACCGGTTTGACACCAGCAATTTCAAATCTCCCAGACTGGTTGAGATTTCCCCTTTATTACCAAAAAATACCAGATTGACAACATTTGGATTTCTCAATGGGGGTCAGTCAATTCTGGTGGGTGGAGATGACGGATCACTTTCTATATTTTTTGTGATCAATGACCCCCTCCGGGGAACCAAGGATAAGAAAGCACTGGTGAAGGCACGATCATTTGAACCTGAGTCCTCACCGGTTGTCCGAACCATTCCTTCTAGCCGTGGTAAAAGCTTTGTTGCAGTTCACGAAAATGGCAATACCAGTGTCTTTCACGGAACCAGTCAGAAGCGGTTGATTGATCTACGGAACAACCGCTCTACCCCATCCCTGACCGCCATTCTGAGTCCCCGTCTGGATGGATTGATGACAATCAGTGAAGATGGCCTTGTCGAGCTGGTGGAATTTGCCGTTCCCCATCCGGAAACCACTTTCAAGACCCTGTTTCAGAAAGTTTGGTACGAGGGGTATACAAAACCCGGATACACCTGGCAGTCGTCTGCAGGTACCGATGATTACGAGCAGAAATTCTCCCTCATTCCCCTGATTTTCGGTTCGATCAAGGCGGCCTTTTATTCCATGCTGTTTGCCATACCCATCGCCATTCTCGGCGCGATTTATACGTCAGAATTCGTAGAGCCATCCATCAAGCGAGTGGTCAAACCCGCCATGGAAATGATGGCGTCCCTGCCGTCAGTAGTGCTGGGATTCGTGGCAGCACTGGTGCTTGCCCCGATTGTCGAAGATTGGATATCCGCCGTGCTGTTCTCCTTTTTGCTGATCCCATTGGCCCTGATTATCGGCGCGTTTTTATGGCAGATTCTGCCAGTCGACGTAACAATCCGCTGGCAGGGCTATCCGAAAATGATCGCCATGTTTATCCTGATCGCCCTGTCTATTCTGGTAGCCTCTCAGGTGGGAGACGGCATTGAACAGCTCTTTTTCGAAGGAGATTTCAAGGCCTGGCTGAACCTGGATACTGGCACGGCTTTCCCTTTTCTCTTTCTCATTCTGGTCCCGATCAGCATGCTGCTGACATCCATGGTGATGTCGAGTTATTATAATCAAACCATTCATAAACGGATCCGGTATTTTTCCAGACCGGCAGTTCTGGCCGTTGAAACGGGCCGCTGGGTTTTAACTGTTGTGATAACCATCCTGCTTGCCTATGGCGCAGCCAGATTTCTGACCATGTTAGGGATTGATGCCCGCAACGGTTTTGTCGGCACCTATGTCCAACGAAATACGCTGGTAGTTGGATTTGCGATGGGATTTGCCGTAATTCCGATTATTTACACCATTGCAGAAGATGCCCTGAGTTCTGTCCCCGACCACTTGAGGGCGGCCAGCCTCGGCTGCGGGGCCACTGTCTGGCAAACAACGATCTACGTTGTGCTGCCGGCCGCCATCAGTGGCGTATTCTCCGCTGTCATGATCGGTATGGGGCGGGCAGTCGGCGAAACCATGATCGTTGTCATGGCCGCCGGTAACACACCGCTACTTGACTGGAATATTTTCAATGGGTTGAGAGCGCTGTCAGCCACCATCGCCGTTGAGTTACCAGAGGCAGTTAAGGATGGAACCCTCTACCGGGTGCTATTTTTGTCCGGCCTGGTGCTATTCGCCATGACCTTCATCATTAATACGATTGCTGAGATCATCCGTCTTCGTTTCCGCAAACGCACCATGCAGCTATAATTATTTCAAAGCTGGAACCTTATGAAACAAACGCTCAATACCAAGCGAGACCTGAAACAGATTGATCTGTCAGCCAGAGGAGAACCCTTTTTGTGGACTATGGGGGGGGCCCTGGTGCTGGGTGTGATGATGATTGTTGGCTTTGTCCTGCTGATTTTCTGGAACGGGATTGTGACCTTTTATCCGAAACCCCTGGTCAAAGTGATGCTTGACAGTAGAAAAATCCTTGCTGGAGAAATTCATCGCACAGAAACGGTTCGGTTGGAAAATCACCTTTTCCAAGAGCTGGACGAAAAAAGCCGGACCTTTGTCAACAAGAACAAGGGTTATGCAAATCGAACCCTTTATAAAATCGGCAACTATGATCTCTACAACGAAGACTTTAAATGGGTAGCTGATTATGAGGTGAACACAATCAGTCAGCCAGAAAATTTGTACTATTTCGAACGCGTCGAATGGGGACCGTTTATTGGGACCATCGATTCCCTTCAACTGGACAGCCGGGTTATCAAACCGGATGGCGAAATATCCAGTATTCTTGCAGATGAGCACAAAAAGGCTGTTGCAAGAAGAAGAACCATTGAGAAAATTGAAAAAGATGAAATTTCTGAAATCAGCTATCGATTGGAAAAGGAGCGGCTGGCGCTGAAACGCATTGGAATGGAAACAGGCCGGGATGCTACAGAATACCATGAAGCGGACAAGGACTATCAGGCCCATCTGGCGGATATGAGCCTCCTTTACCAGAAGCTGCAGAAAAAAGCAGATCGGATTAAGACAACAAATCAGTTATACACGATCACCTTGAGAGAGGTGGAAGGGAAAACCAAGACTATTAAACTGTCAGACCTGGTCCGGTTCTATCCCGCCAATTCTATTTCTTTCACTCAGAAAATGGGGATCTATTTCTCACGCTGGGCTGAATTCCTGACTGCAGAACCTCGGGAAGCCAACACAGAGGGCGGTGTCATGCCGGCAATTTTCGGCACGGTGATCATGACCCTGCTGCTGGTTGTCTTCGTGGCCCCTTTCGGCATTATGGCTTCGCTGTACCTCCGGGAATATGCCCGACAGGGAATTCTGGTTTCTGTCGTCAGAGTCTGCGTTAACAACCTGGCCGGGGTACCCTCTATTGTTTACGGTGTTTTTGGTCTGGGATTTTTTGCTTACATCCTGGGAGGATCCATCGACTCTCTTTTCTTCCCCGAAAAACTACCCAGCCCGACCTTCGGGACCGGCGGACTTTTATGGGCGGCATTAACACTGGCCCTGTTGACGGTGCCAGTGGTCATTGTCGCAACAGAAGAGGCGCTGGCTTCAGTTCCGCAGTCCCTCAGGGAGGGATCACTGGCCTGCGGGGCTTCCAAATGGCAGACCATTAAGAACATTGTTCTTCCCAAAGCACTACCGGGGATTCTAACCGGTTTGATCCTGGCCATGGCCCGGGGAGCTGGCGAAGTTGCCCCATTGATGCTGGTGGGAGTGGTAAAATTGGCGCCTGAGCTTCCTCTTGATGGTCACTTCCCGTATATACACCTGGAGAGAAGCTTCATGCATCTTGGGTTCCATATTTTTGATGTCGGGTTTCAGTCACGGAATTCAGAAGCCGGAAAACCGATGGTGTTTGTGACCACACTGCTACTGATCGCTCTGATCGCGGTCATGAACGCTTTCGCTATTTACATTCGCAATCGTTTGAACCGAAAGTACGCTTCGGATCATTTTTAATCCTTGGAGACGTCAAATGACAGCAACCGCTGTGCAAACAAATGAAACCTCTGAAACCGTTTACCACGTCCAGAAGGGACCTGACGGTACCATTGTCGAAATTGACAATTATTCCCTGTGGTATGGAAAGAAGCAGGCACTGTTCAATAATCGCATCGAAGTTGAAAAAGGCCTGGTAACCGCTTTGATCGGTCCTTCGGGCTGCGGAAAATCAACACTACTGAGATCACTAAACCGGATGAACGACCTGATAGACGGTTTGCACACTACAGGTGAGATTCGACTGGACGGGGCAAATATTTTTGAGAAAAATGTGGATGTGATCAGCCTGCGAAAACGGATGGGCATGGTCTTTCAGAAACCCAACCCTTTTCCCATGTCCATTGCCGACAACGTCGTCTATCCGCTACGGGTCGATGGTGTCCGGGACCGAAATCTCCTTTCAGAAACAGTCGAGAAATCTCTTAAGGGAGCTGCACTCTGGGACGAAGTTAAAGACCGACTTCGGGAAAGCGCCCTTGGACTATCAGGTGGTCAGCAGCAGAGACTCTGCATTGCCCGGGCCATTTCCGCCGAACCGGAAGTGCTGTTGATGGATGAACCGTGTTCAGCTCTTGATCCTCTTGCCACTATCAAGATAGAAGACCTGATTAACGAGTTGAAAGGTCGCTTTTCTATCATTATTGTGACTCACAATATGCAACAAGCCGCCCGGGTTTCCGACAACACTGCCTTTATGTACCTGGGGGATATTATCGAGTATGGCCAGACCGACACGATCTTCACTAATCCACTAAGTTTAAAAACCCAGGACTATGTGACAGGACGATTTGGGTAAGATAAACTGATAAGAAGCCCACTAAATAAAGCAAATCAAATAAGGAAAGCAGATGATACAACACTTCCATAGAGAACTGGACAAGATAAAAAAAATGATTCTGTCCCTGAGTGCCTTGGTTGAAGAGCGTGTGCACCTTGCTATCATATCCGTTATGGAAAATGATGCAGAGATTGCACTGAATATCATCAAATCTGATCAAGAGATTGATGCGCGGGAAGTAGAGATCGAAGAAGAGTGCCTCAAAGTAATCGCATTACATCAACCAGTTGCCATCGACCTGCGGTTTCTCATCACCGTCATCAAAATCAACAGTGATCTGGAGCGGATTGGGGATCAGGCCGTCAATATTGCGGAAAGGGTTCAGGTGATCGCTAAACAGAATCCATGTGATTTTGTTTTCGATTACACCGTTATGGCAGATAAGGCGCAACAGATGCTTCATGACAGCCTGGATGCCTTTGTGAATCTTGATTCTGATTTGGCTCATCGGGTCATTGAAATGGACGATGAAGTTGACCGTCTGCAATCAGACGCTTATGACCAAATCAAGCAGGCAATGGAAGATAAACGGGACTGCCTGAGTTACCTGATTAACCTGTTACTCGTTTCCAGGCACCTGGAGAGACTAGCCGACCACGCCACCAATATTGCAGAAGAGATCATCTTCCTGGTAGAAGGCGAAATTGTCCGACACAGTGATGAAAAGGAGCGCAAGGCATGACTCAGAAAAAAATTCTCCTGGTTGACGATGAAGAAGACATCCTGGAGCTTCTCTCCTATAATCTTCGTCGGGAAGGATATCAGGCCTTTGGCGTTATGACCGGAGAAGCCGCATTGAAAAAAGTGGAGACAGACACACCTGACCTGATCATTTTGGACTTGATGCTTCCCGGAATTGATGGGCTGGAAATCACCCGCAAGCTGAAATCCAACCCGAAAACGGCAAAAATACCGATCATTATGCTGTCAGCGAAAGGCGAAGAATCTGACATTGTCACAGGCCTGGAACTTGGCGCTGACGATTATATCACAAAACCTTTTTCACCCAGAATCTTGATCGCCCGGGTTAAGGCCATGATCCGTCGAGATACATTACCGAAAGAAGATACAGAACACGTCATCCATATTCACAATGGCATGATTCACCTCGGGCGACGAGAGGTCGTCATCGATGAACATTTTGTTGAATTGACCTATACTGAATTTCAAGTATTGTATTACCTTGCCAGGCGACCCGGTTGGGTAGCCACCCGATCCCAGATTGTTGATGCTGCCAAAGGGACAGATTATATTGTGACTGATCGCAGTGTTGATGTTCAAATTGTCGGGCTGAGAAAGAAACTCGGCATCTGGGGAAAGAATATTGAAACCGTCAGAGGCGTCGGATATCGAATGAAGGAACAAAAAGATGACAAAAAATAGAAAACTGATCTGGAAACTCTATCCGTCTTTTCTCCTTGTCACCCTTATCTCACTCATATCAGTGACAGGATACACGGTGAACTCCATTCGTCAGTTCTTTCTGGAACAAAATAGAAACTCTCTGGCTGTCCAGTCCAGACTGCTGGAAGACCAACTGAGACCCTTTATTCTGTCGCAAGATGAAACGAAAATCGATTCTCTGACCAAAAACTTCAAAGAGGACATCAACACCCGTATCACTGTGATCCTGCCAGACGGAAAAGTGGTTGGCGATACACTGGAGAGCCCCCGGTATATGGATAACCATGCGAATCGGCCTGAAATACAGACTGCCATGCTAGGCGGAGTCGGTTATTCCACTCGCTTCAGCGGAACTCTGCAGCAGGAGATGATGTATGTCGCCAGACCAATGAAAGATCAGGGTGAGATCAAGGCGGTGATCAGGGCCTCTGTCGCCATCACATCCCTGGAAGAGAAACTGAATATCATCCAACTGGACCGGGTCATCTGGGGGATTCTCACAGCCATGATTGCATCCGTCATCTGCCTGATCATCTCCAGGAGAATCAGCCAACCCATTGAGGAGATGAAACAAGGGGCTCGACATTTTGCACAGGGGAACCTGAAATACCGACTTTCGTTGCCCGATATCCTGGAATTTTCCAGCCTGGCAGAATCCATGAACCAGATGGCTGCCGACCTGGAAAGCCGGATCGTAACCATTGCAAATCAACGCAATGAGTATGAAGCTGTTCTCTCCAGCATGGTAGAGGGCGTGATCGCTGTCGATCGGAATGAAAATGTCATCAACATCAATCAGGCAGCGGCTAAAATGCTGAACATCAACCCGGATGTTCTGAGGAACCCCAGCATCCAGGAGATGATCCGAAACAGCAAAATGCAGGCCTATATCAAGGATACATTAAATAATGGTAGGCTGAACGTCGATGATATTGTGGTCACACAACGTGATTCAGAAATAGTTTTCAACTTCAGAAGTATGCCACTGTTCGACTCCAGTGAAGAACAAATCGGAGCCCTGGCCGTCATGAATGATGTGACACGACTGAGACTGTTGGAGACAATGCGAAGTGATTTTGTCGCCAACGTTTCACACGAACTGAAAACCCCTTTGACAGCCATCAAGGGATTCGTTGAAACAATGATTCATAACTCCATGGTGGAGAGTCCCGAAGAAGCAGATCGTTTCTTAAAGACCATCTTGAAAAATGCCGACCGCTTAAATATGATCATCGAAGATTTGCTGTCACTGGCCAGAATTGAAAAACTGACCAACGATGAATCGGGGTTTATCAGCCAACAGAACAGTATCAAAGCAATTATCGAATCGGCCGTTCAGGTGGTCCAAGTCATGGCAGAAAAAAAGAGTATTGATATCAAAATCACAAATACAGACACTCTGCAGGCGGGCTGTGATCCGGATCTGATCGAGCAAGCGCTGATCAACCTGATGGAAAATGCCATCAAATATAGCGGCAATAACAGCAAAGTCGAAATAGATTATGGAATCTTAAATAATGAAACCTTTATCAGTGTGATTGACAATGGTCCTGGAATTCATCACAAGCACATCTCCCGTTTGTTCGAACGCTTCTATCGGGCGGACAAAGCCAGAAGCAGAGAACTCGGCGGCACCGGTCTGGGTCTGGCCATTGTCAAACACATCACCCAGTTGCATTCCGGTCGGGTCACGATCAACAGTGAACTTGGAAAGGGAAGTACTTTTACCATTCATCTGCCGCAGTAAATTCATCCACATTTCTGAGAGAAAAAGGACACTCTTATCCAAATCCTGGAAGCGATACCTCCTGGTCTACTTTCGATGGAGACAACGAAGACCAGTATCGCTTCAAGATCCTCGTCTATCCGTGTTCAATCCCGGCAAGAGAAATCAGTGGACTGAAAATGATATTCTCAATCTTTTGGTGTTTTCAAGAACCTTGCCTGTTGATAATAGACAGTCCGGTTTTTTTAGCAAAAGAATGTCCTGGATGGCTTCAGAATATGATGACAGAGGATTTGGCCCGAGTGCTGACTGACGAGAACGAATTACCGTGTCTAATTGTTGAAGCAGGTTGTTACGGGATTTGAAGCCCAACCGTACGAAAACGTACGCTAAGATAAGATAATATGTTTCAATCCATTATTTTCATTCAATAATTTGTACACAGTTAATAGGGGGGTGATTATCTAAAATCATTTTAAGACCTAAGAAAAGTAATTTGATTCCTTATTGCGGATCTTGATTGAAATACTGTCGTCTCCAGGTCGGAATCGAACCTCTATCTTGAACCCCTGTACGGATAAACTTCATTATCTGGGCATGTAAAAACAGCTTCAAGTGTAGTTATAATATTCGTTATGCCAGTTTTGAAAGTCAATTCGCAGCAAGAATATTCTGGCATATTATTAACAGTTTATTTTTAGCATCCGTAGTTAGTGGCTCCACCCAATTCCAATTTGTACGACGACCTTTTTGGCCTGTGGGTCGTCCACTCAGTGGAGACACTTTACTGTAACGCTCGATACCTTCTTCATCCAAAATGGCCACAATATTTTGGATTTTCATTTTAATACTCTTGGTACTTCTATTTTCGAGAGATTCAATTTTTTCTAACCCACCGAAATCATCTTCACCGTACAAAGCAGCATAGGTGCAAAGAATGATTTCATTTTTTGTATACAATTTCTTTTTCATATTTAATAACCTCAAGTATTGTGATATACCTGATATGTGTGGTTATAAGTGAGATTATATGTAGAATTAATCAGTAATGTCCGGTTAGGTTTTTGCAGGTAAAAAAAGCAAAATAATTCATTTAAGTACTTGACTTTTTAAGACAAAAAATTTTCCAAACATTTTATGGAGATATCGAAATGAAGAGCTGTTTTAAA
>Ga0208904_1000995_pt1 | contig 20715 bp, 28 predicted proteins | sample AntAceMetag02UKB_FD_184774 | JGI IMG/M metagenome (GOLD analysis project Ga0208904, IMG submission 184774) | Saline lake microbial communities from Ace Lake, Antarctica - Antarctic Ace Lake Metagenome 02UKB (SPAdes) (version 2) | ecosystem: Environmental > Aquatic > Non-marine Saline and...
AACAATAGTTAAAATAGCAATAGCAATAAATCCAAGTAAAACAAATAATTGTGACTGATCATAAGTTACTAAAAATTGTTGAGTTGCGCCAGGTAATCCAGCAATAATACCAGCAAAAATTAACAAGGAAATTCCATTGCCAATATGCTTTTCTGAAATTAATTCACCTAACCACATTAAGAAAATAGTGCCAGCAGTAATGGTAATAATAATAGAAGTTAATTGGATAGAGGTAATGTCACCTAAAATTTGAGTAGATGAATTGCGTAATAAAGCAATCATGCCATAAGATTGTAAAGCAGCTAATGGTACGGTTACATATCTAGTCCACATTGCTATTTTCTTGCGTCCACTTTCTTCTTTTTGCATTTCTTCTAAAGCTGGTACAATCATCGCTAATAATTGAAAAATAATTGAGGCAGTAATATATGGAGCTATTCCCATCATAACAATAGAAAAATTCTCCATTCCCCCACCAGAGAAAAGATTCATTAAACCTAAAATTTGATTAGACGCAAAAAATTCTTTTAAAGCAATAACATCAACTCCTGGAATTGGAATATGAGCTGCTAATCTAAAAATGGCCAACATGGCCAATACAAACAGAATATTTTTACGCAAATCTTTTGCTTTCCAAATTTGTGAAAGTTTATTTAACATATTTTATTTAGCTAATTTACGTGTACTTTTTTTAATAGACGAAATTAATTTTCCGCCAACTTTTTTAATCTGCTCTTCTACAGTCTTACTAATCTTTACTTTACTAAATTCTAAATTCTTTACTTTCAATTCCCCTTTGCCTAAAATTTTCACTGGTTCTTTTACTGTTTTAATTAATCCAATTTTAACTAAAGTACTTGGATTAACTTTTTGATTTTCTTTAAAGTTTTTATTTAAATCAGTTAAATTTACTACTTGATTATTTGGTTTATCACTTTTGAATCCACGCAACTTTGGAGTTTGCAATAAAATCTGTTTCATACCTTTGCGTTTTAATCCTGACTTACCACCACTACGTGATCTTTGTCCTTTTTGTCCACGCCCACTATAAGTACCGTGACCGGAAGCATTGCCTCTGCCCACTCTTTTTTTCTTTTTAATTGCGCCCTTAGCTGGCTTAATTGTATGTAAACTTAACATATTATTTATTTACTCTCTTTAATTTTATTATCTTCTTTTTTTTCACTATCTTTCTTTTTATTATCTTGTGGTACATCTATTTTTTTCAAACTATCCAAGGCTGCTACTACACATTTTACAATATTTACCTTATTATTACTACCTTGGATCTTACCAACTATACTATTAATACCTACTAATTCTAAAATTATTCTCATTGCTCCGCCCGCAATAATACCAGAACCTTGCTTGGCTGGCTTCATCATAATACGAGCTGCTCCTAATTTATAATTTAAATCATGAGCAATAGTACCATTAATAATTTGAACATTAACGATATTTTTCTTTGCTTGAGATACTGCTTTTGAAATAGCTTCAGTAACGTCAGCTGATTTTGATAAACCAATAGCAACTCGTCCTTTTTTATCACCAATAGCAACACAAGCACGAAAACGCATTCTTTTTCCACCTTTCATCACACGAGTAACACGAGCAATGTGAACAATTTTTTGTTCAAATTCATCTTTTTCTCTTTGATCTCTTCGTCCACCCGTTCTTTTTCTTTTACCATCAAATTTTCTATTACCACCAAATTTTGATGTTCTTTGATTGCTTGGTTCTTTTTTATCAGATGATTTATCATTACTAACCTCAACTGCTTTAACATCAGTCTTTTTCTTGTCCTCTGTAGCCCTGCCTTGCCGGCAGGCAGGCTTGGCAGAAGTGGATTCTGTTGGTGATTTAGTTGTTTTATTTTCTTCTAACATATTTTATTTAAAAATTTGTTGTTTAAAAATTATTATATTTGTAATCCTGCTTCTCGAGCAACATCTGCTACCGATTTAACTCTTCCGTGATATTTATTTCCTCGTCTGTCAAAAACTACTTCTTTAATTCCTTTTTCTTCTGCTTTCTTTGCTAATAACTCCCCTGCCTTAGCACTAATTTCTAATTTTGTACCTTTATCTTTAATTGCTTTAGTGTCAACACTAACTAATGTTTTACTAGTTTGATCATCAATTAACTGTAAAAATAATCCTTTATTGCTTTTAAAAACACATAATCTAGGGCGCTTGGCAGTACCAAAAATCTTAGCACGTACTCGTACCTGTCTGTGTTCTTTATTCTTTTGGATTCTTTTTTGATCTTTATTCATATAATTAATCTAATTAAGCAGAACTAGCTGCTGTTTTTCCAGCCTTTCTTCTGATAACTTCGTCAATATATTTAATACCCTTACCTTTATAAGGTTCTGGTTTTCTGATTTTTCTAATTTGAGCGGCTGCTTCTCCAACTTGTTGTTTATTAATACCGCTAACAGTAATAATATTTTTTTCTACTTTACCAGCAACGCCTTGAGGTAATTCATAGTCAACTGGATGAGAATAACCAACATTCAATGTTAATTTATTACCAGTAATGCTAGCTTTATAGCCAACTCCATTTATTTCTAATTGTTTTTCAAATTCTTTATTAACTCCATCAACCATATTTTGAATCAATACTCTATACAATCCCCAGAAAGCTTTACTTTTATTATTTTTTTCATCAACTCTGCTAACTTTAACAAATTTCTTACCATCTTCTTCTATTAGTTCAATTTTGACAGCCAAGTGAGGTGCTTGTTTTAATTCACCTTTTGGTCCTTTTACAATTATAAAGTCATCCTGAATTTTTACTTCAGTTCCACTGGGAATTTCAATTGGTAATTTTCCAAGTCTGGACATACTTTTATTATTTTAATTATTTTTGTTATCCTACGAAGTACGAATTAGTACGAATATAACGAATTCGTAAATTCGTATCAATTCGTACTTCGTAGAAACTAATAAATTTCACAAATTACTTCTCCGCCAATTTTTTCTTTTCTAGCTTTCTTATTTGTTATTAATCCTCTTGAGGTAGAAATAACTGCAATACCTAAATTATTTAAAACATAAGGTAAATGATCATGACTAGAATAAATTTTTCTACCTGGCTTACTAACTTTCTTTAAACTAATCATTACTGGTTTGCCATTATTTTTATATTTTAATCTAATTAATAATTCATTATAACTTTTATCTTTTCCTTTTTCAATTTTTTGAACATCATTAAGCCAGCCTTCTGTAACTAGAAGCTTTGCCAAATTATGTTTAAACTTGCTAAACGGTAAAATCACTTCGGGCTTTTTAACGGCCTGGGCATTTCGTATACGTGTTAACATGTCTGCAATTGGATCTGTCATAGTGAATTTATTAATTTTATTTATTGAATATTTTTATAATTTTATTACCAACTTGATTTTGTGATTCCTGGTAAATTTCCGCTATTAGCTAATTCTCGAAAACAAATTCTACACAAATCAAAGTCTCTCATATAGCCATGTTGTCTACCACAACGCCAACAACGCCGTACTTTGCGGGTAGAAAATTTTGGATGTTTATTTGATTTGGAAATTTGTGCTTTAGTAGCCATATTAATTATTTTTCATTTTTTTTAATAAATGGAAATCCTAATAACTTTAATAATTCTAAACCTTCTTCTTTACTTTTTGCGCTTGTAGCTATGCAAACTTCTAGACCATGAATCTTTTCAATCTCATCAGCGCTAATTTCAGGAAAAGCAATATTTTCTTTAAAACCAATACTTGCATTACCTTGACGATCAACTATTTTCTGAGATATACCACGAAAATCTCTAACTCTAGGAAAAGAAACATGAACTAACTTTTCTATAAAATCATACATTTTTTTCTGACGTAAAATTGTAGATAAACCTACAATAGCGCCTTCTCTTACCTTGAATGAAGCAATTGACTTTCTGGATTTATTTTTGATTGGTTGTTGTCCAGTAATTTTTCTTAAAGTATTTTCAACATTTTCAATATAAGCTTTATCTTTATGAACACGGCCAACACCAACATTAACTGTTACTTTTAACAATTTTGGTACAGCTAAATTATTTTTATATCCAAATTTTTCTTTTAGCTGAGGAATTATTTCTTTTTGATATTTTTCTTTAATATTCATATTAGTCTATTGGTTGTTCACATTTTTTACAAATACGCACCTTTTTTTTATTTTCTAAAATCTTATACCCCACTCTAACATCTTTACCACATTTAGGGCAAATTAATATTAAATTAGATATATTTAATGGTGCTGGAAACTCAATTCTTTGTCCCTTTTCACCTTCTTTACGTGGACGTAAATGTTTAATTAATAAATTTCTGCCTTCTACGCTAACTGTTTTTTTGGACAGAAAAACTTGCAACACCTTACCGGTTTTACCTTTATCTTTTCCTGCAATTATTTTAACTTTGTCTCCTGTTTTTATCTTCATATTTGTTCAAAATTATTTGTACGGGTCTAACTTTACGTCAAACCATTAATTCGAATTCGCGGTACGGACTTAAACTTACTCAGATAAATGCGAATGCTCCGAATAATTCTAAAAAACTTTATTAAAATTATTTGGGGCATTCGGATTATTGTACTTCCGTTTTAATCCGTATGAAGTATTTGGATTAATGGATTGTAAATGATTTAAGTACGTACTGAATTATTTCTATTTCTATAATACCTCAGGTGCTAATGAAATTATTTTATTATAACCTCTATCACGTAATTCACGAGCCACTGGACCGAAAATACGAGTTCCTTTTGGTTCTTTATTTTTTTTATCAATTATTACGCAAGCATTTTCATCAAAACGTAAACAAACTCCATCTTTGCGTTTGATTTCTTTTCTAGTTCTAACAATTACTGCATGTAACACATCGCCTTTTTTAACCATGCTATGTGGCACTGCTTCCTTAACGGTAATTGTAATAATATCACCAATTCTAGCGTATCTTTTTTTATTGCCACCCAAAACCTTAATGCATTGAACTTTCTTTGCACCTGTGTTATCGGCTAATTTTAACATTGATTGTGTCTGTAACATACTTTTATTACAATTGACAGTTAACAATTGACAATTGACCAAAAGATTTTTAAATCAAGTGTTAAATGTTAAATGTCAGGTGTCATGTGTTATTTAATATAATACTCTCCATCTTTTATTTTTACTTAATGGTCGACATTCAATAAAGTTTACTTTATCCCCTTCTTTATATTGATTCTTTTCATCGTGTACTTTATATTTTTTACTAATAGTAAAACTCTTTAAATATTTTGGATGTCTTTTAGTACTATCAATCTTTACTACGATGGTCTTATCCATTTTATCACTTAAAACAATGCCCTTGAATTTTCGTTCAATTTTTTTCTTTACTTCCTTATCCGCCTTAGTCTCGTCTATCGAGACGGGGGAGGATTTTTTAATATCTTTTTGCTCTGTCATAATATTTTAATTATTTTTCAATATCTTTACTATTTAATAAAGTTAAAATTTGGGCAATTGTCTTTTTAACAATTCTTAATTCTCTAACATTTTTTAATTGCTTAGCCGCATCTTTAAAATTAAGTTCTCTTAACTTTTCTCTTTTATCTCTTAAGAGTTTATGTAATTCTGATATTGATTTTTGTTTTAATTCTTTTAATTCCATAGTTCAAGTTACTTAATTTGGTTTTAAATATTTATCAAACCATTAATTCGAATTCGCTGTACGGACTTAAATCTACTCAGATGAATGCGAATGCTCCGAATAATTCTAAAAAACTTTATTAAAATTATTTGGGGCATTCGGATTATTATAAATCCTTTTTAATCTGTATACAGTATTCGGATTAAACGATCACAAATTATTTAAATATATACTAAATAATTTCTAGCTTTATTTCTTTACAAATTTACATTTGATAGGCATTTTATAAATAGCTAATTCAATTGCTCGCTTAGCCATATCATCTGCTACACCTTCTAATTCAAATATGATTCTTCCTTTATTTACAACTGCTACAAAACGATCGGGAGCACCTTTACCTTTACCCATGGGAATTTCTCCACCTTTTTTAGTTAATACTAAATCAGGGAAAATTCTAATCCACATTTTACCACCACGCTGAACATATCTAGTAATCACTCTACGAGCAGCTTCAATTTGACGAGAGCTTACCCAGCCTGCTTCTACTGACTTCATAGCAAAACTTCCAAAATTAATTTCTGTACCTCTAGTACTAGTTCCTTTTGGTTTTATCTGAAAATGTTTTCTATGTTTTTGTTTCTTTGGTGCTAACATAATGAGTTAGTTTAACTAGTTACTTAGTTAATTAGTTACTTAGTTTTTTGATGGTAAACTAGGTCACTAATTAACTAAGTAATTTCTATTTTCTATTTTTTTGATTTAAATATATATTAAGTGCCTTCTACTAATTTTTATTTCCTACAACTTCACCTTTCTTATCTTCTTCTTTACTAAAAACTTCTCCTTTATAAATCCAAACCTTTAAGCCAATAACTCCATAAGTAGTATTAGCAGCTCCGCGGGCATAATCAATATCAGCTCTTAAAGTATGTAAAGGAATTTTACCAACAATTATTTTTTCTGATCTAGCAATTTCTGCTCCATTTAAACGCCCTTTACAAAGAACTTTAACTCCTAGTGAACCTGCTCTTTGCACTCTGCCAACTGCTTGCTTCATTACTCTTTTAAAAGGCATTCTTTTTTCTAAATCAACTATCATTGACTGTAATACAACCTGAGCTGATAAATTAGGTCGATCAACTTCATTAATATTTAAACTTATTTCATTTATTTTAAATTTTGGTAAAAATCGTTTTTTAATATCCTTTTTTAAAATCTCTGCGCCTTCTCCACCACGACCAATTACTAATCCTGGTTTAGCAGTAAATATAGAAATAGTAATTTTCTTAGCTCCACGCTCAATCTCTACTCGGTCAACGCCAGCTTCTATTAATTTTTTAGTAATATACTTTCTAATTTTTACATCTTGTTCTGTTTGTCTAATATAATCTTTCCCAGTACTAAACCACTTGGATTGCCAAGTGTGGATGATTCCTATTCTAAAAATTTTTGGATTTACTTTTTGTCCCATGTTTTTAGTTTTTAGTCTTTAGTCTAAAACCTGCCTGCCGGTAGGCAGGTCTTAAAGTCTGAAAGTCAATTATTTATTAAATACTTTTGACTTTATAAACTTTACGATTCTTAGTTAATTTATCCTGATTTTCTTCTAAATATTTTTGAAACAAAACCTTTTTTACCGCCCTCTGCTCGGGCGTGTCCGCCTCGTCCTTCACGACGTGGATCGTTTATTTCTTTTACTACTTCTTCTAATTTATCTACACTTTCACCAAAAACATCCTCTTTTTTATTATCTACAGCTTTGACATCAGGTGAAGCAGGCAAAGTTTTTTCATCCTTTGCTGTCGTGCTTTTTACTTTCGACTTTTTACTTTCGACTTCTTTGTTCATATCACCTAATTTTACTGGAGCTTCTACCACTTGTTTCTTACCTGCCTTTTCACCACTGTCTTTAATTTCAGCTAATACTAAATTAATATGACTATTTCTTTTTCTAATTGTAGTTGCTCTACCATGCGCTCTAGGCATCCAACGTTTTAATGTCGGCGCTTCATCAATTCTAACTTCTTTGATAAATAAATTATCTTCATCTAATTCAAAATTATGCTTAGCATTGGCAACTGCAGAATTAACTAATTTCATTACTGGCAAAGTCGCTCTTTTATTCATAAACTTTAAAGTATCTATTGCTTTATCAACTTTCATTCCACGGACAGCATCAACTACCAAGCGTACTTTCTTGGGAGATATCTTAATAAATTTTGCAGATGCTTTTATTTGCATAATTGTTCAACTTTATTTATACGGGTTTAATTTTACGTCAAACCATTAATTCCTGTCTCGCCTGCGACTTACCAAAGCGGACGAATTCGCTGTACGGACTAAAATGTCCTTACTAAAAAATTTCTACTATTTCTTCTGATCTTTAGCTTTTTTACCACCATGACTAACAAATTTTCTAGTGTGAGAAAATTCTCCCAACTTATGTCCAACCATGTTTTCAACTATAGATACTGGAATATGCTGTCTACCATTATGAACACCAATGGTAAATCCTACCATTTCTGGAGTAACAGTACAAGATCTATCCCATACTTTTATAACTTTCTTATCACCTGGCTTTAAATCTTTAATTTTTTTTATTATACCCTCATTTATATAAGGGCCTTTTTTTAAACTTCTTGACATAACTATTTTAATTATTTTCTCTTTTTATTCTTTCTTCGTTTGATTATTAATTTATCAGATGGTCTTGATTTACGCGTCTTAACTCCCATTGCTTTCTTACCCCAAGGTGTTTTTGGTGCTTTTAAACCAATTGGCTGGTTACCTTCACCACCACCATGCGGATGATCAACTGGGTTCATGGCGCTACCACGTACAGTTGGTCTTATTCCCAAATATCTTTTACGACCTGCTTTACCTAATTTAACTAAACGTTTATCTGGATTACTTACTTTTCCAATAGTAGCTAAACAATCTTTAGGAATCAATCTTATTTCACCTGATGGCATTTTAATTTGTGAATATTTATCTTCAGTAGCCATGACATAAATAACATTACCAGCTCCGCGGGCAATCTGCCCACCCTTACCTGGCTTCATTTCAACATTAGATACTTCTACTCCAGCCGGTATATATTTCGCTGACATGCGATTACCTGTTTTAATTTCAATCTTATTTTGTGAAGAAACAATTTGATCTTTAACTTTTAATCCATCCACTGCAATCATATATCTTTTTTCTCCATCATTATAACATACTAAAGCAATACGAGCGCCTCTATTAGGATCGTACTCAATAGTCTTGATTATTCCTGGTATATCAAATTTATCTTGTTTAAAATCAATTATTCTTAATCTACGCTTAGCTCCACCACCTCTATGTCGAATGGTAATTTTTCCTTGTGAATTTCTGCCTGCCTTTTGTTTTCTAGGCGCAAGTAAACTCTTTAAAGGAGTCTTTGCAGTAATATCAGAAAAATCATCAAAGGTTGCTTGACGTCGTCCCGGTGTAGTTGGTTTTACTTTCTTAATACCCATATTAGTTAGTCAAAAGTTATAAAGTCGTATAGTCATAAAGTCATTAAATATGACACTTTTGACTTTTTGACTTTAGACTTTCAGACTTATTTATACTCCTTCATAAACTTGGATGCTCTTTCCTTTTGGTAGAGCAATAATAGCTTTTCTCCAATCTTTTCGTTTTCCATGATATCTGCCAGTTCTAACTTTTTTTCCTTTCATATTGATCACATTAACACTAACTGGCTTAATTCCATAAACTGCTTCAATAGCCTTAGCTACTGATATCTTATTTGCATCAACGCCAATTTCAAAAACATATTTTCCTTCTGCATTCATACTAGCAGCTTTTTCAGTTATTAATGGTTTTACTAAAATTCTATATGCTTGATCAAACTTCTTGTCATTTTTAATTTCCTTACCAGTAGAATCTTTTTTAACATTACTATCACTATATAATTCTTTCATACTTTTCTTGTCGTCTTTTTTTTCTTTCTTAACTTCATCTTTTTTAACATCTTTAACAGGAGCAACTGTTTGCTTTTCTTCTTTATCATCTTTAATTGTTTTCTTGTTAAAAATACTCATATTAAATTTCTACTGTTTTTTACTGTAAATTTTTTCTAATTGCTTTACTCCATCAACTGTCAAAACTAAATTTTTATATTTTAATAAATCAACAACATTAATATTTTCTAAACGAGCTACTTCTACATCTTTTAAATTGCTAATAGCTCTATTAGTATTGTCATCTTTTTTATTAATTAAAACCAAAAAACTTCGTTTTGTTTTTTCTTTATCATCTGTTTGTAAAACTTTTTTTTCTAAATTACTAAAAATTTCATTTGCTTTTTTAGTCTTTGCTTCTGGAAATTCAATTTTATCTAATAATATTAAAGCATTGTGTTTAGCTTTATCTGATAATACCATTATTAATGCTTGCTTTTTCATCTTAATATTAATCTTTTTAGAAAAATTTTTATCTTTTCTTGGACCAAAAGTAATTCCACCACCAATCCAAATAGGACTTCTACTAGTACCTGCTCTAGCACGACCAGTTCCTTTTTGTTTCCAAGGTTTGCGTCCACCACCGTGAACTTCACTTCTATCTTTTGTATGTGCTAATACTTGTCGTTCATTTGACATTTGAGCTACTACAGCTTGATGCACTAAACTTTCATTAATTTTCACTTCAAACACGTCAGGATTTAATTCCTGTTCACTTATCTTTTCTGCATTTTGATTGTAAACTGTAGTTTGCATGATAGTTAATTAGTTGCTTAGTTTACCCCGCCTATAAAAAAGGTCAGGGTTAATTAGTTACTTAGTTTGCTCTTTTTCTTCTTTATCTTTACTTTCAACTTTTTCCTCCTTAGTTTCCTCTTTTATTTCTTCCTTGTCCGCTATAGCTTCAGCGGAGGCGAATTTCTTTTCCTCAACTTTTTCTTCCTTGGCCTCTTCTGACTTTAGACTTTCTGACTTCTTGTCCTCCGTAGCTTTAGCGGAGGGGGATGGACTTTCAACTTTGGACATCTCGCCTTCACCTTTAATTATTACTAAACCATTTCGTGCACCAGAAATTCCTCCCTTAATATATAAAATATTATTTTCTTCATCAACTTGAATTACTTTTAAATTCTTAATGGTTACTTGATCATCTCCCATGTGACCACCCATTTTTGTTCCTTTAAATACATGAGCAGGGCCAGTAGCACCAATAGAGCCAGGCATACGTAATTGATCTTTGTGTCCATGAGTAGCTAAACTACCATGAAAACCATGACGTTTAACCACGCCTTGGAATCCTCTACCTTTAGAACTACTAGTTACTTCAATCTTATCACCTTCTGCAAAACTTGAAACATCGATTTGATCACCTTTTTTTAATTCAGTTTTGTCTTTATCATTCTTGTCCGCCGTAGCTTTAGCGGAGGAGGGTTTAATTCTTAATTCACGTAAATATCTAAAATTACCTAAACCTTTCATGTGTCCTAATTGAGGCTTATTAATATTTTTTTCTTTCTTTTCTCCATAACCAAACTGAACGGCAGAATAACCATCTTTTTCATCAGACTTTATTTGAACTACTGTGCAAGGGCCGGCTTGAACTTTGGTAACCGCAACTGCTTGACCATCTTCAGTAAAAATCTGAGTCATTTCTATTTTTTTTCCCATTAAAAACTTCATTTTATTTTTCTATTAAACTTTTATACTCCTACAAATTACAAATTTTTTACAAATATACAAATTTGAATATTTTTAATTAATAAAAATTCCAATTTGTATATTTGTGTTTGATTTGTATATTTGTAGTAATAAAAAAACTGGTTCTTACAACAAAAAACCAGAACATAAATAATTCTTATTTGGTTTTGTTATTGTGTTTTTAAATGTTATTTCCTTGTAATATCAATTTTTCATTAAAGCACTTCCTTTAAAGGGGTTATTTTAATAAGTATTGATAAATTGTTCAACTTTATTTATACGGGTCTAACTTTACGTCAAACCATTAATTCCTGTCTCGCCTACGACTTGCCAAGGCGGACGAATTCGCTGTACGGACTTAAATCTACTCAGATTCACCCCGTGAGATAGTGCAAAGCAATCTAACGGGGTTAATGCGAATGCTCCGAATAATTCTAAAAAACTTTATTAAAATTATTTGGGGCATTCGCCTGCCTGCCGGTAGGCAGGGATTATTGTACTTCCATTTTAATCCGTATGAAGTATTTGTCCGCCTCGGCAAGCGAAGCGAGACGGGAATTAATGGATTATAAATTATTTAAATATGTACAATATTACTTTTACTTACATCTTAATCTCAACATCCACACCAGCTGGTAAACTTAAACTTCCCATTAGCTCAATTGTTTGAGCAGTTGGTTCAATAATATCAATTAATCGTTTATGCACTCGCATTTCATATTGATCTTTTGCTTGTTTATGAACAAAAGTAGAACGATTAACAGTATATTTTTTCTTAGCTGTTGGTAACGGAATAGGACCAAAAATTTTTGCTCCACTTCTCTGAGCAGTATCAATAATAGTTCGAGCAGCTTGATCAATAATTTTGTGATCATATGCCCGAATTTTAATCCTTAATTTAGGCTTATTGTCCTCTTGAGTTGCTTTTTCTGATTGTTGTTTTTCTTCAGTCACAGGTGTTGTATATTAATTGTAAAAATTTTGTGTTAATAAAATTTATTATTTATAAATAAAACACAATTGAACCGCCCTTTGTAAAGAGCGGTTCTATCTGATTTATTTAATAACTTTTATAACTACACCAGCGCCTACAGTTCTACCACCTTCACGAATAGCAAATCGTTGTTTTTCTTCCAAAGCAATTGGATTGATTAATTTAACAACCATATTTACAGTATCGCCAGGCATTACCATTTCAGTTCCTTCTGGTAAAGTAACTTCACCAGTTACATCAGTTGTTCGGATATAGAATTGAGGTTTGTAGCCTTTGAAAAATGGTTTATGACGTCCACCTTCTTCTTTATTTAAAACATAAACTTCTGCTTCAAATTCAGTGTGAGGAGTAACAGTTCCTGGTTTTGCTAAAACTTGACCACGTTCAACATCTTCTTTTTTAGTACCACGTAATAAGATTCCAGCATTGTCACCAGCTCGTCCTTCGTCTAATGTTTTATTAAACATCTCTACGCCAGTAACAGTAGTTTTAGTAGTGTCTTTAAGCCCAATAATTTCAATTTCTTCACCAGTCTTAACAATACCACGTTCAATTCGACCTGTTACAACAGTACCACGACCTTCAATTGAAAATACGTCTTCAATTGGCATTAAGTATGGTTGGTCAATATCACGTTTTGGTTCAGGAATCTTGTCGTCTAATTCTTTCATTAAGTCCATGATAGCTTGTCCATACTCTCCATCTGGATCTTCTAATGCCTTTAAAGCACTACCACGAATAATTGGTGTATTATCACCATCAAATTCATATTTCTTTAATAAGTCTCTAATTTCTTCTTCAACCAAGTCAATTAATTCTTTATCTTCAACCATGTCTACTTTATTTAAAAATACTACGATATAAGGAACACCAACCTGTTTGGCTAATAGAATATGTTCACGAGTCTGAGGCATAGGACCATCAGTTGCACTTACAACTAAAATAGCGCCGTCCATTTGAGCTGCGCCAGTAATCATGTTTTTTACATAATCAGCATGACCTGGACAGTCAACGTGAGCATAATGACGATTTTCTGATTCATATTCAACATGAGCTGTGGCAATAGTAATACCGCGCTCTTTTTCTTCTGGAGCTGCATCAATTTGATCAACTGATTTAGAAGATGCAATTAAACCTTTTGAGCCTAAAACTTTTAGAATAGCCGCTGTTAAGGTTGTTTTACCATGATCAACGTGGCCAATAGTACCAACGTTTACATGAGGTTTTGTTCTTTCAAATTGTCCTGCCATATATATTATGTTTAAATACGGCCTCCGAGTACTCGGAGTTATGATCCAGCCGTTAAATTAGTAATAAATTATTTATTAAATATGTTCTAAATAATATCTATCCTCATCCTTATTTTCGTTCAAATCTGTATTTCTTACTTCTTGAGGAATTTTCCACATGTTTCTCCTAGTTTTCTGATCTATTTTACCATAATTTGAGCTTCTGTCAAGTTCTGACTCATTAGTGTAATATTCGCTATTATTAGGTAAAAAATCATCTTCAACCATAAAATCGTTATTTTCCTCATTATTTTCCTTATTATCTTCCCAGTCATCTATATTAATTTCTGGAATATCCTCAAATTCACTTATATCTTCATCATCCAGCTCATCTTCCATTTTATCGTCGGACATACCGCGAAATATATCATTTTTTTCATAACAATCACAATTATCATCATAATAACAATCTTCATCATCAAAACAATCTTCATCATCACATTCATCGTAAAATTCTCTCTCATTGAAAGCAACTAAATTCTCATACTCTTCCAAATCCATTATTACATAACTTCTGTTAGTTTTGTCATTAAATAAAATAACCTTCTCTCTGGTTCGTTTAATAATGTTAAAAATTTTTTGTAGTTGATTGTTCATATTGCATGGGACTTGCCTCCTCCATTGGGCAATTTATAATAACTATCTAAAATTATATGATATTTAAATGAAAAGTCAATTTTATTTCTTTTCCCCATTACGATTTCCAATAATTTCTTCAGCTTTATTCTTTGGTACTTCTTCGTAACCGTGTAATTCCATACTATAACTAGCTCGTCCTTGAGTCATAGAACGCAATTGAGTAGCATAGCCAAACATTTCTCCTAATGGAACTTTAGCACTAATTATTTTCTTTTGTCCACGATCATTCATTTCACCAACTTGTCCGCGTTTAGCATTAATATCACCAACAACATCACCCATGAAACTTTCTGGGGTAACTACTTCTACATTCATAACTGGCTCTAATATTACTGGATCAGCATTGCGACAAGCAGTTTGAAAAGCCATTGAACCAGCAATTTTAAAAGCAGCTTCAGATGAATCAACATCGTGGTATGATCCATCATAAACAGCCACTCCGATATCAACTAATGGATAACCAGCTAAAATTCCTTTAGCCATTGCTTCTTTGACTCCCTTTTCAATCGCTGGCACATATTCTTGAGGAATATCGCCACCTTTAATTTCATTTTTAAATTCGAAGTCTTCGCCAACTTCCAAAGGCTTAACTCGTAACCAACAATGACCGTATTGTCCACGTCCACCAGATTGCTTAACATATTTACCCTCAGCTTCAGCTTCACCCTTAATTGTTTCACGATAAGCTACTTGAGGTTGACCAACATTAGCTTCTACTTTAAATTCACGCTTCATACGATCAATAATAATATCCAAATGAAGTTCACCCATACCAGCAATTAAAGTCTGGTTGGTTTCTTCATCAGTAGAAACTCTAAAAGTAGGATCTTCTTCAGCTAATTTTGATAAAGCCAATCCCATTTTTTCTTGATCTACTTTAGTTTTTGGTTCAACCGCAACTTGAATTACAGGCTCTGGGAAAGTAATATTTTCTAAAATCAATGGTCTTTTTTCATCACATAAAGTATGACCAGTTATAGTATTTTTTAAACCAATCACAGCGGCAATTTCACCAGCTTTTACTTCTTGCACCTCCTCACGGCTATTAGCATGCATACGCACAATTCTACCAACACGTTCTTTGTTGCCAGTAGCAGTATTTAAAACATAAGATCCTGATTGAAGTTTTCCAGAATAAACCCGCACAAAACAAAGTTTACCTACAAATGAATCAGTAGCAATTTTAAAAGCTAAGCCAGCAAATGGTTCATTTTCATCAGGCTTAACCAAAATTTTCTTTTCTTCATCATCCACATCTGTTCCTTCCATTGGAGGAACATCTAATGGAGATGGTAAATAGTCACAAACTGCATCTAACAATATTTGTACACCTTTATTTTTTAAAGCAGTACCACAAAAAATAGGAATAATACTATTACTAATAACACCTTTACGTAATTCTGCTTTTAAATCTTCAATGGAAATTTCTTCACCAGCTAAGTATTTATTCATCATTTCTTCATTATTCTCTACAATTGCTTCAATTAATTCTCCGCGATATTTTTCCACATCGTCCTTCATGTCAGCCGAAACTTCTTCTTCTTTAATATCAGTTCCTAAATCATTAGTATAAATAAATGCCTTGCGAGTTAATAAATCTACCACGCCTTGAAAATTCTCTTCCGCTCCAATTGGTAATTGAGCTGGATAGGCTTTTTTAGTTAAACGATCTTCAATTGATTTTACATCTTTAAAAAAATCAGCACCCATGCGATCCATTTTATTAATAAAACACATCCGAGGTACTTCATATTTATCAGCTTGATGCCACACTGTTTCAGATTGTGGCTCAACTCCAGCTACACCGTCAAAAATAACCACACCACCATCAAGCACACGCAATGAACGTTCTACTTCAGCGGTAAAGTCAACGTGTCCAGGAGTATCAATAATATTAATCCGACAATCTTTCCAAAAACAAGTAGTAGCAGCGGAAGTAATAGTAATTCCCCGCTCTTGCTCTTGTTCCATCCAATCCATTTCAGCTTCACCTTCATGTACTTCACCAATCTTATGCTTCTTTCCAGTGTAAAATAAAACACGCTCGGTTACAGTTGTTTTACCGGCGTCAATATGGGCAATAATTCCGATATTGCGTACTTTGTCTAATGGATAATCTTGCATAAAAGTTGTAAGTTTTAAATTGCTAATTAGAGTAGTTATAGAGTATATAATTTTAGCGAGCAAAATGCGCAAAAGCCTTATTAGATTCAGCCATTCGATGTACATCTGCTCGTTTCTTAACTGCTGCACCTTCACCTTTAGCTGCATCTAAAATCTCACCTGCTAATTTCTCAGCCATTGAATGACCTTTTCGCGCTTTAGCAGCTTCAATTAACCAACGACAAGCTAGAGCAAAACGGCGTTCAGTACGCACCTGATATGGAATTTGATAGTTAGCGCCACCAATTCTACGACCTCTTACTTCTAAAAGCGGGGTAATTTGTTTTAAACCTCTATTAAAAACATGTCTTGGATCTTGTTTGGTTTTTTCTTTTATAATATCAAAACAACCATAAACCACTTTTTGGGCTATAGTTTTTTTACCTCGTTGCATAATATAATTAATAAACTTAGCAACGTCTGCATCATTATATCTTGCATCTGGCACAATATCTCTTTTTGGCGCTTGTTTTCCTCTCATAATGGAATGTTTTTATTATGTTTAATATTTTGTTATTTTTTGATTGGAATAGAAATTACTTTATATTGACTTAAATCTTTTACAATCCATTAATTCAAATGCTTCCTACGGTTTTACATATCCTTACAATAATCCGAATACTACAAATAATTTTAACAAAGTTTTTAGAATCATTTGTGGTATTCGCATTCATCTGTGTCCGTATTAATACGTAGAATGAATTCGTATTAATGGTTTGACGTCCTTTTAAATCCATAAGAAGCAGCTTGAACTTCTACTTCGGTTTTTTTGCTCCGTAAGCACTTCTAGTCTTTCTTCTGCCATCAACACCTTGAGTATCATAAACTCCACGTACTACCTTATAACGTACACCTGGCAAATCTTTAGTACGACCACCTTTAAGCAAAACAATTGAATGTTCTTGTAAATTATGTCCCATTCCTGGAATATAAGCTGTTACCTCATTACCATTTGATAATCTAACACGAGCAATCTTACGTAAAGCAGAGTTAGGCTTTTTTGGAGTAGTGGTAGTCACTTTTAAACAAACCCCTCGCTTAAACGGGCTTCCTTTAGTTATAGTAGATCTCTTTCTATGCAAAGTATCCATTACAGTCTGCAAAGCAGGTGATTTACTTTTCACCTTTTGAGTTCTTCTTGGTTTTTTTACTAGTTGTTGTATTGTTGGCATATTGTCTAACAAAAAATCAGCCCATAATTGGACTTATTAACAAAGTATATATAGATTAGCAAAATAATGAAAAATCGTCAAGAATTGTATAAAATAATGAAAAAACTAAATTTTCTTTTATTTTAAATATATTATAAAAAATTACTATAATTATAAAAAATAAAAAAACGTTAGACTTTTTAGCTATTAATAAGCAAAAAGTTTAACGTCTTAAAGTGCAAATGCTCTTGATAAGGAAGGAGTTTGCCTAATTCGCTTACTCATCTTCTTAATAGCACGTTTTTCAATAAGTTGAACACCATAACATGAACGTCCAACAATCCTCCCTGTCTTTCTTAGGGAAGGTGGCTTTTCATTATCATTGAGAATAAAGCGAACTTCTATTACTCTCCTTTCAATGTTAGTCAATTCTTCTAACAATAGATTAACAATCTCCTCTATTAATTGCGAATCTAAATCCTCCCTGGTCTCAGGATCATCCGCCAGGAAAGACAATAAGATATGACTATTTCGCTCTTTATCTTCATCGCCCGAGTCTGAATCATCACATAAGGCGTCAATTCGAAAGCTTGTAGATAAAAAACTATTGGCAGCTGATAAGAATTCTCGTGAATCTACAGGAAAATTATCTGGATAAGTACCATTGCATTTCATAAGCTCAATAAAAGATCTGAAATCATTTACTCCTGCATTGCTATTATCTCTGATAAAATCTGCGAACAATTCTCGCAATTTTATAATAGCGTTTATCTTTCCTTCTGGAATTACAATAAATTTTCCTTGATGATTAATCGCTTTCTGAATGTGAGCCCTAATCCACCAGCCAGCGTAAGTAATAAGTCTAACTTTTCTCCCTATCTCAAATTTGTCAATACTCTCAATTAAACCTAAAATTCCTTCTTGAAATAAACCTTCTAAGGTCAAAATGATGTCTATTGATGAAACATAATAATAGAAAGCTATTGTTCGAACAAAACGCTGATTGTTAAGAATCAAATAATTTCTTGATTCATTATCTCCTTGCTGTGCTTTTTTCAAAAGCTCTGCTTCTTCAGTGATTGATAATGGAATATATTTCGGCCTTTGCGAAAAAGAAGTTAAAAATCTATGATCCTCTGCAGTCAGACGCATGAAAGTCACCCCCTTTTAAAGAACTTGGATATTTATATCTTTAAACTTTTTATCTAAAAAGTCAATCATTAAAATATACATTTAATATTTTAAACAAAAAAAGCCCAAAATACTTGAGCTTTTTTTAATTCTCTTTTTTATATTAAAATTTAATTATTCTTGTTAAAAAATCATGGATAAAAAACTGAGTGCTTGAAATGATAAATAAATTATTAAGATCCAAACCCAAATGCTTAATCCTTTTTTTTCTTTTTGACTTCCTGGTTCTAAAAAATTACTGCTCAAAGGATTCTCTACTTTTGGATGTTTATGTATGTAAAGCTTATAAAAAATAATTACCAAAATAGTCAAAGTGCCGTCAATAATACCAGTCGCTCCCAAAAACCTATAAAACATTTCTCCCAAAACCTCAGCACTATTTTCTATATGTATCACCGGCAAAAGCATCAAAACCACTGCGACCATAAAAATATAATTTATAAAAATGATTGCATTAATATAAGTTTCTTTATTTAAAGCCTTGGATAAAATATCTCCGTGCAAAAAAGCAAAGCCAATTATAAAATAAGTAAGGTATAAACGCTCAATTACATCGCCTGAAACTATATTCCAAATGCTAAGAACAGATGTAATAAAACTAAGTATTATAATAACAAAAATAGCATCAAGAAAAAAAGGTAATTTTTTAAGTGTATTTCGTCCTTTATTGTATGCTATAAAAAATAAAATAAATATTGAATGTACAAAAACCATAAAATAAGTCAGATATAAATGCCCAACAGTCTCACCTAAAATTATATTCCAAATACCAAAGATAGATGTAAGAAAGCTAAGCACTAAAAGAACAAAAACAATATTTATAAAAAGTGGAAAACTATCAAACGTATCTCGCTTTTCATCGTCCCAGATAAAAAACAAACTAACTATTGAATGGATAATAACCATCGAAAGAGTTAATAGCGCTTTGCCAGCAATATCACTAAACTCCCCAATCAAAACAGTGACTACTGCAACTAAAGCTGCAATTATTAAACTGCCAATTAAATTAAAAAGAAAAAATTTTTTAAATTCTGCAAAATTTATCATATGAATAATTTATTAATGAAAAATATATAAATTTTTTATTTTATTATAAACGTCTTGTAATCAATAAAATCATTAGGCCCATTTTCATTTATGTTAAAAAAGGCGCATGCTAAAAGCCTTCTGCTAATCCAATACATATCAAAAACCGCTGATAATCCTTGGTTGCCACGGTTAAAGTTTTCTAAACCACTAAGTTGTGTTTTTAGCTTATAGCTATCATCTATTAAATTACCAACATATAATTTCTGCGCAATTTCCTGGTCAATAGCAAGCGGTATCCATGCCAGCCATTTGCCGTCCTGAGACAACGCTTGCACCCCAAAGTCCATTTCTCGCGACGGTATTATTTCGTTAATTTTTAATTTTTTTAGTTCAAGTGTGTCAATATTTAAGCTATAAACTGTTTTCGCGGGAAAGTCAGTATCAGGCACAGTTTCTTTCAAAATAATTAAATTTGCCCCCTCAACCTTTCCTAATATGGTAAAAAATTTGCCATACTGTTTATTTATATCTTTAATTATAATTTGTTCTTGATTGTTTTTCATCTCAATCTGAACTAACGATTGCACCCACTCTTGATTGCTTGAATATGAGTCAATTCTATAATAATAATCATAGTTTGATGTAAACCGCTCAATTGGCTCTCTATCAGACACAGTTGGTTCAGGATTTTCTTCAAGGTATTTGTCTATTTTTTCATGCCACAAAGCTTGCTTTTTATTATATATATCTAACTTGTACCAAACATAACTACTAATAACAATTGCTATTAATATAGTAATAACAACTGCTAAAATAATCCAAACATAATTTGGGCTTTTAGTAAATTCATCTTCTAGTTGTGGAATATCTTGTTCATCCATAAATAATTTTATATTGGAAGTTAAAATTTAAATATTAAAGCCCACCAATTATAAGAATAAAA
>Ga0208904_1000997_pt1 | contig 20668 bp, 18 predicted proteins | sample AntAceMetag02UKB_FD_184774 | JGI IMG/M metagenome (GOLD analysis project Ga0208904, IMG submission 184774) | Saline lake microbial communities from Ace Lake, Antarctica - Antarctic Ace Lake Metagenome 02UKB (SPAdes) (version 2) | ecosystem: Environmental > Aquatic > Non-marine Saline and...
AGGAAATACTGTACACTATTTACGTTTAACTAAGGGAGGCGTAAATGGTGACAGAACAACAGGTAAGGAGATTGTTTATGTTAAAGAATAAAGGAATGTATCTATACCAGGCTGCTGATAAGGCTGGTATGACAGAGCGAACAGCTTATAAATACATTAAAGCAGGCAAATTGCCAAACCAGCTTAAATGTGGACATAACTGGCAAACTCGCGAAGATTTTTTCGTAAAAGACTGGCCAATAATACTTGATATGCTTAAAGTCAATCCAGGACTTGAAGGAAAAACAATATTTAACTATTTTCAACAAACATATCCCGGAAGGTATCAGGATGGCCAGTTACGTACGCTTCAACGCAGAATTAAACATTGGCGGGCAACAGAAGGCCCCGGCAAAGAAGTCTACTTCCCACAGATACACTATCCCGGAGATTTAAGCGCGTCAGATTTTACTCATATGAACAGCCTGGGCATAACAATACAAGGTGAGCAATTTAATCATTTAATATATCATTTTGTATTAACCTATTCAAACTGGGAAACCTTTACTATATGCTACTCTGAGAGCTTTGAGAGTTTGAACGCAGGGCTACAGAACGCATTATGGGAGCTTGGTGGAGCAACAAAGCGGCACAGGACAGATCGTATGAGCGCGGCAGTAAATAAAGATTGCAATCCAGAAAAGTTTAACCGTAATTATCAGGCATTATTGCGCTATTATAGTATAGTGCCTGAAAGGACTAATGCCTGCAGCGCTAATGAAAATGGTGATGTAGAAACCTCCCATCGGCATTTTAAGCGTGCCGCAGCCCAGGCATTGATGCTTAGAGGCAATAAAGACTTTAACAGTATCATTGATTATGAAAAATTCTTACGCAGTATAGCGCATCAGCTCAATTCAGGGCGCGCTAAATGCTTTAAAGAAGAATTAAATGTGCTAAAGCACCTGCCGGAGGCACGCCTTAATAATTATAAGAGCATGGATAATATAAGAGTCGGTAAGAGCAGCACCATACACTTACAGCATAATACCTATTCAGTGCATAGCCGTCTAATCGGGGAAAAAATACAAGCGCGCATATATATAGATCATATAGAAATCTGGTACGCGCAGAAAATGGTTGATAATATTCCGCGTTTACGCGGTGAAAACAAACACAGGATTAATTACAGGCATATAATTGACTGGTTGGTACGTAAACCGGGCGCTTTTGAAAATTACCGCTATAAAGAGGCTATGTATCCATCAAGCTGGTTCAGAATTGCCTATGACTGGCTGCAATCAAATATGCCGTTACAGGCAAATAAACAATACGTAAAAATTTTATATTACGCGGCAAAAGAAAGCCAAGCAAATACTGAAAATGTTATTCAGTATTTGCTTGAACAAAATAAAGAACTGACAGCACTTAATATTAAGCATCAAATAGATAAAAAAACCGAGTATTCCTCTATTGTAGAGGTTGTTATAAAAAATAATGACCTTAAGCTCTACGATACGCTTCTTGAGGAGGCAGCCTGCCATGGATAAAAAACAAGAAGCGCGGTTAAACTGTTATTTATCAGAATTACACCTTATAACCGTCCGCAGACAATATTTTGATTTAGCAGAAAAAGCTCAAGCAGAATCATTAGGTTATCAGGAATACCTGCTTAATGTGATAGAGGTAGAATGCGAAGCAAGGCGTATGCGCCGAATAGAACGCAGATTAAAAGAATCGCACCTGCCCCTTGAAAAGAACCTCGATACATTTGAGCAAAATCGCCTGCCCGGAAAGGCAAACCAGCAGATTAAAACACTTCTTAACGGCGATTTCATCAATCATAATGAAAATGTGCTTATTTTTGGAAATCCAGGCAGTGGTAAAACGCATCTTATCTGTGCGTTAGCTCAAGAGCTGATCAAGCAGGATAAACGCATATATTTCAGCAGTTGTGCCCTTCTCTTACAAGAGCTTCTTCTAGCTAAAAAGGATCTGCGTTTACCACGATTACTGAAAAAATTTAGCCGATATAACGCTATAATTATTGATGATATCGGTTATGTACAGCAGGAAAAAGAAGAGATGGAAGTACTTTTTACCCTTCTGGCTGAACGGTATGAACAGGGTAGTGTTATGATTACATCAAATTTACCATTTTCAAAATGGGAAAACATCTTTAAAGACCCAATGATGACAGCTGCGGCAGTAGATAGAATTGTACATCATAGTATCATTTTAGAGCTAAATATTGACAGTTATCGTATGAACACAGCTAAAAAACGTAAGTTAAAGGAGGTGGGCTAATTTTTTTAGGTTGAATCCGGAAAAAATAATTGTCGTTGGGCGGAAAAAGTAATTGACGTTTTACACCTTTCATTGCTCTCTCCCTCCAGGTATACAATTGGTATACAATTCATACAACTTTTGTACAGGATTAAGAGCAAATAGGCACAAATTGAGGCAGGAAAAAGAAAAGCATAACCCCTTATTTCTCGAAGGGATTATGCTATAAGATAAGATAAAGCAGCTACTTATGATAGCTGCTTTATGTGTATTGGCTGGGAAGCTTAGTATACGTTATAAATGTATCTCTTATCCAACCGACTATTATTATACCTTAATTAAGCTAAATATCAACAATATTGTAGAAATTAGAGGGGTAGTTAGCGGAAATATGTCCAAATTTGTCCGGTTATTTTGGGTGAGAAATGACGTAACTCTTTGAGAGATAAAGAGATAGTGCTTGTCTACTGCGAAAAGGTGGACATTGACATGCAATCATTTTTTCTATATAAATACCCATGGTTAAAATTGTCAATCAATTCAATGCCAGATAGGATTTTGAGTATCGGCAAGAAAAACCTAGGATCTTGGATTATGCTATACTTCCCAGCATGCTCTGCACTTGAAGAATGATATATTAATCGCCATTATAATAATTCTAAAAAAACCATACGTTTTTGTTGAAAGCGCAATTGATATAATCTCTATCTTGTTGCGTAAAACCTTTATTAACATATGAAAAAGTTATGTATGCTATTACTCCAGCCGTTACAACAACTACAAGCGAAAACACATTATTAATAAAAGCGCGTAATATATATACTACCGATGCAGCAAGCAACATGTTAATAAAAAATACAGCTAACGATTGCCATGGATATGCAAGCCTGATCATTTTATTTATTGCCCAATAAAGATATATAATTACCGCTAATCCTGTTATACCAAAGGCGCAAATAGCTCCTAAAACACCATAACTAGGAATCAATATAATATCCAACACTATGCTGCTTAATAAAATCAGCCCTGTTATAAAAATAATTTTTGTTTTCTCTGTTGCAAAAATAAAGGGCATGTATATAAATCCGAATTGATATAACATGACTAGAAATAAAGACAACCTAAATAAGTGAACCATATTCATGTAATCGGGATTAAGTAAAAGCAACACAATCTTATCAGCTAAAATAATGCAAAATACCATTATCGGCACCATAATAAAAAAAGTAACGCGATTAAATAATTTAAATAAATAAGAAAAATCTTGGTAATTCTGATTTTTTGTATGACATTTGATCACAATACTCTTAAACAATGAGTGCAATGCAATGGCTGGTGATAGTTGCATCAACAACAGCGGCAAGCCAAAGCAAAATGAATATATACCTACAATCGTGATATTAAAAAAATATGATAATATATATATAGCAACACCTTGACTTCTAAGCGCATAAATAAGCCTATTAAGGTATAAGTATTTCGCAAAATGTACAAATCTATCAATCGGAAGAGGATGAAACGAATGACTGCCTGTTGGCACCAACAATATGCTGTGCCAAACTTTTATAGAAATTAAGATTAAAAATAACAGTTCAGATAATAACCACGCTCTTAGAATACCGCCTATGCCATAATTCATACGAAGAGCTAAATAAAACAATACCAATTTTACTATATTGTAAAATATTCTACAGAAACTCACATAACGGGTTTTGAATAAGCTCACTAACGCTACATCGCCCAACAAATATGATTGGACCAGCAACAGCACTATGACGGTTACGAGCCAAGTAAAGCATTTTGTGGATTCCGGAAGATTAAAAATTGTTACTATCGGGTTCTTGAATAACAACAAAAGTCCGCACAGCAGCAAAGCAGCTAAAAAAGATACAATCATGCATCCGATTAAAACGCGTTTTGCTGAATAAGAATCTCCTCTTTCTTCATATTCTGGCAGATATCTTTGCACTACTGAATCTGTACCAAGAAAGGCTATAGTGCGAAAAAGAAATATGCTGGTTAGCAAAAAACTGTATAAACCAAACTCTTCGAGATCAAGCTTTCTTAAAATATAGATATATATCAGACCATTAAATACATATGATGACACCATCGCAATATACTGATATGCAGATGCGCGCAGCCCTGTACTTAAAAATTTTGAGGATGAAAAAATATCTTTTGCCTGCATTACTAACCATTAGTTTTTAGCAACAACACATTTTATTATGCACTACTACGCAACGTAGCACCTTTTAACATATTCAACATAACCATAGTTATAAACTACCATCCTACCGATATTAATTAAACGAATTTTAGGCAATACAATAAAAAAACAAATTACAAATAACCAAGGGAACGTAATGCCTGGTTTTTTTCCGAGCGCTCTTGCTTGTTTTCCATACTGCTTTTCCCACCTTCGGGAACAAATTTGATATGGCTTAATACGCAAGGGTGGCGGTCTAGTGGAGAAAGAAAAATTTCCATACTAAACCCGCTCTCCTTCAGATAAACTTCTCCTAAATCAAGATAGTACGCATTATCTCCAACCTGATCAATGCGCATCATTCCTAGGGGGGTAAAAAAACGGCCGTCTTTTCCGATACGGAACATAAACCAATCTTGCTCAAATGGCCATTGAATAATATCGGAAAGTGTCCTTATGGCAACAAAAACATGATATGAACCAGGCGGAAAATCATCTCGAGCTAAAATTAAAGTGCCGCAAGGCTCATCTTGGGAAGGAAAAAAACAGACCTCGCTCACGCAATCGGGTCCGTCTTGCTGTACCCATTGCTCGTTACAATTGGTATCGCTTAAAATAGTCTCCCATACTTTTAATGGATCATACATCGGCATCTCATTTCCCGCCACCTGAGAATTGCTGGGAAAAATGCAAAAAGAATTCTTTACCGACATTGTTTTATTTGCTTTATTAAAACGATCGTAAGGCCTACTTAACCTATTTTCACGTAATGCAATCAACCTATCTACTACTGCTATATTTTGTTTATAAATATTATGTTGCTCTTTTGGATCGTCTATAATGTTATAAAACTGGCTATAATTCTGAAACGCATCGTCATTCAATAATTGTTTGCTCTGTAACGTACGTATAGCATTGGGTGAAGGCAGAACGAACTCTTTGCATGCATGCGGATCGTGTAGGCTAGAAAACAAACTTACACCATCCATTTTTTTTCCTGCATCAAGCGATATTTTGCATATATCTAATATAGTGGGCATAATATCAACTGCCTCGCTTAAATGTTTAACTATAGTATTTTGTTGTATCCCATGCGGGTAAACCATAACCATAGGCACCTTAGTAACCGAATCCCAAGGAGGGCCACCATGACATAGCCTATTATGCTCACCTAGATTCTCCCCATGATCTGAAGTGATGATAAAAAGTGTATCATCTGCAAGGGCTAAATCCTGTAGAGTCTTATATAACATGCCTATCCATTTATCTGCATATTTAAGGTTTCCATCATATAATGCATTTAAGAGCTCTAATCTCCTCTGTATGCCCTTGCCCAACTTACCCTTGCTTTCAAAACACAGATCTGTAATAGTTGCCCCCTGCTTAAGCCGGGAACGCTTTCTGTTACTATATAGATCATAAAACAGTGCGGCAGTAGATCGCCTCCACTTTTTTAATGTTGCCTCGCCATCTCTTGCCTCGCTGCTTGCTCCTAATATATCGGTGTCAGATGTAAACGCATTCATCATCTCCTCTTCGTCGACTCCCAACTCCTTAAGGAATTCTCTTGTTTCATTATACACGAGGTTGTATGGTGCGTGAGGCGACATAACATGACAATAGATAAAAAAATTCTCTTTTTGGTTATTTTGAATCCACGATATGAGTCCTGCGATATTCTGGTCTATACTATCAGGCGATACATGGTATGTAAGGCACTCATCAAATAGTTGCCCAAAATCCGATTTTCTTAATATAATATCATGGTCTGTTGACAGTAACGTTTTGTAATTATTCCGATTAAAAACCTCTGGTAATGTTGTCTGCTCCGCGTCACCCTCTGCAAAACTCTGAAAATCCCATATAGGCAAACCCCATTGGCTAGTATAATTGTAAAAATGTTTAGTAATATAACGCGATGTCATGTATTGTGGCAGAGAAGCCTTAGTGTAAGTTTCGTTGGAAAAATGATTAAGGAACAATGCGCCTTTCCTACTAATAGAATCTATGTGAGGAGTTGTGTGCCTTTTGTACCCATAACAAGAGCAATGATCTGCCCTGGTTGCATCAAGAACTATAAATATTACGTTTGGACGTATAATATCGCCTTCCGATTTAAGGCTATGTATGCGGTCAACCAGAGCAATCGCAGGACTTGACAATAAAAATACAACAAGCACTACACACACAGCTTTCATAATATATGCCATATGCCTCTCTGCCCCCCAGTTATAAACAAGACCACGCTAGCCTGTAAATTAATTCTCTCTAACAATTATCACCATATAAAACACTATAGAATATATATACCTAGAAGACAAGTGAAAAATAGATTGAGTTAAACTTGTTACACAAAATTCACACGAATAAACATTCTGTACTTTGATAAAAAGAGGATAAATATTGTACTTACTGCAGATATAAGAATCTACCGCCTTTATCGCGTAGACAACGATTGATATCGCCGATGTTGCTGTTTCAAGCGTTTGATTTGGAACGGCATCAATGAAAAAATACTATGAAAAAGCTTAGAATGTGTTTCTACGGCCTTACAATTAAAACATGATTGGCAAACAGGATTGTTGTTCTCATTCATAAAGGCCATTGCATATAGCCTCTCTTGGACTTGACTGCTCCTCCATATCTCCAAAAAACGCTGTTGATTTATATTGCCTAATTGTTTTTCACTATAACAGCAAATATTATAATCTCCCGTGCCTATTATAAAAGGCATATAAAACCCTGCGTAACAAGGCAAAAGCTTGTTTCTTTTGTGAGATAATTTTTCTGGACCAAGATTATATAAAGCTGTTCGAAGAGAAGCAAGAGCCCTTGGTGACATTTTTGAATCTTTCATAAGTTTCTTTATGGTGGTTCTGGCGATGCTTCTTTCATTTTGTGATAATATTTCTGGCTTTATCTCTGGCAGCACCTCTTCTGTAGGTTTTATAGCAAAAAAAACATTCCAACGGCTACTAAGACGAAATAGTTCTTCCAGTTCACTGAAATTATTTTTTGATAAACAATAATGTATTTGTAGTGTATCCGCACCCTTTTGCAGGCTAACAAAGCGCTCTATATTAGTTAATATATTGGGTAACTTGCTAGCGCTATTATAACCATGTATGATAGGATGCAAATCGCGATTAATTGTATTGAGGCTGATTGTGAGATTCGAGATATTTTCAAACATTGAAGACGAAACATTATCTAGCATGCTGCCATTTGTCACAATCTTAATCCGTCGCTGCTTAAACCGTTCTATCATATCCGGCAAGCGTGAATGCAAAAACGGTTCTCCATTGCCAGAAAACACGAGCTCTCTAATGTTCAACTGTTCAATATCTTCTATAAGATTATTCACAGTTTTATTTGGCAAAAAATGCACAGGACAATCATCTTTTTTTAAGTATGAATGCGTGCGACAAAAATAACATTTATAATTGCAAGCTGTTGTTAATCCTATTTGTATAGAAATAGGGCCTAGGAGTCGGCCAGAATTATAATTTATGGTTTTAATAAGGCGAAAAGCTCTGCGAGCGTTTTCACAAAAAACTCTTATGGAATAGAACATTATTGACGCCCCTTATTGATACGCTAATAACGTACCCCAAGCCAACGCATGGTTTAAGGTGTCTTAATACGTTTTAAGCCTTTTGGTATTTACAAAAAAACAACCATCCGTTGCATTACAGACAGTAGAGTTACCATAACATAATCAATATTATGCTAACATGAGATCTTCTTCGCTTAAGTTCTGTTGGGTAATTGTTGTAATATTATTATTTGTTCAGGATCTACAACCACTATCTCTGGCTTTCCATTATAGTCTTCTAACGTTCCTGTAACCATAATCTTTTTCATATAATAATCTTTTTCCGGAGTTCCAAAAGCGTAAAAAGCATCTTTGGGTATCACGACAAAAAAAATTTTCTCCCAGTCTTCGCGAAAATTAAGAAAACAACCTTGTCCAGAATTGTAAGTACTGACAACATCGCCTTCTACTGATACGTTCTTTCCTAACAACGAACCATCGTAGAGGCTGCGATCATCCCACTTCACTGTCTGTTCTGCGTACGCGACTTTTTGTTGTAAATTTATCAATCCATTCGGTGTACAGTAAGATAGAACAAAAACTGTAATCAAGCATTGTAACAGCATTCTTCTCATACCATCTCCTTTTTTGTATTTAGCTGTTAATTTTTCAAAATATTTCTTTCGACGACGCGTATCTTTAACCTCTAATTAAAAGTTGCTCTGACAGGATGGAGCACAAAAACCTCTCTTCTGTACATTAAATATATATTAGCAAATAAATATTATTAAAGCAAGAATAACTTGAAATCACTACAACTATTAGATTAGCTCTACTAGCGTTAAGCTGAGAACAATTCTAATAAAAATTTATTTATACTCAAATCTATTCTTAAGATTGCGCTTGTGTTTTTTCAATTAGCTTCATATTTATAACGATTTGACAAATACTAAATCATCTGTTAAAATCGGTGCAATAAAAGATATTTTTACTCACACACAACTCTAATGTATAACATGCCTAAAAAGCGCTTGCATCAAAAAACAATCTATATAGAACATACCGGCTGTTCTAGGCGCGGTCTTGATACGCGTCGTTTTTTTAACTATTTTATAGCTAACGGATGCAAGATAGTCAAAAGACCTTATCAAGCTGATATTATATTCTTTATAACGTGCTCATACCGTGCATATGAAGAAGATTACGCTGTTAAACGCATTGAGCAATTAAAAAAAAATAAGGGTCAGCTAATAGTATCTGGTTGTTTTCCAGGCACTAATCCAAAGCGCCTGCTAAGTATTTTTAACGGCATATCATTTTCTCGCATAGATAACAACCGCGTCGACGAGATTTTCCCATCTTTTAAAATCCCTTTTAGTAGCATTCCTAGCGCATCTTTTCCTTACCCTAAAAGCAAACGGTACATATGGTATCAACTCGCTCCTGAAATGCGGCCCATATTTAATTTTTACCATCTTATTAAGGAGTATATATTTCGGCGCATTTCTAAAAAAAATTATTGCATAGAGATTGGACGGGGTTGCTCCGCACCTCATTGCACCTACTGTAAGATTTGGCGCGCGTCAGGAGACTTGCGCAGCAAGACGCTTGAAAAATGCAAAGAAGAACTTGTAAATGCAGTAAAAAAGGGTTTTCGCAATATTATCTTAATTGCCGATAACCCCGGTGCATATGGCATCGATATCGGAGAAACCTTGCCACGTCTCCTCGATTGTCTTTGTGCCAATAAGGGGCAATTTAAGCTTGAAATACAATCACTACACCCCTACTGGCTATTGCTCTACAAAAAGGAATTGCTTAGAATTTTTGGAACCGGAAAAATAGCAAGCGCCGTATTCCCGATACAATCTGGAAGCCAAAAAATTGTTAACGCTATGAATCGCCATTACCCATTAGGACAAGTTGCTGATATGGTAAGATATTGCAAAAACAACTTTCCTAATATGTATATCGGCACATATATCATTATTGGTTTTCCTACAGAAACAGAGGCTGATTTCCAAGCTACATTAACTCTGCTCAAAAATACACCGTTTGATTCTGTTCATTTCTTTGCCTATGGCCATAATGAATACATCACAGATAAACAGCTACTCATGAATCAGATAAGTTTTAACGCTATTAACGATAGAATGCTATCTGCTTTGGGTTTCTGCAAAAAAAATAACATAAACGCTATAGGATGCGCAAAAAAACATTTGCTATATGGCAAAGCGCTATAATGCTCTCTTGATGCTCACACTATTTCCAACTATAATTTTTAAAATAGCCTACATCGAATCTATTTCACCTGAGTACACTACAACTGCTTTTGCCTGCATCTATAATACCTTATTTTAACGAAGCGTCATCTTTCTATCTTGCGTCACTACCTCATGCATTGATAGGCCAATCACCCCTACAAGCTATTTGCACTACAAAGAAAAAAGACTTGCTACTCATATAAGTCTTTGCTATATTATTATATCATACACTTATATTACAATTAATACATTTTCTATTTTAAAACACCTAAAAATATCAAAGCATACCATTGACACAAAAAACCATATATATAGAGCACATGAGTTGCAAAAGGCGTAGCCTTGACGCGTATCGTTTTAGTAAATATTTTGAGGCAAACGGTTGTAAAATAGTTAGATGGCCTAACTTTGCCGATATACTACTATTTATGTCATGCGCATTTCGTACGAATGAAGAGAATTACGCAATTAATCGCATCAAAAAACTGCTACAATACAGAGGTACGCTAATCGTAACGGGTTGTTTACCTGGCATTAGCCCTGATCGTTTAGGAGCTGTCTTTAGCGGACTTTCTTTTTCACCTAAACATAATCATCACATTGACGCATACTTTCCTAATTTTAGCACATCTTTTAAAAACATCCCGGATTCTTACTCGCTATATCCGAAGCATAAAAAATATATGCGCTACCAAGCCGCCAACCAGATAAAATCGTATTCCGATCTCATTTGCATTCTTACCCAATACATTAAATGGAATGTCCAGAAAGCTTACTATCTGCGCATAAGTAACGGTTGCCCTGAACCACACTGCGCATATTGTCGGATTTGGAAAGCAACAGGTGCATTGCACAGCAAGCGTCCCGTTGAATGTGAAACTGAACTTAATAAAGCTCTGAAAAACGGTTTTCGCAATATCGTGTTGGTAGCTGAAAATATAGGTGCATATGGATCTGATATAAATGAAACGCTACCGTGCTTATTAAAACGCCTCTGCAATAGCAAAAAACAATTTACTATTGCAATACAATCCTTGAGACCCGATTACTTTTTGCAATATCAAAAAGAGCTGCTAAGCATTTTTGCGACTGGTAGAATAAGCAAGTGCGGAACTGCGATACAGTCAGGTAGTCAAAAAATTATCAACGATATGAATCGTTATTACGATATCAAAAAAATTACCGAAGTTGTAAAAAATTGTAAACAGCTTTTTCCGCACATACAGATTGATACACATATCATTATTGGCTTTCCTACTGAAACTGAAGATGACCTAAAAGCCACTCTGCGCTGCCTTAAAGAGACCCCTTTTGACCTTGTTTGCTTTTTTGCGTATGGCCATAATCAACACATAACAGATAAGCGCTTGCTTAAAAACTTGATAGATTCACAAACTATAGCAAACAGGATGAAATTAGCTCTAGATTTTTGTAAAAAAAACGGTATCGCCGCTATTAGAGATTCTGAAGGATTAATGCAGGCCGAATAAAATACTTACAATAGTATTATATGATTTGACGTTAGGTAACATTGAAACGCTCTTCTCTTGACTTGAAAATCCCTTAAGTATAATATTAAACAGCGCTAGAAATTCTGTAAGCCTCGCCGCAGCAAAGCACCTCATAAAAAATGCTATTATGTATATAACCATTACTAGCTCGTTCGCATGAAACACAAGAATATGTGTAGACCCTTTTAAATTCTTTCAAAACAGTAAACCCTTGCCCCGTGAATCTCTGTTTCCTCTATCAAACAATAATGCATCTTTAGGTATTCGACTTTGTTCAACGCATCGCTATCGAGCACTCCGCTCCTTTGCCAATTGCAAGCTACAGCCCACATCCTTTTAAACGGCAGCTCTTTTATCTTATGAAGCGGAATATCAAAAGGCGTTTGCATGCGAGGTAAACAATGCGAAGCGCTTATTTCGGCATCACCATAACAAGCATAACAGTCCTTAACTGCAAAATAAGGTATGCCATCTTGCCAGTATCGCTTAAGCCCTTGGGGGCCCGCATAATACCAAAGAAACGGAAACGCAACAGAATCACTAACAAGCATCACAACATCCCCCTGTTGTTTTCTATCTAATATATATTCCGCGATTACACCAACAGGCTTTTTAAGATATACACCCCTGTGATAAGCAGAAGATAATGGCATATAATTACAATTATAATAAAACAACCCTATACAAGGTAGAGCAAAAAAAATCATCACCATGTATTTGCGAAAATTTCGGGGAAAATAAAACAGCGCTGCTGCTAGTATAATGTAGTATGCAGGCATAATAATCTGAAAACCGCGGTCTATATAAATAGGTGCGCAAACTAACGAAATGGCTATGTTTAAAACAATTGGAACCGTACAAAACATTATCAAGGCCTTAATGTTGTTTGTAACGCTTGCCATTTTTTTAAACGCGATTACCGATACAGTAGATAACAAAAACAATAATACACCTATCGCAAATACGTACATAAGCAACGTGTAAGTATAGCCCATGTAACCATTAATAAATGGCGATATAATGCTTTTAAAATCTAAGCGAGGTATCCAATACCCCTGGCACACATTGTTAAAGCGCTGCAAAGAACTATGCACACTTGGAAGCCAAGAAATAAAGGATAGAATGCCTATGCTCACTACCGCTAGCCTATGCGCTTTGTAAACAAACAAGAGAGTTAAAAGTTGGCTAACAAAAAATAATACATAATAGGGGTGTGTATATAAACCCGCGATAGAGCATATCATTAAAAAGAAAGCATGCTTTATACTGTTATGCTTTGCGTAAAGAACTACAGAAAGTAGCGCGCATGCACATATAAATCCAAGTAACGCATAAGCTCTCACCTCATGCGCATACCATATTTGAAACGGAGACACGGCAGTAATAGCTGCGGCTAAAAGCCCTATTTTTTTATTAAAGCACTTCTTCCCTATCATATATACAACTAAAATAGTAGCAACGCTAAAGGTAACCGACAGAGCACGCATAGCCGCTACAGAAAGCCCAAACAATTTCATCCAGCCAGAAAGTAAAATAAAATAAAGGGGTGGGTTAAGCGCTTGCCAAAAACTACCGTCGATAAGCTTACTAAGCGTAATGGCTTCATCAAACCAAATATCACGAGCTGCATAGCCGAACAATCGAATAAAGATGCCTACAGATAATAATAAAACAAGAATATATAAATCTTGTTTTTTCTTATACACACATATCGCATTCATCCAAAAAGATTTTATAGGTCTTATTAACAATGTTAAACCTCCAGTAACTTTGCATCCACTACGCATTTAAAACACACGAATTACTTTCTATCATATTTTTTATCATAACAAATAAAGTATAAAAATTAAACAAAATTACAATGCCATTATTTATACCATTTAAGCATACTAGAAAAAACACCAATTCTAGCTGAGCAATCTCTTGCAAATCTCTTCATATCAACTACTTTATTAGGATATAAGCCACCGAGCATAAACATATGAGTGCTCTTATATAAAAATTTCTCCAAGTAACGAGGGTGTATTGGTTTTGCAGATTTTTTTTGGCCCAGCAAAACAACTTCATTGAGCCTTGCTCTTTTAGCTGATTTGTTTGCTAGTATATCGTCTACTTCAAAAGAGATTTTATCTCTTTTCCTAATTATGAACCTGCCGGATTTAATAAGCTGCCTGCAGGGCTTGTATTTTAAAGCGTCCTCCCTAGTAAGAGAGATGTATCTTAAAAACGAGTAAATATAGTAGCCTCTCTTCTCTTCTTTCAGAAATAAAGCATTATCACCTAAGCAATGTGCACCTTTAGAGAGTGATTTGAAAGCAAGGTTTGATTTGCCGGATTTCGACACTCCCAACAACAGGGTGCCTTTGCTTCCAGATTTTAAACCACAGCCGTGTACTAACCAAAATCCACGCAAATACATCCAGTCAAAAAAAACAGTATAAAACAAATATTTAATCAGGCTTTGATCACAAGAATGAGCTTCATTCAAAAATATCACAGCTGATCCTAAATCCCATACGCAAAAACCTAGGTTCGCGGCAAAATAGAATCGCTTATCTTTTTCTATAAAAAAGATGTCTTTTCTCGGCTTAAACCTTTTGCTGCAAAAATTGGAATTTTCTTTTTTTACCCTTGATGAAAAAGGCAGTTTATCTTTTAAATAGATATCTATAACAAAATCATAAAGATTAGCGTTCTTGAAACAGAAAAAACACGGCAGATACATATTTTTTATTGCTAAAAAAATAGGCTTACTATCCGTTCTAACCTTAAGTTTTTTCCCGTAGATATTGAATGTACCTGAATAGTTCTCAGCGTTATCTATTTCTATCATTTTTTAAAACCTGCTGATTTTAACAAGAAATAAAACGGCCTTAGCACATAAAAAAACCTTGTCGATAATCTTTTAGGGTCTAATTCGAAAAAAAACAAAAATTCTTCTATTCTCATATCAAAAAGTGCTTTAGCTGCCTGCAAAAAAGAATCATACAGAAAAAAAGATATCTTCATCATGCGCTTTTTGGCAAATCCTGTCATTGTTTCCTGTGAGCAGGGAATTATAAAAATGTTTTCTCTTATAAGTGCGTCGAGTTTTCTTTTTCTAAAAACGTTTATATCTATATTTTTAATAACATCTTCTAGAAATGATAATTGAAAGACAAAATATACCTGCTTAAGAATAAAATACAGGGGGGCTCTGAGCTTTAAATGCTTTGCCTGCCTTAAAAGATAATCAAAATCGAATGAATTAACATGTTTCTTCATCAATAATGCCACATCGATAATGGTTTTCATACAAAGCCTTCGCCCGATATGCCTTTCCTGAAAACAAAAAACCAAGAAATTATCCTCCGGACTTAACAAATCAATACACCTATTATTTTTTTTAAAATTCTGATATCTTTTCATTAAATCCGGAATATTATCAAGGCCGTCTTTTTTGTAGGTCAAGGCAAAGTGTAATTCAACCGCCGCGCTCTTATTGTCTGTTCTGCCTTTTTTTTGAAAAACTATGTGGAAATGCCTATTACGCCAGTACGCTTGATCGGTACTTCTGAACTCATGCTCATACCCTAAATCCAACAGGATACTTTCTGCTTTCTCTAAATCATGTTTACCTACTATAACATCTATATCTTTCATCTCCCTACAAAGCAATGGGTAGTAAATATCAAGTATAAAATAAATTCCTTTTAATGGTGCTATTTTTATACCTTTGTCAGCACACAGAGATTGTATCTCAAGAAACTCTTCAAGATATATTTGGCTTCTTATTACAGACTCTGAATGTTTTTTTTCGATTTTGCGCTTAAATTCAGGGGGGATCAGTTCTAGGAAACCATTCTCCTTAAAAACATGGTAAGCGATAGGGGCGATGCGGTGATACTCTAGAAGAATCTCTATGTTGTCCCACTTAAGTTCATTTTTAGTTATTATACTTTTCAACTCATTGAAAAATTTCTTAAAAACAAAACTTTTAGCTATCAGATTAACAAATTTAGCTTCGATGTTGAATAAATTGTCGTTTAGGGCGCAGGTAGGTTTTAACTTCGACCGCATTCTAAGCTACCTTTATGAATAAGCTCTATCGCATGAGCTATAGGATCAAGTACCGCTGCCATACATTCTTTCACAGCCTTCGGGCTTCCTGGAAGATTTATTATTAGCGTTTTTCCGCGGATACCTGCGATTGCCCTTGAAAGAACAGATCTGGAAGTAAACTTAAATGTTATAAATCTCATAGCCTCGGCTATACCAGGGACTTCTTTATCAATAACAGCCATAGTAGCTTCAGGGGTACAATCTCTGTCAGTAAGGCCCGTGCCTCCTGATGTTACAATGAGTTTGCAATCTTTATTATCCGACATTTCAATCAGCTCATTAAAAATAAAATCTTGCTCATCAGGCACAATGTTGCAATAAATATTATCCGGCGAAAACTCCTTTTCAATGAGAAGCCTTAATATTTTACCGCTCTCATCTTCTCGCTGACCTTTATAGCCTTTATCGCTTACTGTTAGAATACCTATATTCATCATGCAAACTCAACCTTATCGTTTAAACTAATTTTTCCACCCGTAACAACCTTACAAAATACTCCCTCCTCAGGCATGATGCAAAAACCTACTGCCTTGTATATCCTGCAAGGGCTGTGACACTCTTTTCCGATAATGGTTATCTCGAAAATAACATTTTCGCCTATTCTTATTAGTTGCCCTGGGCTGCACTCTGAGATGGTAATTCCTGATATGACTAAGTTCTCTCCAAAATCTCCATGTGAAATCTGAACTTTTCTGCTCTTAATCTTCTCAATTGAATCAAAAAAGAGCAAACTGACCTGGCGAGACCCAGGACCGGCATGGCAATCACCCACTATTCCCCAATCTTTATTTAGGTCTGCGGAATTTACAGGCTTTTTCGGAATATGCTTCTTGTCACTTAAGCATATAGCAGTTATCGAAGCCTTAGCTTCTTTTTTTGCTTGCTTTTCGCACATACTTTCCGCTTTTGCCTCCGGTCTTTTCTTCAAGACTTACATTATTTATGCTCATTGCCCTGTCAAATTGCTTGCACATATCATATATAGACACAGCCGCTATGCTCGCAGATATCATAGCTTCTACATCAGGGCCTGTCTTGCCGCATGTAACAACTCTGCTTTCTACTTTTATAATATTTTTATTTTCAATATTTATCGAAATATTTACTTTTGTCAACAAAAGCGGATGGCAAAGAGGAACAATATCGGATGTTTTTTTTGCAGCCATAATTCCGGCAATTTTTGCAACAGTAAAAACATCTCCCTTTTCTATTTTTTTTCTTTTATCAATTTTATAACTTCAGGTTTCGTAGATATTACAGCTGTTGCTGTTGCCGTTCTTAAAGTGTCACCCTTATAAGTTATATCCGCCATTTTCAGCTTTGAGATTAACTGCTTCGCCATAATCTTATCCCCCAATAGAAATCATATGCCTTGTAGCACATTTAAAATTAGTCGTTTTAGGTTTTTCCTCAACTGTCTTCATAATAGCTTCTTTTATATTTTTGAAATCAGATATCCGCCCTACCGCTTCTGTAAAAAGGCATGAAAATAATAAACCCCGGCTATTTATCCTTATTTTATTGCAAGTCAGGCAATTTGGCGGACGCTGGTAACCCTTTGGCCTTACAGAACCCCTTCCGGAATTCAAATCCATTCTTTTTATAGCCTGAAAATCAAAGTTATTCTTTTTGCAATAGTCTATAACCTTGCGCCGCTCTTTATTATTTACCTTTGGCAAATGTACAAAATTTATCTTAATTTTAAGTCCTGCTTCCTTTGCAGCTTTTACTCCCTTTAAAACTTTATCCAGTACATTTTTGCCGGTAATCTCACAATAGATATCAGGATCCAAGCTGTCTATGCTGATATTAATTCTACTTAAGCCTTTTTCTTTTAAACTGCCTGCCAATCCACTTAAGCGGGTTCCATTTGTAGTTAGGCATATTTCCTTAAATTTTTTCATACTGCTGGCTTTTCCTATAATATCAAGCACATCATTCCTTAGAAGAGGTTCGCCACCTGTAAATCTCACTTTTCTTATCCCTAGCGTAGATGCTGATTCAAGTATAGAGCTTATCTCAGCAAATGATAATTCTTTATTTGACCTATCGAGCTTATAATGTTTAGGATAACAATAAAAACATCTCAGATTACACTTATCTGTTAATGCCAATCTCAGATATTCTATTCTTCTATTATGTTTATCCAGTAAATAGTTCATTTTAATTTAAGATATCGATTTTACGTAAAGAACCTTTTTTAATCTCTTGTTCATTTTCCAATACAGTAAGCAGCCCCTGACCGGCTATCAAAGAATTAAGCAAAACAGGCTCCTGTCGGCCGCTTAATTGAGCCGAATAACCCTGCGAGACTTTTTTCAACTTAACACGTAAAAAATATCTTCTACCCTTTCTCACTTTAATCTGTTCTCTTATCCTTGCCTCGACAAAAGAAGGTATCCGATCTTTACAATCCATCATTTTTAAAATAGAAGGTTTTACGAATTTTTCAAACACTACTATTGAAGTAGCGGGTGTACCTGGCACGCAAAATATAGGCTTATTTTTAATCATTCCAAAAGCTGTTGGCCTGCCGGGCTTTATCTTTACCCACCAAAATTTCAAGTCTGCCTTTAAACTTTTTAGGGCCTTAAGCGTAAAATCTTTTTTGCCCTTGGAGACTCCTCCTGATACAATAAGCATATCGTTATTTCTTAGATTCTTTTTAATAATATTTTTTATATCTGTAAGACTATCAAGCCCAATACCTAAAAGATTAACTCTGCACCCAAGACTTAAAGCCTGCGCAGCTAAGGAATAAGAATTATTGTCTCTTATCTGACCTCTGAGTTTTTTAGAACTGATACCAACGAGTTCATTACCTGTAGATAAAATACCTATAACGGGAGGTCTTATAACTCTTACCTTATCATAGCCTAAAGAAGCTAACACTGCTATTTCAGAAGGCCTTATTTTTTTTCCTTTTTTAAGTACAGTCTGACCTGATTTAAATTCTATACCTTTTTTTCTTATATAAGAACCTTTTTTTATTTTCTCCTTAATGAAAATCTTATTTTTTATTTTTAAAACATTTTCCAGTGGTACTACTGAATCAAGCCCTTCAGGAATACGAGCTCCTGTCATTATTTCTACCGCATCTCCATTTTTGAAAGAACTATTGTTATATGAACCTGCGTAAATTTTATCTTTTAGAACAAAAAATGCGTGCTTGGACTTACAAGCTTTTTTTGTATCAATGCTCTTTAACGCAAAACCGTCTCTACTGGAAATGTTATACTCCGGAATATTTATTTTTGAAATAATATCAGAAGCGAGAATACCCCCAAGTGCTCTATTCCAATTCATAAAAATAGAGGGCATCACTTTTATCTCTTTAAGTATTATTTTTAAAGCTAGGCTGAATGTAATATTTTTCTTCATAACATTATAGTAACTATAAAAACGGTACTATTGTATCATGCAATAATTCAACATCACATGTTAAAGTATACTGTTTTTTAATTAAAATAAATATATAATCTGCCTTAAATTTTGTTAGCTTTGGATAAGGCTTGGATTATCTCTCTTTCTGGAGTTCGAGAGATTTATATGGCTGCCCCGCTTGGACTCGAACCAAGAATAGCTGAACCAGAATCAGCCGTGTTGCCAATTATACCACGGGGCAGCGATTAACTATGCTAATATTTTATCGCCTTATCTAACCGCTTGATTACTCGTTCTTTTCCGATAAGGTATATTACGTCAAATATTCCCGGCGCCGCTGTTCTACCTGTCAATGCCGTACGTGCCGGATGTATTATATCCGCTGCTTTCACTCCTTCTGCGTCTGCTAAAGAACGTACTGCCTTCTCTATCGATTCTGTTGTAAACGGATCTATTATTTCAAGGCTCTGTTTTAATTTCGTGAGCAGATTGCGTGTCTTTTCATCTTTTAGGTGCTCATTGACAATCGCCTGATCTATATTAATATCCTCGCTGAACAAAAACCCTGACTGCTCGATAAAATCATCGATATTGCAGAAACGTGTTTGGAAAGATTTTACAACAGCCTCGAGCCACTGTCTATCACAATCTTCTTTTATTATATTTCTCTCTATTAGGTGTGCTACCACGAAATCTACAAGCGCGCTAACAGACGTTTCTCTTATGTATTCTCCATTCAGCCAGTTAAGTTTCTGTATATTAAATACGGCGCCCGTCTTAACGATCGCCTTTAAAGAAAACAACTTTATTATCTGATCAAGGCTCATCTTTTCTCTGTCATCTTTTGGTGACCAGCCCATAAGAGATAGGAAATTTACAAGGGCCTCGGGAAAATACCCTCTTGTTTTATACTCTTCTATTGATGTAGCGCCATGTCTCTTTGACATGCGAGACTTATCCTCGCCAAGGATCAATGGTATGTGCGCGAACTTTGGCGGCTTTTTGCCTAAAGCCTGATACATGATCAGCTGTTTTGAAGTATTTGTAATGTGATCATCGCCTCTTATTATATGCGTTATATTCATGTCCGCGTCATCTACTACGCAGGCGAAATTATATGTTGGAGAACCATCAGACTTTATAATTACGAAATCATCTATGGTATTCGAGCTGACCTCTATCTTGTCATGGACCGCATCATAAAAAATAATGGTCTCATCCTTTACGACCTTTAATTTTATGGCCCTGCCTTTATCTGTATCCTCGTAATAAGCCTTGTCCTGGGCTACAAGCTGTTCTGCGTACTGCTTGTAGATATTAAATCTTTTGCTTTGGTAAAGTACCTCTCCATCCCAGTTTAAACCCAGCCATTTCAAGCTTGATAGTATCTCATCTATAT
>Ga0208904_1000998_pt1 | contig 20654 bp, 42 predicted proteins | sample AntAceMetag02UKB_FD_184774 | JGI IMG/M metagenome (GOLD analysis project Ga0208904, IMG submission 184774) | Saline lake microbial communities from Ace Lake, Antarctica - Antarctic Ace Lake Metagenome 02UKB (SPAdes) (version 2) | ecosystem: Environmental > Aquatic > Non-marine Saline and...
AGTCGTAGATGTTAATGTCAACATCCATTCCCTCTTGATTGAGTTCGCCAGGAGTTCCAAAATGAGCTGACAAACACTTTTCCAGATTTCCGTTGGTTGATACATTTTCATCCAATGGTTTATTTTCATCTATATGTTTCTGGACTTCTTTCGCCCACTTTTTATTCACTTTAATTTTTTTGGTCAATGTTTTCATATTACCTTGTGTTTTTGAAGTTTTTCAACAATTTCTTTTAAGGCCGAATGTGGAATTTTAAAACCAGAATTAAGAAGCCGCCCGCTTTTACCAATAGGTGTAAAAAAAATACCAGTGTCATTACTAAAAACTTCCATCCCATGAATGTCAAAAACACCATTACGACCAACAGTATAGGTATCTTTTGGATTTGGCATTTGAACTACAAACATAGCTAATTTATTTTCCATAATAGGTTCTTTCTTTGTTTATAAAACACTCTATCACAAATCTTTTAAAAGTCAAGCCCTAACTTATCCCCATTGGAATACACATCCACAAACTTGGCAGCACCAACCGTGAGAACCATCAGGTGTTTCCCAATAGGCAGCGTTATCAAGTAGCCATCCATCATTCTGTCCCTTCTGACATTTACAGGAATCAGGATTGGCTTGCTTATTATTATTTAGAGGAATAATCTCATCAATATGTTTTTTATGCATTATTTTGGCAAATTGAGCAAGTTTATTTTCGGTTACATAAAAACCTGGTATGCCACCATTTGGACAATCTTTAACAATACTTTGCAATTTCTTTGGGACTTTAATTGTTTCCATAGCTTTTCCTTTCTGATAAGACTACCACAAATCTTTTAAAAGTCAAGCATATTTTTAATGAACAAAAACAATATTTGCTAAATAGTTTCAAGACATTTTTCACCGCCCAATTATTTTTAACAGATTGGCTAAACAAATACTGCCTGAACTCACGCTCCGACATTACTCCTTTAGCCGAATTACAAGTGTAGCAAGCTATCACAAAATTTTTCTCGTCGTGTTTATTTCTGGTTTTGGAAAGTGGAATCTTATGGTCTATTGTAGCTAACAGTGGAAGTTTCTTTGTATTTATTCTTAAACCTGTCTTGCCACAATACTCACAACGAAGGGTGTTGTCTTTGCGAAGATGTTTCCTAAGATATGCTTTCCTGTGTTTAATCCACCTAAGCAAACAGTCGTCGGTCTGCATATATAGGTATTTATTCAGTGACACTAAATTAGCATAAGAGCATTGGTGAGGCTCTTCAACAAAAATTAAGTGCCTGTGGACCTTACGAGGGTGAGTCGCTGACATAAGTTACCTTATGCTTCTTTTGACATCTTTTAATTTTGGGCGTCTTACTTTTGGAGTTTTATAACCATATCTATAAGGATTTTTACGATACAAGTCGTGATAAGGTTCCACGCGACAATAACCAGCACGAAGTCCGTGTCGTTGGCGACGGTTCATCAGAGGTTGGCGGAAAAGCCATTCTGACCAAACAATCGCACCAACACCCAACTTATTGGTATCGTCCCCACCAGTGCTCATACGCATCCTAGCCCATCGAATAAATTTAACACGGTGGGTTTCAGATGCACTCCACCACATATATACACGTTGACCTTTTTTAGCCATTGACATCTTCCTTTAAGTAGCGTTGATAATGTTTGTATTCTGCCCAAAAACGCTTTAACTCATTTTTTAAAAATTGTTTGTTAATTTTTCCGTCAGGAGCTGCACCACAGGAAGAAGAAACTTTTAAGATATCTTCTTTTCTATCAGTTCCAGTAATAACATATTTGTAGTGTCCTATGTTAGGGGAGGGAAGATATTCCTGGGTTGCCTTAATCTTAAAGAAATAGTTAAATCCCTTGTTTTTAAAAAGACGTGCTAATTCAATCGTAATTAATTGATATTTTTCCATTGTTTACCCTTTTAGTATTTGCTCAACTTGCTTGTTAGGGAGGCGCTTGTGGTTGCAGTTTCCACAGCTATCAGGTTGCCCACACTTGGGACAAAGTTCATTAGCTGGATAAGGCCACTTCCTGCCGAATATGTCTTTTTTTGTTCTCATTGTTAATACCATATCAGATTTTACGAGAATGTCAAGCATTATCTAATACAATACTTTAGTCATCTTTTCCATTAGTCCAGGTATATGTTTCTTTTTTCCTACGCAGTCGTTCTTAAGGGTAGCATCAATCTCTTTGATTTCTTTGTCAAGTTGAGGCTTGCGATCATTATCCCAGCACTCAAGATAACCTTTATCCTTGATGAGGTCTTCTGCGAACTTCAGAGCCTTGAAGAGATATTTCTTTTCAACCTGTAACCCCTGTCGCAAAACCCAGATGACGACCCCGAGTTTGGTCTCCTTGTCTTTCGCACTTCTACCATTGAGTTTTTGGAATACCTTAGTAACTGAACTGGTTCCTTCCTTCTGGGTCATCTCGTGGATATTTTCTCCATCAAGGTGGTCCCAACAACTGTCATTACTGCAAGATTCACATCCCCATGCACCCATAATAACCTCCTGTTTGATTGTTAGTATTTGCTTTCTGGAAATTAATCTACCATATTCGTGTTTAAAGTCAAGAATAAAATGAAATATTATGATATCATTGATCGGACCATCAATAATTTGATCCTGCCATCAAAATATGGACGTTTAACCAGTCCAGGAGATCTCCAGAATGGAAATAGTTTACTAATCTTGAGTTCTGGAAAACTTGAAAAAAAATAGTTTACTAATCTTAAGCCAATTAGAAAACTTGTGCAGGTGACGTATTGAGCTATGTTTACTTGCCTGCGGCCTAAAAAAAAGTTTACTCGTGTTACATCTTTAGTAAACATTTTTCCTCTACCTGAAAAGCCAGCGACCAATCTCCAGCGGGTTTGGCTTTCTGAAGCATCATTAGTAAACTTTTTTAGGTTTCCTTGCACTCCTAGAGGCATGGGTGGATTCGTACTATTTCGTACTATCTGCAGCAGTAGACATACAAAAAAAAGCTGATAAGATTGGTTTCTTATCAGCAGCCTTGGTACGCTTGTGTTTCAACTAATCTTGTTGGAAATTAAATGGTATACACTTTCCGCAGCAATGGCATTCGTATTGGGCATTAAACTGGGAATCGTGCGATGCTCCTATCGTCATTTTGCTTCCACATTTAGGACATTTCACTTATTTTTCTTTCTTTTTATGGTGGGCTCGCTCGGATTCGAACCGAGAACCTAAAGTTTATGAGACTTTTGCTACTGACCAATTGAGCTACGAGCCCTATTTTTAATAATCTCCAGGCAATAGAATGGTTGAAGCGCTTCTGTCTCTTTCAGTGATAATCCAGATCTTCTCTCCGCTTTCCAATGTATAAGCACTTAGTAATCTCTCACCAATCCGCAATGCTTCGTCATTTGATTTGGAATCTTCTTCGCCAACTTCGCCCCAGTCTCCCTTAGCATGGCGATCTAGGAACTCGGCACTATTTTGTCCAGCCTTTTCCAATGCATCTAGTGCAGCAGGTGTAGCAACAATCTGCCCCATGGGAAAAGATATTTTACTTTCACTGATTTTTTTTATTTTCATTACGTCTCCTAATTATATACACCTGTATTTAGTGTAACATTTGTAACATTACCTATACATTATTAGATAATTTCCGAACTCTTTTTCAAAAACCTTTAACAGATTTTCATAATCACCCGAAGTCATACGTTTCCTAATATCATCAAAATTCTTCCCAGTGGTTTTGGCGAGGTCACGAGCACACCCCAAGATTGCAAAAGCATTTCCTTGAGGTCCGGTTAGATCTATCTCGATTCTTCTTTCTTTTTTCTTATTTTTATTAACAATCATTTATTTCCTTATTCAAAATCAGAATACGATTGACACAATTTACAAAAACACGGGCCATTATAGTTTTCTGGATGTTCATCCTCTACTTCTGTTTTCTTCATCAATTCTTTCCATCTATCGGTCAGTTCAGGTTCTATCTCCAGTTCGTTCCATTCTTCCAGTGTCATATTACTCCTTTATTATTGTATCAAGCATATCTTTATTATTATGGTAGTACTAATAATAAAAGTCCATTAAATATAGCAAGAGATGAACACACTAAGGCTAGAAAAACCGCAAGAGTTGTTCTCACATTCCAATAATTTCCATATCTTTTCGTGCCATTAAAAATCCATAACAAGATTAAACATGGTATCATAAAAAAAATCAGGGAAACAAATATTTTAATTATAATCATATTACTTTACTACCTTTTTTAGTGGCATATTGTCTGTCCAATTTTTAAGTGGGCAATGTTCAGGAATTGCAATAAAATTATCATTATATCCTAAAGATTCACCAGTTTTTGCACACTCATAGACACACATTCCAGTTGCTTGATAACATGCAGGGCATTCTTGACAGTTATTAATTATTTTTTCATATTTCTTCATTATCACCCTTAATACACATCATTTAGTGTGTCAATGACCATATGGTATCACATGTATCCACCCCCGTCCTATCTCGTGTTCCCATTTATTACTGAAAAAACTTTCCAATAGAGCAATTGCCGCATCATAACGCCTATATGTTTGTCCTTCATCTATTCTATATTGTGCATTATCATCTTTCAGTGCGTCCAAAAATTCTTGGATAGGAATAAGAGGAAGACCGTCACCATATTTATCTTCAGTTATTTTGAATTCTTTTTTGCCATAATCATCATACCAAAATGGACGTTTACTTTTTGGTGTATTCTTTAGGGCTTCGTGATATTTAGAGATAATATTACTAACCTTTCCGTCACCAAGTTTGCTCAAGTCTAACATTCCGAGTATATTACACCAACCATCTTCACAACTTTCATGACCTGCACGATGTTGAACTACAAACATTGTTACTTCATATCCCATAACTATTCTCCTTTTATTTCTGCCCAGTTTATAATTTCCACTTTGCTGTCAATATCAGGGGCAATAAACATATCGCCATAAATATGACTATTTACTAATAAACGCCATCTATCATATACATGTCCACTTTTTAGTGTCTCCTTTATAAAAATAGCAAAATCAGGTGCAGGACAATGGGGCTTCTTTTTGTTTTGCATCATTACAACATAAGCCCCTTCTCCCTTGGGATAATCTTTTTTATACCCTTTGTGCCAAGTTAGTTTAAGCGTTGGGGGAAGTTTTTTCATTATAAGTTGTTTTTTTTAAACCATTTATATAGGCTATGCCTAACAGTTGTAACATCTTTTTCGTTACCTTTAACCATAAAAGTTCTTTCCAAAAAACCAGAACTCTCATAAAACTCAATGTTGAGATCATCAAATTTACAACGTTGAAGAAAATCTCTTATAGGACGACACAACATACGACCTGCTGTAAATGTAATTTTCATTATTAACTATCTATCCCCATAATCATTATACGACCCATACAAATCAGCATCTCGGTCATGATCATCTTCATCCCAATCATCTTCATCATCTTCATTTGGGTTGGAAGGATAGAAGTCTTCGTCGCCTACATTCTTGAAATCATCGTCTTTGATTTTTTTCTTTGGGTCTTTCATTTTTCATTTTATCCAAATAAATCATTGAGAGTTTGTTTTACATCACCTAAAGCACATAATGGAACTCGTTTGCTTATTCTGCCAGTTGTCGTGTCCGTAATGTCACCATTAGGTTCATCATTATTCATTACTATGGTAAATCTTTTTGGCAATTTTGTCTTGTTTACTTGACCAAACATTGCGGAACGAAGTCCAACCATTTGTTTTTTTAGTTCTGGGTTCAGTTTCTTGTCTGACTTGATTTTATACATTGTTTTCTCTCCAAAGAATTTGATAGTCATGAAACCCGCGAATTGAGGTTGTATAATAACCTGTTTTTACACTATAGCCACGTTGTAATAATCTTTCAATTTCTTTTTCACCAGCTCGGCTATGCACTCTTTTCCACCCATCGAAAGGTTCGTTTGGATCTAGTCGCCGTTTAAACATTGCCTCATAAAGTTTCTTTGATTTTTCTGACATATTTCTCCTTTTATGGTACCAATATAGCATAAAAGAAAAAGAAGTCAAGCAAAATATGTAGTTAGTTAAATAGAAAAACTCGGCCATCAACTGTTATAATATACCAATTGCCTTCTTCATCTAGAATAATTAAATCATAGATTAATCATTAAATTCAAATATCAACCTAGCGCCATACTTTGTTTCAATTTCTTTCGCCGCCTTAAACACCTGTGGATATTTATTGCGTATCTCATTCATTAAATGTACCCTAATGTGAGTTTGGAAGTCATCGTTACTCCAACCCGTAACATCCTTACCACATCGGGTGCATTGAACTTTATCTGTGGTATTTGATATTTTATTCATAGCATTTATAAGACTTACCGCTTTTAATACAACTAATAGGGCCGTGAGAAATTCCATAATCTTTTGCAATAGACCTAAGCGTTTCCTTATTGGTAATTCTTTTTCTTATTTCTTGCACTTGTTCTTTTGATAATTTCATAATTGATTCGTGCGAATGTTCTGCTCTTATTTTTTTGAATTCCATGTATTTATTCATTTTTCTAGTTAAAAACAATTGAGCATTTTGATAAATATAGTCTAATACTTTTTGAATTCTTCTATTTCCCCAAACATAAATAATAGATATGTCCGCTATATATTTAGGATCTTTTACAAGCTTGCTTTCAATATTTAATTCTTTTTTAAATATTTTATTCACGCAAGTGCAAAAATCAGTTGTTGATATAATTGAAAACATACATCTTTTTACTTGCTTGTTGTTAATATATAAACACCCGTCACCATCAAAATAACCTCTAATAAAATGACTTAGATATTGTTGGTCTATTAATGGCATTTTAAGGTTATAAGTTTTATTATGTCTTATTCCCAAGTTATTTAAGTCTTGTCTAATTTTTTTACTTAAAATTGTTAATCTAACATAATGTTTATTTTCTTTATAAATATTTTTAATAGTTTTATTAGACCCTATTTCATTAAGATAAAATTCTAATATTTCTCTGTCTCTGCTTTGTATTTCAAGCCTAATCCCTTCGGAACCAGATCTTTCAGAAACATGTCCATCAGCACATAAAAATCCTAATAAATAAGCTTTATTATTAGTGTCTATTTTTTCGAAATAGTTTTCGTTTTCTAAAGTATAAATTCTTCTTCCTCTCCAGTTTTGTTTGTTATATTTTTTTAAAAAGTGTCTAATATTTGCTTTTTTAACTTTGTGTATCTTACTAATTTCAACAACGCTTGTTCCCTCATTATATTTATTAATAATTTCTTTTCCTATTTCTATTTGCCATTTCATTTTTATCTCCTTGTATTACAATATTATTACAATACAGGGAAAGAAAATCCTTTATTTTTATTTATCATATTGAAGGTTAAATTCTGGATTTATTTTTTTGAAACTAACATTGGGATCACATTTTAGACGAACAACAATTCCTTCTCTCCAAATGTCCTTATTCAATGCACTCTTCCCAATACTCATCTCTGTAATTTCCTTAATAATTTCTTGAGAAGAACGGTCAGCATCAGTAAAAGTCCAGCTCTCACTAATAAGGGGAACTGTTTTAAAACCCATATTATTACAAAATGTTACCATCTTGCCCCATGAATATCTTGTGCCATTATCAATTACATTGAATACAAACATATCAAGTTCAGGTAGCTTATACTTATTGTCCTGTATTTTGCCGCCAGCTATTTCGGCTTGAACCACAATGCCAGATTTTTGTAATAATAGCAATTTCTTTTCAATATCATATTTTTCAGCCATCTTCCAATAAGTGCTATTATCTGGTTTACTCAAGCGTATATTACGAGAGCATACGCCAAATTTTAGTTTAGAAATTCCCCACTTGCGGATTGTTTCAATAAAGTAGGTTGCGGATTGCCCGTCAATTTTTGAAGTTATATACCATTCGCTATTGGGTCTATTTTTCAATACGCTTAAACATTGCTCGATTCTCTCTTCATCCGAATGTGAAATCCATCCTGGCCAACCCTTATCTTTTCTGTTTAAGCGGAAATAAATAAGACGGAACAGTGCAAAATTCATAAAGAATTTAAGAACCTTGGATTTTGCACGAGATTGTTCTGCAAGAGCCTTCTCTTCCTGCAGCTGGGGGTCGTGTTTGATTACGCCAAGAACTTTTGTAACATCTTCACCTTCAACACGCCAATCCCTGCCCGAACTAGAAAGAACACTTAATGGGAAAACAATGCCCTGTGATACCTGCTTGCGGAGTTTAATGGTCTTAATACGGAACTTCCTTTCCCGAAGAAATTCAAACTCTGGCTTTTCAGGGAGAACAGAATCAACCTCGCAGTAGACTACCATATCGCCAACCTTGAAATTATCTTTTTTATTTATTACACATTGCCAACCAACGCTTATGAATGTGCATACCTGAATATTATCAGCATTGGGTATAGATTCAATTGAAGCTATTGTTTGAATACTTGCTAATTTTCTGGGCATAAAATAGTTTCCTTTTTGTTTTGCCTCTTTTTTTGTTACTTTCTATTACTTTTTGTATGGCTTCTTTACTTAAATGTTTTCCTTGCATTGGATTAACATAACCATCTTTAAATTTTTTCTTACATATTTCACTCAACTTTGTTTTAGATTCTTGACTCCATAAATACCCACTTGTTCCTTCACCACCTTGTGTTAAATTGTATCCCTTTTGACGATTTCGTGATTGAAACACATTGATATAATAAATTTCTAACTTGTCTAATTTTTTTTTCGAATTTACGTGGTCTATTATTTCAAAAAGAAAATTATTTAAACCATATTTATTTATTGCCCTATTAATATATCTCTTATTATTTAAGAGCTTTGCCCATTTACTATTACCCCCGTATCTCCTATATCTTCTTAATAGTTTTTTTAAAGATGTTGTTGTTTTCCCAATATAAATCTTTTTGTTAATTAGATTTGTCAATTTATATATAAAATAACAATCATCTAAATCAAAAATGTCTTTAGGATTTATAAAAAAGTTTTGGTATCCAGACTTAACAAAATTTTCTATTTTAGTAATTTTCTTTTTATAATTATTCTCTTTGCACCAACGAGAAACTTTTTCTTTTTGTAAACAGCCACAAGATTGAGTTCTGTTATTTCGTAAATTTTTTCCATAAACTATTTTAGTTTTTCCACATTTACATAAACACTCGTACCTTTTCATCCTATATTTTTTATTAGTATCAAAATACCTAATTACTGTTAATCTATTAAATTTTTTACCAACCATCTCGTCTATTTTCATAACATACTTATACTGAGATCGGTTCGATAATACCTGCAACTATTTTCATAGCTCTAATCTTCTTTCTTAAAATAAATTAAAGTCAAGCATTATTTTTGTTCTATCGCGTCCGCATTTAGTGCGTCTTCTTTGACTTCAGATTCATCTACAGGTTTTGAGATTATGACATCTCCTACATACCAGGGAACTCCATCGAACTCTTTCTCAATCTCTCTGTTGGTAAAATTAGGACGAATAACACTCGCAGAATTAATCGTTGTCTTAGATTCCCTTTCCTTATAGTGTGGAATTACCATTAAATAGCAGGTGCCTTCGGTATTGCAAATATCAACAATAGCAATTGGTGTACCACGAGCCGTTTCTGTCAGCACCCAGGTGGGGTTATCAGGAATATATCCTTTGTGGTATTTTGACTTTACTTCCTTTACTTCCTTTACTTCCTTTACTTCCTTTGCTTTTATGCTAGGTGTAGTATTATGCGTGACGTCATTTAGTGTGACTACCTCAGTCAGTTGATCAATATTGGACTTATCAACTTTTGGCTTATTCTTTGAACCTTTACGCCTGCCCATTGTAACTCTCCCCATTAATTTCAAAACTTCCAGGACCATTACCCTCATCATCCTGTAAAAACCAAATTACTTTTTCTTCTTTATTGGGAAAAATAATTTCTAAACCAAAAAATCCCTTACCATCATTAACAACAGATTTAACCTTACTCCCAACTAATTGAGATAATTGCTCTGTATAAAATTTTGTCACTTTGTTCATATTACTCTTATTTTGGGCACGATTCTGTACCGCACTTACCTTCATGTTCTGGCCAACCGCACTCAGGACAAACCTTGTCTACTTTACCTGTTTCCGAAACAATTGGAGTAAAGCCATGACGTTTAGCAACCACTTCAACTATATGAATAGTGTCATCAGGTCCTATAGATGAAGCCTTTGCTTCCTCAAGAGCAATGTTATAATCGTTATAATACCCTGGAAGTAAGACTGCGTCAGTACCTAGAAAACATCCAAAAATTGTTTTCCCACATTTGCGTTCTTTGATTAAAAAGTATTTACCCATATTATTTCTCCTGTCGCCCCTGTAAAATTGTTTGAATACAACAAAAAGCAGCACACCCACAAAGAACAGCAATCAATATCGCACCAATGTAATTCTGGGGACGACCAAGTGCTAATGTCCAACCAACCACACTGCTACCGCTCATAAACAATCCAAACAAACCAAGTGAACCGACAATAATTTTTATTTTCATTATTTTCCTTTTATGTTAAAATCGTAACATATTCCTTACAAATGTCAAGGATTATTTTCCACTTAAAAGGTTACCTCTACTACCAACGGCTACGCCTTGACTAATTCTCATCTTCTTTCCTCTTTCCAAACCACTACTATAACCTCCGCTCCGATTATCATAGTAGCTTCTTCCATATGATATTCTGGGATATTGCTTCTTAAAAAGTTCATCTAACAATGGATCGTTAATATGAATCAAGGCTTCTGTATCCTTATCAATAATCTTTGCATCATTTTCCCTTAATTGAGAACTATAACCGTTTAATAGACCTTTAATAAAATTGTTCTTGTGATAAACTCCTCTGATTGATTCCCCCTTTGATTTATGTTCGACTACAAACTCTTTCCATAATAGTTCAGCATTTGACAAAAGAGCATTATAAACATACTCTGCTAACTCAATGTTATGCACTTCCCCAAACATTTCGGTATAGCGTTTGTGTGTCCGCCTTCCATTAATATAAACATAAGCATATGTTCCAATTGTTTTGACAAAATAAAAATTTTCAACAATGTCTCGAAGAACAGAAATGTAACGTGGAACATTTTTATATAATGGACCCACGGGACGAGTAACCCAAAAACGATCATTACCACAAACATTGCTCATATTAATGTTGTATCTTATCATAATCTCACGAGCTTTGTTTAAGAATAGATCTGCTTCTACCTTATTTAAACTATAGCAATTTCCCTTAGTTAACAATTTGCGAACCTTATCTACTAAACTGTTAGGTTCCAATGTTTTATAGGATGTGAGATATAAATGATTAATACATCTATCAGCATCAATACCTAAAAAATCACAAGCTTTCTTAAATGCTTCGCCATGAGAAATACCAGGAAGCCTCATATTAAATACTTCGTCTACAATGAGATGGGCGAATTCGTGTTTGATAACATGACTCACTGCTCCCCACTCATAATGTCTTAGTAAACGAGTGGAAATTTTTATGGTACGTTCGCGTGGGCACCATTGACCCCATAGACTATTCATGTCGGAAAGGGAAATAAGAGGATCTTTTATGCAAGATTTAAGTTCGTATTCAATCTTCCCCTTAATTGTTTCCATTTCATTATTAAGCTTGTATAACCAAATTTGTTCAGTGTCTAATTCAAATTTCATATTATTCCCCTTTATTGAAACCATAGTAGTAGATTTATCTTAAATGTCAAGAAAAAAATGATACATTATTTAATATTCTTATTACTCATTTTACCAGTTATTTCAATATTTCTCATTTCATTCATAGTATTGCATGTTTGGTCACTAGGAAGATATTTACCCTCAGTAGTTTTTTCAAACTCCCAGAGATCTTGTGAAGAGAACCCAGCTTCTATTAGTTTCTCGGCAGCAAGTTCATACTGGCTAACCCTAAACACTTCTTTAAAAATACGTTTAATTTTTCTTGTTTTTCTTTCCATTTTATCCTTTTAAACTCCTAGGCTTATTAATTAAACAATTAAGGTTTTTATAACGTTTAATGTTCCCTTTGACAAACTTTTTAAAGTTCTTGACAGTGACCTTGTCGTAAGCAACATCCTTTGTAAAGAGAGAAATCGCCAAGGCAAACTCCAAATATGCCCGAAATAACACAGGGTTGGTAGTACCCCTAAACATCCTAATTTCAATCGTATTTCTCGGGTGCAAATTAAGAATACATGCTTTGTCTACCATTTCATCGTTAAACCTCTTGCGGCTCCAGGAAACAATATTTTCGAAACTATACTGAACCTTACGACGACTATACTTATGAACATCACGTATTTCATGCATTGGGACCTTAGGACAAGCCCATTCATAGAAACTAGATTTTGTTCTCCTGCTTATCCTTAATAGAAATTTGGTGTTCTCAGACGAATAGAAAAACTTAACCATCTTGAGTAAATGTTTCCTGTCGAAAAATTTACGTCCAAGATGCACATGAAAGCCACAGCTATTGCTAATGTAAAAATGGGTAGGACTTCTCATCGTACGGAGCTCGCTGATAAAATTATTTTTGCCAGACTTTTCTCTCTTATCAAACCAATTCCAGTCAAAAATATGGCTGTTTAATTCAACACCGCCGCAAGAATACTCAGTTTTCAGGTACAAATACGGGTTATAATGCATATACTTAGCTACCTTTTGGTTAAACCTAAGGGAAGCATCTACAGGACTGTAGACTATTTCGTTCTCGAATCCGAACGTGAGATTACTTGGAAAAACACCACTCTTCCGATATTCCCTGAAATGAGGGTTGTCTTCATACACTTTTACGTTATCATGTATTTCGATTGGCATATTTTTCCTTTTGAATAGAAATATACCATATTGGCGGAAAATGTCAAGAAGAAAATTTGGTGCCCTCGGAGAGACTCGAACTCTCATATTTTCGCTTAGGAGACGAAAGCACATCCTTTATACCACGAGGACAAATCAAAATGGCGTCCCTAGCTGGACTCGAACCAGCAACACCAAGCTTAGAAGGCTTGTACTCTGTCCAGTTGAGCTATAGGGACTTGTTTAGTTCTGGATAATGTATTTCTCCGTGGCAATTTGCACAGACCAAAATACACTTTTTAATCTCATTTTCAATTGTTTTCCAAGTTCTCAACCTCAGTTTGTTCCAATCAAATTCTTTGTCTGCCTTTTTTAGATGGTGAATACATAACGAAGCTTCATTTTTATTATATCCGCACTTACTACATTTCCCTCCCATTACGGAAATAACTCTTCGTTTAATTTTTTGCCATCTTCTTTTTTGTCTTTCGTATAGGCAAACTTTGCACCAAGAGTTGTACCTGTTTTCTGTTTTTATAAAATGAAACTCTTTAATATCTTTGTCTTTTTTACATTTTGTACATATTTTTGTTTTCATAAGTAAATCTCCTTTTATAGAGATTATTCTTGAAAATAAATTGGATATCCTTTTATTTTCTATCCAAAACCACTATGCTCTATCCAACTGAGCTACAGGGACTTATAATTATTGGGCATCTGGTAAAGATTTTTCTTCATTTGCCATTGTCTCTCTTTGTTCTTTGATTTCTTTCCATGCTTCCACAAAACTATTCTCGGTGCTAACATGACACCGCGACCATTTTTCACAGCAGGTATTGTCTGTGTGCTTAAATACCCAGAACTTTCCAGGGGCGTGAAGTGCATCTCCAGGTAATGTAAAAGTTCCAATGTAATCTTTATCAGTCAAATCTTTGTAACAATGGGGACAATAAAAAGGAATATCTGCACAAGCTGCATCGCATATACCTTCTTTGCAAGATTCGCATACATCCCAACCTTCACCACAGGTTGGATGAGTGTCAGGAATTATTGCACCACATATTGTACATTCTTCTCTCATAGATCAATCCCCCCCATAAATGAATTCACCATTCCACTCCTCTGTTCCTTCAACCAATGCAATGCTTGTACCTCAAATCCTGGATCTTTTAGTTCCGCAGCGGTACCGTGAATTACCAGCCACAATGCATCGCCACTAATCCATTCACCACCGAGGTGCTTCAGTAGAACCTGCACTTCCTTAGAATAATTCTTGACTGGCTTGGCGGGAGACGGAATGTTTTTACGGTCAGAATTCAAACCGCAGCAACATCCCTCGCCAATGTAAAGCTCAGCACGATACCGAGCTCCCAGTTCGCCTGCCACCTTGCACGCCTTGCACCAATACCTGCGATTCGTTTCGTCCCAGATAAGTGCAGGACATACATCAACCTTGCCATAAATACTCACTGATAAAGCACACGGAGCTTTGCGGCAACAATAGCCACATCCCACACATTCTTTTATAGGGATACCATCCAATTTCTTTTTCATAAGAACAATGTATCATAAAATAAGAAAATGTCAAGGCAAATCCTTATCATCTTCCATCATTGTTTTGACCATCGCCTTTGCAATTGTAGACACGACTGGAACTACCACTGAATTCCCAAACTGACGATAGGCCTGTGTATCCGAAACCTCTATCTTGAAATTTTCACTGAATCCCATTAACCTTGCGCATTCCCTGGGTGTCATCCGCCTAGGATTTTTTCCTTCTTGAGGGATGAGTATCTCCGACCCATCTTTGTAATATCTAGCACTTAAGGTTCGAGATACCCCATCCGGGTTGGTCATTCCGAATCCAAATCCGTTACCTGCAGTCTTATGTTTTGCTGCATAAGCTTGCAAAAACTTCCAAGTATTATCGGTGAGCGTATACTTATTGTCTACTTTGGGTTCTAAAATTTCACTGAATCTTGGTTTATGATCTGTAATATCAGTGAATTTAAATGGCACCCACTGCTTGAATCCAACGAGATAAATGCGTTCCCGATGCTGAGGTGCCAGCTTTTGGGCATCTATAACCTGATGGAATACTGAATAACCAAGTTCGTTCTCAAGAATCCTCATAATAACTTTAAATGTCCTGCCACCATCGTGATGTTCTAGGTATTTCACATTTTCTAGAAGGAACGCTCGTGGTTGCTTATCTTTAAGTATACGCTTTATTTCAAAAAACAGTGTCCCCTGTGCTGGGTCTTCAAACCCGTACTTTTTACCTGAAATGGAAAATGGCTGGCACGGGAATCCCCCAACCAATATATCGTGATCAGGGATCTCTGATGATGGGATCTTGGTAATGTCTCCATGAGGTCTGGAGTGAAAATTCAATTCGTAAGTGTCACAGGCGAATTTATTCCATTCTGAACTAAAAATACATTTGCAGCCCGTGCTTTCAAATGCTTGTCTTATTCCGCCAATACCTGCGAATAGGTCAATGAATGTATATTTAACATCCTTCATATATTACACCTTGGCAAAATGATTGCTTATATTTTTAATATTATACCGTTTTTAAAAATAAAATAAATTCAATTTATAAAGGTTTATTGTATAATACTACTGAAAGATATAGCGGTAATCAATGATGTTGAAGCACCATTGAAACAGGTGGAGTTAATTACCTGCTGTCCCGCTAAAAATAAGGAGTTATATCTCATGAATAATCAAATTGTTAATACAGTATTTACTAAGGTTTGTTCTAAATGTCAAGAAGAAAAACCTTTGAACGAATTTTGCAAATGTAAAAATTATAAAGATGGTTTGAATTATACATGCAAAAATTGCGTTAAACAATATAGTTTGGAACACAAAAAAGAAAATAAATTATATCACAAACAACACCACCAAAAAAACAAAGATAAAATTAATTTGAAACATAGACAAGACTATTTAAAAAACAAAGATAAAATTAATTTGAAACATAAAAAATATAATCTAGAACATAAAGAAGAAATTAATTTGTGGCGCAAACAATGGAATCTGAAAAATAAAGACAAAAGAAATTTATACATACATCAAAAATATCAAAACGACATTAATTTTAAAATAGTAAGCAATTATCGCACAAGAATCAGAAAGGCTGTCAAAGGTATTTGCAAGTCAGCACATACATTAAGTCTTATTATGTGTTCTATCCCAAAATTAAAAGGTCATTTAGAACAACAATGGCTAACAGGAATGACTTGGGACAACTGGGGTTATGGCAAAAATAAATGGAACATAGATCATATAATTCCCTGTTCTTTCTTTAATATGTTAGATCCAGTAGAACAATATATGTGCTTTAGATGGCAAAACCTTCAACCACTTTGGCAAACAGATAATTTTGAAAAAAAAGATAAAATTGTTTATTAATCATAGTTTCACGCCGTGCTTCTCGTTCATTCCTTCCCTGTTGCCACTATTCTCGTCTTCTTCACTGATCTCATCAATTAAGTCCGAAACCTTGTTACCCTGGTCTTCTGCTAAGTTCTGATCCGCATTTGTTTTACTGGTCTTGAAAAGCCTGCTCTTCTTGACGGAGTCTATCCTGGTACAGAACTTCAGCTGGAAAAACTTCAATGGGTTGCTTATCTTGCCAATTTTCACCACAACTTGGTACTGCGGATTCTTCGGACATATTTCCTCAACCAAGCCAAACTTTCCTGCTAAATGACTCTTCGGATCTATAACCTGCACCATATCTCCTACGTAAATCAATAGCTTCCTCCGCTCCCTGAAAGGTTCACTGGTGTTCCCTTGGGTAGGAACATAGTTTACTGGTCTGCGAACAGTATTAACAGGCGGACGAGAAGTATCTTGAGAATTAACAATATCATTCATAAAATAGTTTACTCGTTTTAAATAAATAATTTAATAACAAAACAATATGGACTATAATTACACCAACACTTAATAATTCAACAATAAAAAGTAAAAACCTATGGAAAAAATATATTACGTACCTACTGATAAAAAAATAATGTCGTTAACATTCGATGATGGACCCAATGAGCCCGTGACACCTATTATACTACAGATTCTAAAAAAATACAACGCGAAAGCAACTTTTTTTGTACTATTAGAACAAGCCCTTAAATATCCAAATATAATCAGGAAAATAATTGACGAAGGACATGCAATCGGAATCCATGGTACTGGACATGTTTCCTACAGTAAATACTCTCCAGAACAAATATACAAAGATGTCCTGAGAAGTATAGAAGTGTTTAGCCATGTCTTTAAAACGATTCCAAAATATTTAAGACCTCCCTATGGTACCTTTCCAATAAGTGTACAAACAGTATGTAAAAAGTTTGGGTTAGTACCAGTTGGCTGGACAATAATGATCAGAGATTGGAAACCAAGAAATCCCGAGCAAAAAATAGGAGAAATAGTTGCAAGATTGTCTTCAGGAAAGATATTGATACTTCATGATGTTAGTTGGCAACAAAGTCTCTCTACCTTAATTCTCAATACAATACTTCCAGTCTTAAGTGAAAACTACAGCTTCGTTTCCCTCAAAGACTTATTGGCTGCAAGAAATGTAAGAAAAATCGAGCAGGGCAAGATCTTTAACGGAGTTACTCTCCTCGGTAGCGAAGCTATAGAATATATGAAATATATAGGTTATACGGATCTTTCTCTTTTCCTATATTGGGATGTTAATTCAATAGGTTCACAAAATAAGACCTTTGATATCAAAATAGTCAGTAATAACAAAACCTTGAAAAAAACTTTAAACTTCCCGAATCCAGAAGCAATGTCAGAATGGCCTTGCCTTATAAAACTGCCACGACATTTCCTTACTAAAAATAGTCAAGTGTTTATTAAAGATGCTCAAGGTAACTTTGTAAAAATATAATGTGAAAAAATTAACTTTTATGTATAATATCATTTAGTGTAACAATTAAAAGGAGATAATAAAATGATTGAAAAAACAATTCCCATGCCTGCAGCCCCTATTGAACCCTTTTCATCTATTAAAGAACCCTTATTCCCAGCTGCTTCATCTGTTAAAGAACCCTTGTTCCCAGATGTTCCAAAAACTACACCTGGATATCAAACTACAGAATTCTGGACAACACTTGTGGCAACCATTATTCCTAACCTTATTACTGTTCTAGCTATTATAAAAGTAGTTCCTAACGAAATAGCATCCACACTGTCAGCAGCCTTGGTAGCAGTAATTGGCGGAATAATTACTATATTTGTAGCACTGAGATATGTCAAGTCCAGAACCGAAGTTAAAGTTAAATCTATGGAACTTCTAAATTCAACCAGAAGTTATATACTGGGAGACGCTCATGCTAAAGCAGAATTATCTTATAAAACCAGAAGTTCCATGCTAGTAGACGCTCTTGCCAAAGAACAATTGTCTTATCAAAAAGAAAACGATAAAAAACAATTGATTCTTAGCTTGCTGGATAAAGGAGTTGTTGATAAGGAAATGGCTAGAAAAGAATTAAATATCTAAATATATTCTTTTTCTAAAGCTTCTCTATCAATATATTCATCGCATTGAGTGCACCTGAAGGAGACAAGTGTTTCGCCATTGTAAGCTTCTATCTTAACATCCTGGCTGGATACATCTATCTCCACGCATTCCTCACATGCAGGACACGTCACTTTTATCGAGTGTATTATCATGAACGATATTTTCACCAGAATAGTAACAGATTCCTGCAACTAAATTAACTTACTGTTCATTAGCCTGTCAGTAGCCTTAATGTATTCCAACCGCGACTCCTTCAAAGATTCCCAGTCCTCGTTCAATTTATACTCTCTCATCTCTTGTAAGGACTCATTTCTTTTCAGGAAATTTTCTACCGCTGGATAAAAACGAAGAATCTTGTTCCATATTTTTTCCTCATACTCAGGTTTCCTTCCAAGAATCTTTGCTATATCAGCTACTGTCGCAGACTTTCTTGCTGCCCAAAGAATCGTAGTTCTATTTACCTTCATTTAGTGCCTCCATGTTTTATTTTATTTAAAATACTGAGTGCTCCTTGATTATTCTGTTCCTCTAACATCTCTATTTTCTTTAACTTCATTTCTATACTTCTCACCGTCTCCCAAGTTTTGTTTTGTAAAACCAATATTCTTTTCATTTTTACTATTTTATTTGCCGAATTATAGCTTAATAAAATACTTATCAATAGTGTAGTAGCAGCAATCATATTTATAATATATCCCATTGTAATAAAAGGCAACTGCAAGGTAAGCATAATTAGTAGAATATATACAAAAGCATATGGCTTGTTTATTGTATTTTTTATTAAGGCGTGGTCCATCTTGTATATCATATTAATTGCCGTAGCCTTAACTTTCTTGAGTGCTTCTGTATACTTCTTACCAAATTCTATGCTCATTTAGTGCCTCCTATATGCTTACTTCATTTTATTTAAATACTGCCCCATTACTTTACTGTAATTTTTGAAGTTCTCCAAAAACTCTATTAACACTTCATTAGAAATATTTGCATCATAAGTGCCTTCCTTAAGCAACTTAATATTGTCCTCAAGCTGAAGGTTAACATTATCTACCATCCGTAGAATCCTTTCGTGTGTGGTCTCGTATGCAGCTTTACTGTCTGGTGCAACATCGTCCATCATTCCCATCTTAATTAGCATTTCATCAATATTGCTAATGTCAATTTCCTCTTCTGGACGTAACATCTCCGACGCAGGACAATTGCACGCTCGCACATTATGAGCGCCATTCTGTGCGTCATTATTCGACTTTATAGGTTTTGACACTTTTTGCTCCTTAGGAATAAAATTGCCATTATTATCCATATCTTTAGGTTTTGGAACTTCCCAATCGCTAGGAAAAATTGAAAACATTTTTATATCTCCTTATTTAATACGCCTTAATGTGTCATTTAGTGTAAGATTTATTCTTTCTTTTCTTTCTTTTAAAACCAATATAGCAGAACAAAATCAAATGTCAAGCTTATTCTTTAATTATTTTTGACATTTCTTGACATTTTTTGACATTTCTTGACGCATTAATGGCGCATTTAGTGTGTTAGATATACCAAAAGATAATAATTAAAATAATAAGACAAATAATATTGTAATGCATAATAACATCATTTCATCATTTAGTGTAACTCTTCGACCACTCTTCAAAGCACTTGGCATATTCTATAGCAATCTTGGTTGTTACCCATTCTCCATTAGTAATTCGACCATTAGGAAGAACTACCCTTATCTTACCTTCATAATCCACAACTAGGGAATATCCAACAGGAAGTTCTACTTTTGGCTCGCAAGTTATACAACCTGTAAGTAAAAATACAAAAAGTGTCAATATACAAAAGATAATACATTTTTCTACGAATGTCATAACTTATTTTTCTCCACCTGTTCATCTATTTCTTCTATTAATATTGATATTTCAAAATCATTAGAAAATTCATCTAATAATTTTCTTACTTGATCACCTTGATCACCTAAGATAGATGATAAAGGTTTATAAGTTTTAAATATATAGGCTAATAATTTGTCTTTGACAAATTCTCTTATCTCTTCGTCTCCTCTTATTTCAAGATATTCTTTATCTAAAAAGTTTAAGAAAACAAAATCATTTTTATGTGTTAACATTAACCATAAAAACTTCTCTCTAATTGGACAATTGGGATTTTCGGCTGCGTACCTAGAAACCCCATCATTCTTCCCCCTTCTCAAGACTTCGGCCAACGCTTCTGGTAGACAGTTGGGATTTTC
>Ga0208904_1001000_pt1 | contig 20631 bp, 44 predicted proteins | sample AntAceMetag02UKB_FD_184774 | JGI IMG/M metagenome (GOLD analysis project Ga0208904, IMG submission 184774) | Saline lake microbial communities from Ace Lake, Antarctica - Antarctic Ace Lake Metagenome 02UKB (SPAdes) (version 2) | ecosystem: Environmental > Aquatic > Non-marine Saline and...
TAGTAGTAGACATGGGTTGGAACATAGAAGATACAGACTTCCACAACAAGCTATTCAGAAGTGTATCACCACTCTCTAACTTCGAGATAGGACACGACGACATAGTAAAGTACATAGCCAACCTGAAAAAATAAGAACTAATAACTAACAACGCCTCCCAATCAAAGGAGGCGAGAAAGCGAGACAACACAATGACCAAGCAACCAGCCAGACCTAAATTTACTAAGCTAGAACAAATAGGACCGACCGCCGATAACTTCGAGATAATAGAGAGGTTACCCCTAGAGCTAGATAGGCTAAACCCATCAGACCAACAAAGCGTAACTCGACTTTTCTACCACGAAAAAAAGAATTACATAGCTCACTATTCGATTCTCGGAGACACGTTTTACAGACAGAAATAGATTACAAACAACCAATCTATCTATAGTTGATATTCTTATATAACTCCTATATAATATAATTATAAGAATAAAGAAAAGGAGTACGAAATGAACACACTAAGACAAGCACGTAACGAAGACAGAGGGATGGAACTATTTAAAGAAGAAGCTATGGTCAGTTGGGCTAACGGTTTTAAGATTCTATTCAATGGTATGATTCTACACACCAGCAAGACTCTAAAGTCTGCTAACAGGAAGTTCGACGCTCTACTAGAGAAATGGGACATGAAAGAATTTGGCGTTGATGTCGACATGTGGGAAGAACAGATAATATGAATAAAGAAGCAGAAGAGTCAATACGAGTAATAAAAGAGATGGGGCTAGGCTACAAGCTAGCAGATTCTAAGGAGCTCTCTCCTGAGGCGTTAAAGGAGCGTAGGAGGATTGACGCTGCCAAGTCGAACAAGCGTAAAAACGATAAGAAGAAACGTAAACAAAAGAGGAGGAGATAATGAAGACGATTAAAGTAGTATCAGACACTCATTTCAATCATGACAAGATAAGAGAATGGTCTAGGACGCAATTCAAGAGCTCTCTTGAGATGGACGAATACATTATTAAGAAGTGGAACGAGGAAATTAAACCGACTGATAGAGTATACCATTTAGGCGACTTCGCGTTTGGCAAATACACAGACCTAGTATATATCGAATCTATCATAAAGAGATTGAACGGGAACATCACCTTAATACTAGGAAACCATGACACAGCACAGAGGCTCAGAGAGCTCTATGTTAAGTATTTCAAATGTTTAGGCTCTCTAACCATAGGTAAGTATTATTTCTCACACGAACCTCTTCATTTTGAGGCGATAAATCCAGGCCAGCTCCGAAGCGATGGGAGGCAGGCAACTATCAATATACACGGTCATTTACATAATGGAAACTTCTGTAGTGATAACCATATCAACTGTTGTATTGACGTAGTTGGCTTTGATAATATGGTAACAACTTTTGAGGTATAAATAGATTACAAACAACCAATCTATTTATAGTTGATACTTTTATATAATTATTATATAATATAAATATAAGAATAAAGAGAGGAGCTAAATAATGTTCGAGATAAAAGCAAGAGTATACGATTTACAGGTTACTAGTGATGAGATGCACCAATTAAAATGGGGGCTCTATAGAGGAGCTATACACCAAGCTGAGCAGTTTAAGATGTATCAAGACCCTGGGGATACGCTAGAGGCTTTTCTAGATAAAGCAGAAGCCATAAGAATGCATGAATGGATAACAAAAGTTTTAGTGCATGGGGCGATGTACGACCATATTAGGTTGCTAAGAGAAGTCAGCGAGATAATAGAAGGTAAAGACGATGATAGACAGGAGTAAATCGAATTACGGATACGGATTTAGTTATACAGAAGGAGTAGCGAAAACTTACAAGTACGGATACAAATCAAGCGCCACAGCATACAAACAACTCAGGTTACAGACAAGAGGCAAAGATTTGATAAGTTTCAGAACGTTTAAGATTGACGGCTTAGGATATCACGAGATACAGAGCTGGGAAAGGATATAGAGATGGAGATAGGAGATTTCGTAGTATATAATCCAGGGCATTGTGTACCCGAGCTTGGTAGAGTGAAATCGTTCAGCTCTTTTAATAATAACCCCTTTGTAGTATATAACTGCAATGGAGACTGGGACAACTACGAGGACTATACTGGAGCAAACACGGATAGAGGAGATTTGATAGTTATAGAAAAGAGAGGAGAAAATGATGAGTAAATATTACGAGGCACCGACAGATGAAATCTTTGAAGAGGTAAAAGCAGGATGTATAGAGATATGGAACACCTATGATAACTCATACGGCTACGTTACTGAGAAAGTCTCAAGCATCGAGGATATAGCCAACGTAGGAGACAATGCGATGTACATGGTAGCGATGTTTGATTCTAGTAATAGGTTCAAGCTACTAGGGAATCTATCACCAGAGGCGAGAAAGTTTGTTGACGAGCGGATTACCTAGTTAACAGATTACAAACATGAAATATATAGAGACGTTGTGAAAGAGCTGCGTCTCCTATATAATATTAATATAAGAAGGAGGAGTTGAGAAATGACATTTTATACGAAGGAATATAGTTCAGATGGTAACGGGTGTGAAAGCACAGAACGACTGGTTGATGCTACACAGAAGGTAAACGACTTGATAGAGGATTGTAAAATTGAAATGATAGGTTGCTTCATAGATGACGGTTACTTAAGTGCAAAGCAAGGAATCCATCATGTTAAAGCTATTATGAGGAGGGAAAGATAATGACAATAGATATAGATGGTCAACTTATGGACCATATGAGCGGATGTATTTATAGCATGACTTGTAAGGACTGCGATGCTCCATTAGATTTCGTAGTAAAGAAAGTACATAGCGATTTTGATATTGACGTAATTGTTGAGCGATGCACTTGCGCGGATAAGGAAACCTAGATGTCAGCGGCGCTCTTCGTATCAGTAGCAGCAGCAGCAGTAATGATTTTACTAAAATTCGTATTCGCAGCGAAAGCAAAAAGAGCCAACACCAGTTCAACAGATAGGTTCTATACACATAAAGAGGCAGCAACGTTCAGGAGTTCACCGACTACGTATGTACATTCTCCAAAAGGCAACCTCGATATGGACAGTACAAGTACTTGTCTTGCTTACGGATATCCAACAGGAGGCTCTTTTTATTGCGAAGGCAGTAATAGCGGCTTTGGACCCCACTAATAATAAGGAGGTATGGAAATGAGTTACGCAGCAAAATATAAAAATGAACGATGTGAATATTGTGGGCACAGTATCCCATTCTCTGATTTAAAAGAGCACGAAGATACTTGTCCATTTAATCCTGAGGTATCATGTAAGAAGAGCTTAAATCTAATAGACGCTTTCGAAGATGAATTCTATGAGGAGACTGATGAAGGAATAATTACTAAGGATGGTATGTACTCGGCGACTATTGCCAGTATTAAGTATTTTGTTGAAAAACACATAAGACAAGAAAAGAAGAAATTAGCAGCCGACGTCATTGAGGCGTGGGAAGCTCTATCATCTGGGCATTATACATCTAAGACAATTAACAACTGGTTAAGCGATGTTATGGCGCCTATGATAAACGAATTGAGAAAGTTGAAATAATGAATAGTATCTGGTGGTTTATAATAATAATGTTGCATCTATGGTATGCGTTTTAAAGGAGTGGAATGATGAGAGCTAAAATAATAGCGTTAAAAGAACAAATATGGTTTATGTATAGTCAAGAATGGTTACGAGTAATGAATATCTTGATGATGTATTTAAGAAGGAGGAAGTGTGATGGATAAAAAAGTTGGAATAAGGCAACACATAGATACGGAAAAATACTTAGAAACAAAAGGGATATATTGGGTATCGCCATTCGGGTATTCTAAAAACATTACAGAAGATTCGTGCGAGGTTGTTAGTGTTGGTGAAGTAGACAAGCATGTAGATGAATATATTGACAATAAGCTAAGAGGTTTTGGTGTAGCACCAGAGCTAATTAAATAATAAGGAGTAATAATGGATGACATAAAGCACGTCTGGTGGTTATTTAGAAACATGGTAATAGGATTTATTACACTGGATACTGAAAGAGCAGAAGAATCTTGGTTGTTTATTAAGATACATTTAAAATATAGGAGTAAAAAATTATGAGCTAAATATTTAGCTAACAAAGAATAGGAGATGATAGAGATGAGTGAAGTAAAAATTACAAAATGCGATATATGTGGAGAAGAAAGACGTTCTGATTCAGAAATTAAATATCATTGGTCTGATACTATCGACGACGTATTACTTACATTTGAAGGACATGCTGGGATACAAACAATCCCATTTGAAGGTGTAATGTGTACTGGGTGTGCGAAAGGACTAAGCAAATATATTTTTGACGAGATAGACAGAAGAAGAAAACTATGTAAGGAGAATAATAATGCCACAAGCTGAAAAGATAGAAGATAGCAAATGCCCTGAATCAATATGGGATAAGTGGGAGAAAGAGGAATTAAAGGTAGAAGATTCTGGTAGCGAAGCAGATTTCGGTACCAAAGATAATCAAGAGAGGTGGGAAGAAAAGCACGAATATTATTCTACTCCTGATATGCAAGGTAGGCTAATGTGGATAGTTTGCAACATGATAGACAACCCTGTCGATTGTGGAATATTTAAAACAACTAAATGCATTGATTTAATTAAAGATTATTTCAAGTCCCTACTAGAAGCAGAACGTGCTAAAGTTATTCAAGAAATAATAGAATGGGCAGATAAAGAGAATTGGCATTATGCTGACTTTGAGAAGCTTAAAGCAAAGTATAAAGGAGAATAGAATGAAAATAGGTAGAGAGTATAAGGATGAGTTTCATAACTTCAAGTATAAGGTTTTAGGGTTCAATAAAGATAGAATGTATATTGCTGAAGAAGATGGAACACTTTCCAATTTAGTTACAAGTAGCTGTAAGTCAGACACACTACTCCCATCAAGCATAGAGTATCTAAAAGGGATTAATCAGCCATTTGGTACGTTGGATGAAGATGTGCAAAAGGCGTTGAAGAGTATAGATAATGGCAAGAATATTGAGTTCTATAGTAATTGTTTCTGGGAAGTCCTAGAAGATTCTCCATCATGGCATCCTGAGCTTTCCTATAGCCTAGTTAGCGATTATATAGAGAAGCCAGCGTATGTCCCTAGAAGCTTTAAAGAAACAAAAGTAAGAGTATACAACGATGAGTTGAGCAAAGAAGTGCAAGAGGCTTTGTTTAAGTTGGGGTATATGTGGTCTGGAAAAGGAGAAGATTTTGCTGGAGGAATGGAGTATTTAAGAATAGATAATAGTCATATAACGTGGCTAGATGAACGTGGCTTTCAATTTGATAGCAACAAAGAAGTACAAGCACATGAGATACTAGAGGAGGCGAGTAAGTTATGAGTATAGGAGTAGATAATAACGGAAATAAAGACAAATCAATAAGTATGCAAAAGGTTTATGACCATGAGTTTGAGCAAAGAACAAATGCTGAAAATTATTGTGTTAGAGAAGTTGAAAAGGCTCAAGCATACAGAGACGGATATAAAGCAGGAATAGCCGAAATGGTTAATATGTTACAGCATTGTAATTTAGATAGCAAAGTATAAAGGAGTGATAGAGATGAGTGAATCAAGAAAAGTAGTGAAAATAAAAAATCCAGATAAATATTGGAACATTAATATAAAGGGAATACCTAACAAAAATGTGCCTGACGAAACAAAGATATTAAATAATATATCAACATGTAGAGGTTATTATTTTCACGTATATGATAACTCTAGTTTACATTGGGAAGATACAGGTAAAACCCCTAAAGTTCTAAAACTAGAAATACCACACAACGCATTTGTTCTTGTTTCAATAAGAGTTGATGATGAAATTTAAAAATTGCACTAAAGAGAAATAGGAGATGATAGAGATGAGTGATGTAACGTTAAGAAATGGGACAGTATACAAAGAGCCACAAGCTGAAAAGGTAGAAGATAGCAAATGCCCTGAATCAATATGGGATAAGTGGGAGAAAGAGGAATTAAAGGTAGAAGATTCTGGTAGCGAAGCAGATTTCGGTACCAAAGATAAGGAAGAGAGTTGGGAAGACTTTTGCAACTTATGTACTTGTAAATGTGATTTTAGAGGTAGCATTAAAACACCTGCTTTCCAATGTTGTTCGTATTTAGACTTCATCAAGTCCCTACTAGAAGCAGAGAAGAAGAAAGCTGTAGAGGAATACGGCCATAAGTTTATTGAAGATGTTATAGGTATAAGCAATTTAGATGGTGGCAAGTGGGGTATAACTCATGCAAACATGTTAAAACTTAAAGCAAAGTATGCAGAAGATAAAGATATGTCTTGGAAGGCTGGCAAAGGACTTAAAGCAAAGTATAAGAAAGGAGATAAGTAATGAACAGTGTGTTTTGGTTTTTTGTAATAATGTTTCATCTTTGGTATGTATTCTAATGGAGGGCTTGATAGCTTTTTTAATAACATGGGTATTGGCGAGTAGCATAGGGTTCGATACCGGAGTACAACACCAGATATACTACGATAAAGTAATGAGAGAAGATGCAGGCAATACTATATATCGAGAAGGATATGAGCTGGGGTTGCGTAAGGCGGAGCTTGATAGAAAAATTAAGATGATTGAGTTAGGTATAGGGTTTATGGGAGATGAAGATTAGACTGCTCATAATCTTCTTGATGTTAGTGAGCACAAGCTTTTCAAAGCTAATCACCGTGTCCAACCACGTTGACACAGCGGACACCTTTGATACAAACACTATTGTTAATATGGGAGTGTCGGGTGAGAGTTTGTACATCTATTACACAGAAGATGAGGCGGTAAAGCATACTCAGATAAGGTTTGAAGATTTTGATACGGCATTCGAAGAGTTTAAATATATTATGAAGGAGATGAGATAAAATGGGCAGAGCAAAAAAGTTCAGTTCAATAGAAGAAGGAAAATCACAGTTGTTTTGTTGGGATAATCTTATAAAGAGAACAGCCTCTGAAAGTATCGTAAAAAAAGATGGAAGCAATCAGATTATCAACGTGTATGGCATATCAAGAGGGACTCTTAGAGCTTTGATATCAGAAGGAGTCGATATAGTACGAGAAGAAGATACCTGTTATGTAATAGAGACGGGCAACTTCTGCCTTCCAAAGGAATGGTTTAAGAAAGCAGTGGTGCCCCAATGGTCATGATAAATCCGACACATTTTATTTATCGCAGAGACTATCCGATATCTAAGCGTAAAGTAGAGGTTATGGGCAAGGCTAAGAAGGCTAAGGCATGAGCACAGAACACTATTGTAAATATTGTAAGAAGAAGACGAGAGGCTTCATTATAAATATATATGATAAGAGCACATTCAAATGTTTGGAATGTAAAAATGAATCGGAGCATACCCGGGCGAAAAAGAAAAGCGCCCCTATAATTATACGCAAAGGCGGAGGTTGGGGTGGCGGTGATTGGTAATATGAGAATTATTTTATTAATTTTACTACTCAACCTAGCATCAGCAGAGAGCTACATCTACCTAGGTCAAGGAGATGATGGGAAGCTAATGGCTGGAGTAACTGTTAAAATAAATATAGGAGGAGACGCTTATATTGAATCAGATACGAAAAGTACAGGACTCGGCAAAGCACCTAAAGGCGTTGGTTTTTCACCGAAAGAGATAGAGTATCATTTGAAGCTCCACTATAAAGGAGCTTCGTATAGGCATTATTGCGTCCATAATTTAGACGCGATAAGCACCACCTCCAGGACAGGCGACTATATAGGATACGAGTACGAAGTTTCAAAAAGCGAATAGATTACAAACAACGAATTTGTTGTTTCTATATAAGTGTTATATAATATAAGTATAGAAAAAATAAAGGAGATGGCCATTATGGGTAACTTAGGATTTAGAATTTATAATTGTTTTGATAAATTTGATATAAATGATTTATTGGAATTTGGAAAGATTGCAAAGATTAAGCTCGTCAATACTACAGTTAATAGTGATTCAGTATTTTACGAAATAGAGTTTTACAGCGATTTTAGAAAAAAAGTGCATAACTACTTAGAAAGGTACGGTGCTTAAGATGGATATATGGGAACCAAGTAGCAGCGAATGGGAAATAGCACAAGAAGCGTTAGAAATGAGCGATGGAGACGATGACGAAATAGACTACGACTTACTAAATAAGGGGTAAATATGAGAGATAAACAGATACTAATAGCAGGCTACGGTTACGTTGGGAAAGCAGTACATAAGCTATTTAAGAACGTTGATGTGTACGACCCTTATATCACAGGACTAGATATAAATATTGAAATGTTCGATTATGAATATTGTATGGTTTGTGCATCTACACCAATGAACGAAGATGGCTCCTGTAACTTTAGCGCAATAGAAGATATTGTATCTAAGGTATCAGCAGAAGTCTTTATTATTAGGTCTACAATGCCCCCGTCTGCGCTTGATAAGCTTAGAATGGAGTATGGTGCTCATGTTGTCTTCCAGCCTGAATACGTTGCCAGCTCCAGTCCTTATCCTGCGCCTATGGACGATATCAAGAAACATCCATTTATAGTACTGGGTGGTGATAAAGTAAGTGTTAAGAAAGTAAGAAGATTATACGAAACTGTGTATCCTCCAACCACTCGGATACTGGAAACGGATATGCAGACTGCCAGTGTTATCAAATATGCAGAGAATTGTTTCATAGCTACTAAGGTAACATTCTGCAATGAGCTTTACAATATTTGTGAGGCGACGGGAGTAGATTACGATGTAGTGAAAGAAGGGGTATTTGATTTAGACCCTAGAATGAATACTTGGTGGACAAACATTTATAAAGATAACCGAGGCTGGGGAGGCCATTGTTTGCCTAAAGATGTTAGAGCCATAATAGAGGAGAGCATGAGCGAAGGATATAATCCCCTGTTTCTAGCGGACCTCGTTTTCAATAATAAGAGACACAAAACATGAGGCAGTATTACCTGACTTCAGACATGAAAAAACCACATTCCAGAGAAGAAGTGCTCCAAGCACTAATTACAATTGGGGACGTATTCTCAATTGAGAATATAATATTTTATGAAAATAGTATAAAAATATTTCCCAGACATAAACAAGACAAAGGTGTTATCTTAAGATTTAATCCGGATTCGAAACTTCATAGAAGGCCATATCCCTCGAACTTACGGAAAGAGGAGTAATTATGCAAATATACAGTCCTTCTGAGAATACATCATATTATGTAATAAATGAGGTAACCCCTTCAGCCGAGGGGGCCAAGAGAGTAGCGCCAGAAGAGGCAGCGCAGTTTAATAAAGGAAACCACGGTGTCTTTTTTGCTTTACAGAAATTCCAAGACGATAGAAGAATTAAGACTAAACTGACGCAAATACGGACAGTAGCACTAGACCTAGATAACGGTACTAAAGAAGAATTGGAGTCGTTGATAGATACATCCCCACTATTACCATCGCTTGTAGTGGAGACTAAAAACGGATTTCACGTTTATTTCTACATAAGACCGATTATGGTGACCGAACACACTAGAAATGCAATACTGGCTGAATTTAACGTGGTTATGGCGCATATATTGCCCCACTTCCAGTACAGAGATGACAGAACTGGCAATTTATTGCTTCGAAACAATAAAGCAGTAGGTGCAGATAACAATGCTAAGGATGTTTGTCGAGTACTGAGAGTACCTGGATACGAGCATAGAAAGCAAGTAAACGAACCATTTACGATAACAGTATCTGCGGAGACAAACTGCCTGTATACGTTCGATGAGTTAAAGAACAACTTCGCTTTAATCGAAGAGAGGACAGAAAATGGAGCTTTTGAGAGCGAAATAACGCCTAATTATAATATCTTTTGGGACGACTTAATATCAAGACCAGTAAGAGATTGCCTCAGTGTTCTTTCAGGCAGAACCTGTGTTGGCGGAGATAAATTCACATTCTCACAGAATAGCAACAAAACAACGCAGATAATAGCAAACAAAAAACCCACATCATGCTTTATCGATTTAGAAAATAAGATAGGAAGCAGTGATAAAGGAGGCCCTACTATAATTCAATGGCTTCAATGGTATGGTCATACTTATGCACAGATTGCTCATATTGCTAAGGATACATTAAAAATAGAAGCATCTAAACCCACTAACTATAAACTCATGTTACAACTAACTAAAAACAAAGAGCTAATAGCGTACAAGGGAGAAGTATTCATATACGATAAAAAAGAACATATATGGAAACACCAAGAAGATTCGTTCGTGCGCAAGATTATACACAAAATATGTCTAGATAATAGAATAGACCCGACCAATGGAAAAGTAACAGATATCCATAATCTAGCCTTAGACCATTTCTTCGAAAAAGATATACATTTCAATGTAAACAAAGATATACTGACTTTTAAGAACGCAGTCTTAGACATAAGTAACCCGCTAAAACCCAAAGTCCTGCCGTTTTCACCTCAATATTATAGTACTATTCTGTTGCCGTATGAGTACAAGCCTCAGCAAAAGTCGCCAATATGGAATAAATTCTTAAACGAAGTACTGCCTGATAACGAAAGCCAAAGACTAGTTCAGGAAATGTTCGGATATTGTTTGACTACTTCAACAGTACACCACGTAGCTTTCTTTTTAGATGGTGGTGGAAGAAACGGGAAGTCGACGTTTATGGAAGTATTAGCTAAGACTTTAGGCGAAGAAAACGTATCATCGGTCAGCTTCCATTCACTCAGTAATCGGTTTGGACTTCAAGATATGGAAAATAAATTGATAAACTACGACCCTGAGATAAGTAGCGAACATATCGCGAACACATCTATTTTTAAAGCAATTGTTGGAGGAGACCCAGTTGAGATAGAGCGTAAGTTTAAAAACAGTTATAGAGCTCGATTCTTTTGCAAGTTAATATATGCAGCGAATGAGTTGCCGAGTATCCGAGATAGGAGCCATGGGTTCTTTAGTAGATTAATCATTATACCTTTTGAGCAAACGTTTTCTGAAGAGAAAGGCAACATAGATAGGAACATAGGCATGAAGCTAAGTAAGGAGATGAGCGGGGTTTTTAATTGGGCGTTTACAGGATTACAACGCTTGACAAAAGAAAGCAGTTTTACTAAACCAGTTAAATCAAAGCTAAGGCTCGATGAGTATAAGCTGGAGAATAACAGTCTCCTACAGTTTGTCGAAGAGCTATGTGTCTTTGATTTACATGGAAAAGTAACATCGAGGAGATTCTTTAGTGAATATGTGCAGTTCTGCAAAGAGAGCAATTTAAGAGCATTTTCAATAAAGAAAGTAGGTATTGAATTAGCAAAGCTAGAAAATATACAACGCAAGTACATGAGCAATGTTGCTACATATGTAGGCATAACTCTTAGAGATGCTGATATGTATTGACGATATTGAGTATGTAGAAGGGTTGCCTATTGTATATAGATACTATATAATTAAAAATGAAGGAGGTGAGTAATATGGTAGATAAAGATAATAGAGTACAATTTAATTTGTGGGTTGATAAAGGCGACGTTAAATGGATAAATGACATGACTGAAAAATATCCGTTTTATGTTTCAGCAAATGAGTTTCTGCGTCAGTTAATTGGTGAGAGTAAGCATGAGTGGGAAAACGGTGGTATGAAAAAAGACCCTTCGTTTTTTGTATACATTGAAGGAAAATTTAGATAAGAAGGAGAGATAGATGTTTTATTTGCAAAAGACAATGGAAATAAGCGGCTCACATAAGCTGAAACTAAATTATGATAGCCCTTGCTCAAGAGTACACGGCCATAATTGGATGGTTACAGTTTATTGTAAAAGCGATAAATTAGATGAAAACGGCATGATTGTTGATTTCTCTAAAATTAAAAAAGTAGTTTTCGCCCTAGACCACGAACACATTAACGACCATGTTACTTTTAATCCTACTGCAGAGCTATTAGCAGAATGGATTTGCGCTAGAGTCCCGTCTTGTTACAAAGTAGATGTAGAAGAAACTAAGAATAACGTTGCTACTTACGTGAGGGATGACGCATGAAGATAAATGAAATATTTTATTCAATTCAAGGTGAAGGAACTCACGTAGGAACTCCTGTTATATTCATTAGATTGAGTGGATGTAATTTAAGTTGCGAGTGGTGTGATACTAAATACCACGACACTGTATACTTTGATTTGAATCCGGTTACTCTTAATAACTACTTGAGCGATAAGTTCCCAGCATACAGACACGTACCTATAGTATTTACAGGTGGAGAGCCTATGTTACAGTACGCTGAAATATATACATTTATCCAAATGTATGAGTTAAATTGCTATGTCGAAACAAATGGTACTTTGAATTCATTTAAGAATCAAGCGAATCTGATTGATTGGATTACGTGTTCGCCAAAGAACGGAGAAATGCCAAAAATTAGCGAGGTAGATGAGTTAAAAGTAGTATGGGACAGTGGGCCGAAGGTTACTAAGGAGAGATTAGATTTATATGAATTGTGGGCAGCAGAACACCATGTACGTGCCCTTTATTTACAACCTTGTTTTGGAAAAGATAACTTAGAAGAAGTAATTCAGATTATTGAAGAAAGAGAAGGAATGTGGAAACTATCGGTACAACTGCACAAGATGATAAACATTTCATAGATTGGGAAACTTACGGCGCTCTCATTAGATTATTGGGGGTTGAGTTACTCAAGCATGGACGCACTTTTAGTGGGGTATATGGACTGCCGCGCGGAGGCTCTATAATAGCAGTAGCGTTGTCTCATTTCTTGGGAATACCTTTTGTTACTTCGAAAGAGAACATCGAGCCGGAGACATTGATAGTAGATGATTTAGTTGATACCGGAGCACAATTATCCGCTTATCCAAATAATTTTAAAGCTACTTTGATTTGCAAACCTTGGGGGATACCTAAACCTGATTTATATATTTATGCAACAGAAGCATGGGTTGTGTATCCGTACGAAGAAGCAGGCACCAGTACCGTACGCAGCGAGGGCGCTATTGGTGAAAGTGAAGGAATTTATCCAGGTATGATTTCAGGCGTTCTTTAAATAACGGGTGACTTTCTTAGATAAGTGTTATATAATATTAATATAACATTCGGGAGGTATGAAATGGTAAAATGTAAAAAGTGTGGTAGACATAGAGATAGTGATTTTATAAAGGTAACACCTTGTCTTACATGTGGTGACACATCAGACATGGACCAAGTCTTTCGAGATAAATTAGAAAAGACAAAAGAGGAATCGTTGAAACGTAAAAAAGACAGACTAGAACTAATATCAACTTCGGACTGCGAAGGTGGTTCTCAGGGGGAGATACTCAGATTATATAAACAAGGTAAAACCTTTGAAGAGATACAAGCAACAGTACTTAGTGTTAAAGACAGTACTATTAAAGCTACCATCTCAGAATATGAAAGGCTCATTTTGAAAAAGACAGCACAAAAGGGAAAAGGAATTTGTGAGCAGATAAGAGATTTGATAAATAAAGGGAAGACTGACGAAGAAATTTTAAAGGAGTTATCTGCGCAATCTCCTAGTATGAACACAGTGCGCACACAACGTTACAACTTAAAAAGAAAGGAGAAAAAGCATGGATGATGAAAAGACAGCAGTAGTAATAATTAGTGGAGGTATGGATTCGACGACCCTGTTATACGATATTATAGATAGAGGATATAAAGTATTCGCATTATCGTTTGACTATAATCAGAAGCACAGAAGAGAATTAGAATGTGCAGTCGCAACTTGTAAGAAGTTGGGAGTATCTCATAAAATATTAGACTTATCAATACTGAATGATATTGCGCCCTCAGCTCTAACAAGAGATGATTGGGAAGTACCGACAGGGCACTATAAAGCAGATAATATGAAAGAGACAGTGGTTGCTAACAGGAATATGATTATGTTAAGTTTGGCAGGAGCTTATGCAATAAGCAATAAGGCGACTAAATTATATTACGGGGCTCATGCTGGAGACCATGCTATTTATCCAGACTGTAGAGCAGAGTTTATTGATGCGATGAAAGTAGCATTTCTACTTTGTGATTGGAGTCTACTCCGACTAGAGGCGCCTTACTGGGCCATAGATAAGGGCGACATAGTAATGATAGGTACACACCTCGGTGTAGATTATAGCCTTACTCACACTTGTTATAACGCAGGACCTGAGGCGTGTGGTAAGTGCGGTTCTTGTACGGAGCGATTAGAAGGATTCAAAAAAGCAGGGCTAATAGACCCTGTTGTGTACAAGGGACTGTAGCGTGAGAACAAAACCTAAGTTTCATGCTAAGTTAAAGCCGGAGTTTTTCAAGAAGTATCTACGCAGACGGTACAATCTTGTAAAAGCAGACGAGCTTGAATTAGAATTTGGTAGGCGCGGCGTTAGGATGTCTGTGCATTTAGATAAAAAAGAAAAGGAGATATTATGTTCAATAAAGAGAAAGTTAAAAACGCAATAACATTATTGCTAGAAGGTCTTGGCGAAGACATTACCAGAGACGGGCTACTCGCCACCCCTGACCGAGTAGCCCGCATGTATGAAGCAGTATTAACCGGATACGATGAAGATACAGAACAACATGTTCGTATGTTTGAGAGCGACAGCACTGATATGGTAATCGTAAAAAATATACCTATCTACAGCTTCTGCGAACACCACATAGCCCTATTCCAAGGAGTTATGCATATCGGATATATTCCGAATGGTAAAGTTATAGGAATAAGTAAGCTCGTAAGGATTGCTAGAGTATTCGCCAAACGGCTTCAGATTCAAGAACGTTTAACTATGCAGGTGGTTGATGAGTTGCAGAAATTATTAGCCCCAGTTGGTGTGGCAGTTTATATGGAAGCAGAACATACTTGTATGACAATTAGAGGTGTGAGAGCACCTGGAGCTACAACAGTTACGTCAGCTATGCGTGGTGTGTTTCTAGAAAAAGATAATAACGCTCGTATGGAATTTATGGCGGCGATAGCAAAATGAGTTGACAGTGATAACAGTGAAAGGTCAAAGATACAAGTGACTAATTATGTATACGCATTAAAACGAGGAGGATTAATAAAATGAAGGCAAAAGATTACATATTACAATACACAGCGGACATTGCAGAGCCCTGGCTCTCGAAGGACATAGTCCGATACGTAACGGAAAAAAGCGGAGGTACTTATAAACCGAATTATTTGAAATTATTATTACCCAAATTAGTTGTTAATAACTCAGGGCGCCCTTTTGTTGGAGTAAGTGGTGACTTTTTCTATCAACGAGACGGGAAGTTGTTTGCGTACAATAAAGAAGAGTATTCCGGCGACTATTTTGGAGCTTTGACAGAAGGTACTTCTGTAGAACGAGTAGCGCGGTTCTTAAACAACGTAAATCCCCCCAAAGAACTGAAAGTAGATACAAGCAATCCCACTATATTATTAATTACACAGTGCAGCGCTTCTAAAGAAAAAAAAGAATGTCCTGCACAGGATATGTACTTGGGGAAGGGAGCTCTCCTTATAAAAGAACTTCTAGAACAGCGCCTCGGTAAAACCCCGAGCATCTCCCACTATATACTATCAGCCGGATATGGACTGGTGCACGGTGAAACTCGCATTAAGCCCTATGACAATACTTTCAAAATGTTGAAACCGGGAGATTACAGACAAGTAGATGAAGCTCTCAAAGTTACAGAAAATTTCACAATGCTACTGGAGCACATCCAAGCCTCCCTAGTAGTACTCTGTCTAGGTAAAAAGTATCTAGGTTTGATAAATATAAATAGGATACCTGTGAAGCATCGTTCAAAAGTAGTGCTGTTAGGACATCCCGGATTAAGAACCCCTGGTTTTAAAACTATCAACTATAACAAAGAACAGTTGAAACGCTTTGGTACTGGTGAAATCACTCGGAAAGAAGCTATCATATCGTATTTACTTACAGAATATACTTTAGAAGAACTCCAAGAAGATGTTACTTACGAGCTTTTCAACGGAGGTGATTCAGAATGAGTTGGTTAGGTGACCATGAGAAGCCTAAATCAGTAATACCGCCGTACAGAACAAGCCGTTGGCCAAATGACCATACGAAAGTGGATGACGGTTTCAAAGACGCAATAAATCCATCGCACTATCGTAAAGGAGGCGTAGAAACGATTGATTTTATCGAAGCAAAAAAGTTAAATTTCAACAGAGGTAACGTAGTTAAATATACAACGAGAGCAGGCTCTAAGTACGATGAGTTAGAAGACTTAGACAAAGCAGAATGGTATATTCAAAGAGAGAAAGCGAGGATAAGAAATGCAATTAGCACTAATACCGCCACATAAGTATTTAAAAACGTATCAAGACGAAAGTGATTTATTCATGTGCCTGGCTCCTTTTCTCGAGGACCCAGCTTATTTTGAGTTCTTTGTTCAAAAAGCAAGAGAAGGTAAGTATGTTATAATGGATAATGGTGCAGCTGAAGGAAAGTTGCTCACCGGAAAAGAGCAAATGCAATGGGCACTAGCTCTAAAGCCACATGAGGTTATAGCCCCAGATTATCTGCACGATGGTCAAAAAACGAGAGGCGCTACTGAACAATTTTTAGACGAACACTACGACGAACTAGCAGAGCATAACATAGCAGTTAACGCAGTAGTTCAAGGAGCTACACTAGAAGACGCCCTATGTACATTAGATACTTTTGAGGCAGATGGACGCATTGAGGTAATAAGCTTACCGTTTGCAGGATTAGACTTCTTCAGTGATTTTAATGTTCCTGAAGCAATAAACAAAACACAGCGTAACGCTTTAAGTCGCCTCTGGTTTACGAAGACAGTTTATATTACTAAGCCGGTGCACTTGCTGGGATTATATCAACCTTTAGAATTGTCATACCACAACGATACTATCCGGAGCTGTGATACTAGCCTACCTTTTAAAATGACGCTGGTACACGATTTAATACTGGGGTCAGGTATTGGTGAAAAGCCTGATTTCGGAGATGAATATTTTACTTCTTCTCTAGACAACGTACAATCTCTGGCAGCCCATAATATAAGGGAGTTACAAAATCATGCTAAAAATAAATTTAACTAATAAAGACGCAAAGAAACCAACAAGAGCTTATAAAGGAGACGTAGGACTTGACTGCTATGCATCTGAGGAGATTGCGATAGCACCAGGCGGGCGCGCTGAAATTAAACTAGGTATCTCGCTGGATATCCCTGAGGGGTATTGGGTTCATATCCAGACAAGGTCTTCAATAGCGAGGCGCGGCGTTCAGATGCACGGAGGTGTTGTTGATTCTGGTTTTAAAGGCGAATTATCCCTATTTACGTTCAATCACGGTGACAAAAGATTTGCTGTTGTCAAAGGAGATAAAGTCTGCCAGCTTATACTTCATAAAGTATACGACGACGGGGTAGCGCCTCAAATAGTGCACGAGAGAGGGGAAAATGGATATGGAAGCTCAAATCACGTCTAAACTAATAGCGATAGATACTGAAACTACGGGCTTTCGATATTATGATGGCCAGTATCCTTTCCTGTTAACGGCCTGGGACGGTAAAAAAGGATACGCTTTTAAGAACATAGAAGAAGCTCGATATTTTCTAGAAGATGAAACTATTACAAAAATAGGACATAACCTGAAGTTTGATTTAAAAATGTTAAAGAGCATAGGAATAGAGGTCAAAGGCCAATGTTATGATACTATGGTTATGGCACACCTCTTTAATGAAAACCTAGCCTCAAAGAGCCTAGCGTACCTATCCACCACATTCCTAGATGATGAAAAAACAGCAGACACCGTTACAGCATGGCGTAAAGCTAATAAGTATACGGACAAACGTATGAAAGAGGAGGATAGGTCCTTTTACGAATTGGTTCCTGACGAGATTATGATTCCGTATGGTATCAAAGATACTGAATTGACTTATAAATTGTTCTTCTTTTTCAAAGAGCGAATAGAGGATATGGATTTATGGCCCTTGTTTATGAACGAATGCGCTCTTATGCAAGTACTGACCGAGGTAGAATACAGAGGAGTAGAAGTAGACATAGAATATCTTGAGCAATTTAAAAAAGAATTAGAACCAGATTTAGAAGAAGCTGCTCAAAAAGTATTTGAGATGGTCCAAGAAGAATTTGATATCGCATCTAACAAACAGCTGGGAGAGATTCTAAAGCGTAAATTAGGTATTCAACTTACGCTAACAGCTAAAGGAAATCCAAACGCAGCCAAAGACGCCCTACAAAAGCTAGGTCACCCTATAGCTCAGTTAATCCTCAACTACAGACACCTCTACAAGATTTATAAGACATATGTAGTAGGTTTACTTGAGGCGCAGAAAGACGGAGTAGTACATTGCGATTTACATCAAATAGGAGCTCGTACAGGGCGCTTCAGTTCTTTTTCTCCGAACCTACAGAATATCCCTAAGAAAGACCCTAGGATACGACGTTCTTTTCTAAGTAGAGAAGGATACACCACTTACTATATTGATTATAAACAGATGGAGTATCGTATGTTTGCTGAGTACGCTCAGGACGAATGGCTTATCAACGAAATAAAAAATGGAGCCGATTTCCACGATGTAGTAGCACAACAGTTGAACTTAAACAGAGTGCAGGCTAAGAATCTAAACTTCGGTCTTATATATGGTATGGGAGTACCTACCCTAATGGAGAAGTTAGAGTTAGTAGTAACCCCTGAAGAATTGAAGAATCCACTGTTACTAGAAGAGGCGCAAGGCTACTACAACTGGTATATGAAGCGCTTTAAAAGAGAGCCTTTTGCGAACACACCTGAAGTATTTATCAAGTATGGCAAAGCTAAGAAAATAAAAGATGCTTATTTCAGTAGGTTCAAAACAGTAGACCCTTTCATAAGAAATATTAAAAAGACCGTTCAAGAAAGAGGATTTATATTTAATAAATTCAAGCGAAGACGTAGACTCGAAAAAGATAAAGCATACAAAGCAGTAAACGCACTTTGTCAAGGATGCTGCGCCGACGTAGTTAAGCACTCAATGGTAAGCATTGGTAAAGACTTAGAGGGCACTCAGTCGAATCTAATCCTTATGATTCACGATGAGGTTTGGGTTGAAATAAGAGATGGTGAGGAATATCTTTTAGAAAAAGTAGTACATCATTTAACCAATTGGGGTCATATGTTCGATGTCCCACTAGAGGTAGATATAGAGTATTCAAATACCCATTGGGGAGATAAGAAATTACAGGAGGCAACCAGTGCTTGAGATTAAACTACAATCTAAATGGATAGCCAAGTTGAAGAAAGATTTAAGGAACTGTTGGATTATGAAAGCGACTGTTACAAATAAGGCAGGTGCTCCTGACGCTATTTTGATTTATAAAGGGAGAGCTGTTGCAATTGAATTTAAGATACACCCTAATAAACTGTCTATGAAACAAGAGTATGAACGTACCTTATTACTCAACGCAGGAGCTCTATATTTCGTAGTCGACCAGTTTACAGATTATAAGAAAACATTAGAAACAATAAATGCGAAGTGCCCTGGATTTTACCACGTTCAAGATATATAATTAAACTATAAGAGGAGGATAAAAATGAAAATAGTGAGTTTAACAGATGAGGCTGAGTACTTTGGAGATGTAGAAAGACACGGGCTCTGGAAGCCAGAGTGTCCGTATTGTCCTAACGAAAGTGGCATTGAGGCAGAAGCAGATGCTTATTTCGTAGCTACCTGCAATAGTTGCGGTAAACAATTCAGAGTGGAGGGAATTTAATGACACAATTAGTAGACCATTGGTCTTATTCATCAATAGCGCAATACTTGAGATGTCCTTGGGCCTGGTACAAGACATATGTAGAGAAAGCACCTAGAGAAAGTAAAGATGTATTTAAAATAGGAACAGCACTGCATTATATGCTTGAATGCAACGCTATCGAGTTTGCCCGGACAGGAAAGAGGTTGAGTCAAGCAGATTCAGTGCTCAAATTTAAAGAAGAATGGGCGAAAAGTCATACACTACTGGTTCAATCGTATTTTCAAGCAGATAAATGGCTTGAACCTATGGGCGAAGACTTCATAGAGCATAAGTTTAAATTAGACTGCTTCGGAGTACCTCTTCACGGAGTTATTGATATTATAACTAAAGATGAGAGAGTAGTTGACTATAAAACATCGAAAAAACCGTATTATACGCATCAAGTAGAGGAGTCGCTTCAATTGTCTTTATACGCGGGCGTTTATTACAATTTATTTAATAAGTTGCCTAAGAAAGTAGGGTATCAGGTTATTATAAAAGATTATAGCGGTGTTCAAAATCTGTGGGATACAAGGACACTTAAACAGATTGAAGAAGCTAAGCTACTAGTAAAAAAATGCGATGACGAAGTTAATAGTAAAGAAATATTTGAAAAGAAAAAAGGCAGGCTGTGCCCTTGGTGTGTCTATGAAGGGGTATGTAATAATGAATCTAGATAAATATGTAAATGGAGAATATGATGCTCAGATAACGGAATTAATAAATGAAAAAGAAATAGATATGGTTGAGGGCATGCAGTGGATAAAACGATGCCAAGTGAGAGGTAACCGCACGGCAGAAGCTGTACACACTACTTTAAGCATGATGCAGGCTGTGTTTTTTACGAAAGACGAAGAGGTTC
>Ga0208904_1001001_pt1 | contig 20627 bp, 21 predicted proteins | sample AntAceMetag02UKB_FD_184774 | JGI IMG/M metagenome (GOLD analysis project Ga0208904, IMG submission 184774) | Saline lake microbial communities from Ace Lake, Antarctica - Antarctic Ace Lake Metagenome 02UKB (SPAdes) (version 2) | ecosystem: Environmental > Aquatic > Non-marine Saline and...
AAGAATATATGTCTTACCTGTTTGACGAGCACCCGTAAGAACCAGAGGTTTCCGTATTTTAGATGACTTCCATTTTAAAAGATTATTGTAAATATCCCGTTTCAGACTAGATAATATACCCTAAATAGGATGACAATGTAAGAATATGGTCGAAAAATGTGATGACTTACACATTTTTGGTTGATATTATGTGAGAGTATGGCATAATTCGGTGGAAAAGTAGTTGTAAGAAATAAAAATGAGGCATAAATTAATATTAAGAATTGTCCAAAAACTGTCAAAATTTTTAAGAAAACTTATAACTAGCTTTAAATAAAGAAATTACAACTGTGATGCCTGGGAGTCTCGTCGCAGTATTGGCTGCTCCTCGGTTTCTAGGCATCTAATTAATTGCGAGATTATTAAATAAAGGGAGACTAATTGTAGGGATTTTGATAGTATTAAGATGAAAATGAAGAAAAAAGAACCCAAAAATTATGCATATTGGAAAAGTGTTATAGAAGATCCGGATAAAGCTGCGGAATTTATGATACGGGGGAGTGATCGTCAAAAAAAAGAGATCAAGAAAGTGTTTAAATATATAGAAAACCAGAAAACATTAGATCAACCCGACCTTTTTAATCAGGGACGTAATTAGGGACGTCCCACTAGGGAGCGGTGACGTCCCTAATTTTATTTTAATTGTGGATTATACGTATTTATTATATTGGTCGGTAGCGGGCATATAATGATGGATGCAGTTTCTTCCGTTCTCTTTTGATTTGTAAAGCGCTAGATCGGAATTTTTAATGAACTGGTCGGCGCTAAAATCTTTCCATAATTCGTAGATGGATACACCAAGACTTATCGTGACTTTAAGAGTTTTGCCGTCAAATTGTATAGGAGTTTCTTCAGTAACTTTTCTTATGCGCTGCGCGGTTGTTATGGCAACATCTAAGATGTCTCCCGCATTAGCTTCAGGAGTTTCTTGTCTGCGTGTTCCCGTAAGGAGTACAGCGAATTCTTCTCCTCCGTACCTGGAAACCAGATCGTAATATCGGACATTTTCCCCTATTATGCGGGCAACAGTTGCCAGCACTTTATCTCCGGCAAGGTGGCCATGAGTATCGTTAAATTGTTTAAAATGGTCGATATCACACATTATTAAAGCGGCCGGACAGTCTTCTTTAAACCCTTTTTCTATGTTTTCCTGAACAAGTTCTTTGAAGAATTTTTGAGTATATAATCCGGTAGACGCATCTCTTTTGGATTTGTTTATTGCCAGACGTTTCTGGCTTTCGACAATTTTCTTTTGTTCCTTAAGAGAAGAAGCATGCTTCAGAAAAACAAAAATAGAGAGGAGAAGAAGTAAAATAATAGTAAAAGTTAGACGGACAATTGTCGTTACTCGCGTATACTCGTTGAATCTCTTTTCCATCTGCTTATTCATGTCATATACCAGAAGTTTCCCTTTTTGATTATTTCCGTATTTAACCGGAAAAACCTTCTCGGCTCTGATCATCTCGCTTTCATTAGTCTCGTATAATAGACTTTTCATCTTGCCAGACTTGGCCTCATAAACAAAGTCGAGAAGAAAGGTTGGATTTCTGTTGTGATCAGTAAGAAGAAGTTCGATCTCCTCTAGTGAGGAGCCAGCAGCTTTATCGGCAAATTTGTTGCAGATTGACGAGGAAACAAAAGAACCAATAACATGATATACGGGGTCACGAGGAGTAATCTGTTGATACATCATCTTGTTCTGATGGCTTATAAAGTAGTTAAAAAATACGGTACCCAAAAGGGACACCACAACCAAGAGAGTAACAGTCTTTTTCTTAAAAAGTAAAAATTTCATAAATAATATCCTTGATTTTTTGTTCTTTAAGTATACTTTAAACCCGAAAGAATGCAAATAATTGGGGACGGTGCTTAATTAATAAGGCAAAAAAAAGTAAGATAATTAGGCAGCGCCCCCAATTATTTTGATTACTCATAATTCGCTGAATTTTCTTGATTTCTTTTTGAACTGTTCTAGAATAGAGTACAAAGAAATATAATATTAATAATAATGTTGTATTAAAAAAGGAGGGTTCCATGAGAAAGGTTGTTTTGGCATTGGTTTTGGTTTTTGCTTTCACAAGTCAGGTGCATATTGGTAGCGCAGTCGCGGCTTCCGCTAAAGTGATAGACACGCAGGTGGAGGAAACTTTGAATATGTTTGAGGAAGTTAAAGAGGCGGACTCCTTAATAAAAAGTGCTAAAGGACTTCTTGTCTTCCCGAGCGTTGTTAAAGCAGGGATAGGATTGGGAGGAGAATACGGGGAAGGATCACTTCTGGTAGGAGGAGAAACAGAAGGTTATTACAATACCGCTTCGGCTTCTATAGGTTTTCAGCTTGGCATACAGAAAAAGTCTATCATAATCGCCTTTATGCAGCAGAATGCACTTGATAAATTTCTTAATAGTGACGGTTGGAAGGTAGGAGCTGACGCATCGGTAGCGGTTATTGCTGTTGGAGCGGAAGGGGCCATAGATACGCAGAGCACGAACCAGCCCGTAGTAGCTTTTGTTTTTGATCAGAAAGGCCTGATGTATAACCTTACGCTCGAAGGTACGAAGATCACGAAGCTTAATAAATAGGGATGAGAGATTAGAAGATAGAAGTTGGGAGTTAGAGGTTGGCCTCTAACTTCTATCTTCTTGCCTGACTAAAAATCACAAATTCCACAGAAAAGAAGAGGGGAGACATGACGGATACCAAAATACTTCTTAACGAGAGCGATATACCTAAAAAATGGTATAACCTTGCGGCGGATTTTGCTACACCAATGAGTCCTCCTGTCGGGCCGGACGGGAACCCCATAACTCCTGATATGCTTGCTGCGGTGTTTCCGATGAACCTTATCGAGCAGGAAGTTAGTACGGAGAGATGGATAGATATTCCAGAAGAGATCTTGGAAATATTGTACCGGTGGAGACCCGCACCTTTAAGAAGAGCCCACAATCTAGAAAAGCATTTAGATACTCCGGCTAAAATATATTACAAAGATGAAAGCGTAAGCCCCGCAGGTAGTCATAAGCCTAATACTGCCGTGGCTCAGGCATGGTATAACAAACAGTTCGGGATAGAGAATCTGACCACAGAGACAGGTGCGGGACAATGGGGCAGTGCGTTGTCATTTGCATGTAATGTCATAGGTCTTAATTGTAAAGTATACATGGTCCGTATAAGCTTTGATCAGAAACCACTCCGAAAGACCATGATGCGTATATGGAATGGAGTTTGTGTCCCCAGCCCGAGTGACCAGACAAATTTCGGACGAAAAATACTTAAAGAAATGCCGGATACGCCGGGCAGTCTCGGTATCGCCATCAGCGAAGCCGTGGAGGAAGCCGTAAGCGATAAGACCGGAAAAACGCGGTATGCGTTAGGAAGCGTGCTTAATCACGTGATGTTACATCAGTCTATAATAGGACTTGAAGCTAAAAAACAACTTAAGATCGCCGGGGAAGGAGCTCCTGACATAATTATAGGTTGTGCGGGTGGAGGGAGTAATTTCGCGGGGTTAGCGTTCCCGTTTATATGCGATAAAATAAATGGGGATAAGATCAAAGTTATCGCCGCTGAACCTACCGCATGTCCGACGCTTACAAAAGGACCATTCGCGTATGATTTTGGTGATATGGCATGCCAAACGCCTCTTCTTGCGATGTTCACTTTAGGGCATAATTTCGTTCCGCCTCCAATACATGCGGGAGGACTTAGGTATCACGGAATGGCACCGATGGTAAGTCATGCTGTTAAGGAAGAACTTGTCGAACCGCGATCATATGGTCAGGTAAAATGTTACCAGTCGGCGCTTTTATGGGCGCGTACAGAGGGTACGATATGCGCTCCCGAGACCAGTCACGCTATAGCTGCGGTTATAGAAGAAGCCGAGATAGCTAAAAAGGAAGGTAAGGAAAAAACTATAGTCTTTTGTTACAGCGGGCACGGGCTGATGGATCTTTTGGGTTATGAAAAATTCTTAAACAATGAACTCAAGGACTATCATCTCCCTCAGGAAGAGATGGATAGGTCATTAGCCTCAATAAAGGATTTACCAAAACCTTAAAAAGGCATGATATGAAAAAGAACGAAAGAACAGAAAAACGTATTACTCAAAAAGAAGATGGTCTGAAGAAGCTAAAAAAACAGCTTGTGAAGACAAAGGAAGAATACGAAAAGAACGAAGAAAATTACAGGTCTATTTTTGAGAGTGCTAACGATGCTATATTTATCCACGATATGAAAACAGGAGCAATACTGGATGCTAATAAGAAGGCATGTAAAATGTACGGATATGCGCTTTCTGAAATTAAAAAAGTATCAGTACAAGACATAAGTCAGGGGAGTCCACCTTACACTCAAAAAGAGGCTGCTGGTTACATCAGACGTGCCGTTAAAGAAGGATCGCAGATATTTGAATGGTACGGTAAGAACAAAAGAGGGAAGCTTATTTGGGTAGAAGTAAGTTTAAAAAAGACCGTAATAAACGGGAAAGATAGGGTAATAGCTATTGCGAGAGATATAACCGAACGAAAGCAAGCCGAAGAAAAACTTAAGAAAGCCCAGGAAGAGATAAAAAAATGGAACAGAGAATTAGAAAGAAGGATCAGGAAAAGGACCAACGAGCTTAAAAGATCACAGCATCAACTTATCCAAGCTGAAAAACTTTCCAGTCTCGGACAGTTAAGCGCAGGTGTCGCACACGAACTAAACAGTCCCCTGGCGGGACTGTTGACACTTCTGAGCACTTATAAAAAGAAAGCTACAGTAGGGTCAGATGAAGGTAATGAGATCGATGAGATGATACTCGCTTCAAAACATATGGCCAGGATAGTCAAAGATTTAAATATGTTTGCCAAAGACACTAAAGGAGAAATGACAGATATTAGTCTTAACGATGTTATCTCGTCAACATTGAGTTTTAGGGCATATCTTTTTTCGAATAGGGAACACACTATCAGGCTTATAAAAAAAATAGATAAAGATCTACTATGCATCAAAGGAAATCAGGGTCAGCTTCAACAGATTATTATAAATCTGATAACCAATGCATGTGATGCCATGCCTGATGGAGGGGATTTGACTATTAGGACTAGGAACTCAAAAGATAGATCCGGGGTTATTGTGGAGGTTGAGAATACGGGGGAAGGCATTATCAAGGAGAATTTGGATAAAATATTCGAACCTTTTTTTACGACGAAACAACAGGGGAAAGGAACCGGACTGGGGCTTACTATTTCACATGGAATAGTGAAAAAACATGGAGGCGAAATTGTTGCCAAAAGTCAAAAAGGTAAAGGAACAAAGTTCACTCTATGCTTCCCGGCTGTTGGGAAAGAGAAATTAGAGACTAGAAGGTAGAAGTCAGCGGGTATGACCGATCCTTCTTCGCTGTTCGAGGACCAAAAAGATGGTACAGCTTCGAAGAGACAAGTGTGGGGAAGCGTTTTTGTGTCATCCGACCGAACGCCTGCCTGCCGGCAGGCAGGAAGAGAGTGGAGGAATCTTTATAAGGACCTGCAAGATCCCTCGACTCGTTACACTCACTCGCTCGGGATGACATTTTTTAGACTTTTGACTTTAAACCGTTTACTGCTCACTGTTTACGGTTCACCAGTCACAGAATAGCAGTAGCCGAGGTTTAAACCCCGGCTACAATTCTGGTTGTCTGAATCACGAATCACGAGTCACCAGTCACGGAAAAGAATAGGAAAGGAAAAATTTGCCAGGCAGAAGAAAAAAAATAGCTTTAGAAGTAAAAACAGAACTTCCGGGGAACTTCGAATTAAATGATGATTTCAAAAAAGTTTTCATGTTTGCGGAAAGGACCCGGGAACCGGTTTTTGTAACAGGTAAAGCGGGTACCGGGAAATCTACATTCCTGCAGTATTTTAAGGAAAATACCAAAAAGAACATTATCGTCCTGGCCCCCACAGGAGTTGCCGCGATTAAAGCCAGAGGGCAGACCATTCATTCGTTTTTCAGATTTCCTCCCAGATTTATACATGATGAACACGTCAAGCGTCTACGTAAAAACGAGGTCTTCCAGAATCTAGATACTCTCATTATCGATGAAGCATCTATGATAAGAGCAGACCTTTTGGACGGGATAGATAGGTCTTTGCGCTTGAATCGAGACAGATATGACGAACCGTTCGGAGGCGTACAGCTGATATTAGTAGGCGACCTTTTTCAGCTTCCGCCGATTGTAGATAGAGATATGAAAGATATCATGGATCAAAGATATGATACCCCATATTTTTTCAGTGCTAATGTGATAAAAGAAACTGCATTAAATTGTTTTGAATTAACAAAAATATACCGCCAAAAAAGCAAACAGTTCATTCGGATGCTTAACAAGATCAGGGTAAAAGATTTTACTAAAGATGATCTGGCGAGTATTAATGAGCGATATATGGACGAAATAGAGGAACCGGAAGAAGGAGTTGTGACTCTTACCGCAACTAACGCAGAAGCCGGAAATATCAACAAGTATAAGCTTAATGGTATAGACGATGAGGAGTATGAGTATAAAGCTGATATCCATGGAAAGTTTGACAAAAGAGCATATCCGACTAATGAGATCATTCGCTTGAAAAGGGGAGCGCAGATAATACTAATAAAAAATGATCAACAAAAACGATGGGTTAACGGAACGCTTGGCGAAATATTTGCTCTTGATAAAGATTCGATCCATGTCAAAATAGCAGAAGAGATATATGAGCTAAAAAAAGAAAAATGGGAAAATATAGTTTACAAATATGATAAAAAAACCGACCGGATAGCCGAAAAAAGTAACGGTCATTTCGAACAATATCCACTGAAGCTAGCATGGGCGATAACTATACATAAGAGCCAGGGGCAGACTTTTGACAGAGTAAATATAGATGTTGGAAGAGGAGCTTTTGCGCACGGTCAGGTTTATGTAGCATTAAGCAGGTGCAGAGATCTTGAGGGAGTAACTCTTAACCGTCCCATTGCCGGAAGTGATATTATTTTTGACGACAGGGTGTATGATTTTATAGATAAGGTGTTATGAAGCTCAGTTTGATGACCGCTGACTTCTACCCTCTGACCTCTAAGTCAAAGCTAGTGCGAGTTTTTTCTGTTCAATATCGGGCATATTGATATAATACTAATAATAAACAGTGTTTAAATCAAAAAACGGTGAATCCTCATGAAAACTAACAAACAGCATTCAATAACTATAAAATTTATGTTGTGGTTTCTTTTTATTGCGTTAGTGCCTCTTACCATAGCAACGTATATAAGCTATGATTCTTCACGAAAGGTGCTAGAAGAAGAAGTTACCAACAGCCTTAAAGCCATCGCGAATAATAAAGCTAATCTTATAGAAGCCTTTCTGTCAGGAAAAGAAGAGAATGTTGCCAGACTTTCGTATATGAGTGACCTTGTCTCCGCAGTTGATGAGATGACTGCAGCGCTAAAAGGCGGGTCTGGATCCGAAACATATCTGACCGCGGAACAGAAATATCGGCCTTTCCTGGCATATTATCAGAGAGCCTATAAGTACGATGATATCGTGCTTGTCTCGTCTCAAGGAGAAGTTATTTTTTCTCTTGAAGAATGGCCGGGAACAAGATCTCTCTACGAAGTCGTACTCTACGACGATTCTCAGTTAGCGGAAGTGTTTATAAAAGTACAGGAATCGATGAAGCAGGAAACGTCTGATTTTGAGTATAATACGGCAAGCGGCGGCCCGGCGGCATTTATCGCGGAACCCGTAATGAAAGAAGCCGAGATGATAGGTGTGGTCATAGTACGTATGAGCAATGAAGGGCTCTTGGATTTTGTGAAAGATTATTCCGGATTAGGCATGACGGGCGAGACCATATTAGTTACTCAAAAAGGTGAAGATATTATTTTTACCACACCCTTGCGGTTCGATCCGGATGCTACTTTTAATAGAACAGTAAAAATGGGGGCGGATACGGCTGAAAGCGCCCAAAGAGCCGTTCAAGATGAAAAAGGGTCGGGCATTCTTCTGGACTATAGAGGAGAAGAAGTTCTTGCCATATGGAAAAAATTGGCTTTCTTTGATCTCGGCATGATAGTAAAAATGAACACACAGGAAGTTTTTTCCTCTGCCGTTAGATTACGGAAACTATTATTAGCAATAAGCATCGTTCTTCTTCTTGTTGTAGCTGTTATGGCTATAGTGATTGCCGGCTCGATCTCAAAACCAATAAAAGAACTTACCAAAACATCCAAGATCATTACCGCGGGAGATCTTTCTGCCAGGGCACAAGCTTACACTAATGACGAAGTCGGAGAACTTGCCCAGTCGTTTAATCAGATGACGGATAGCCTTGTTGAAGCAAAAAATAAAGTTGAAGAAGAACGCGTTAAAATAGAAGAGCAAGCAGGACTTCTAAAAAAAGCCAACCATGAACTCGATAGTTTTGTTTATACGGTAAGTCATGATCTGCGTGCGCCGCTTAGGGGCATAGGCGCATTCGCGTCTTTTCTTGAAGAAGATTATGGTGATAAACTCGATAAAGAAGCCGGAGATCATATAAAGGAAATAAATAAAGGCGTAAAAAGGATGAATGCTTTTATAAAAGACCTTCTAACCTTATCGCGTATATCGAGGATAAAGAACCCTTATGAGAATGTAGACATAAACGTTCTTATTCAAGAGGCCATAGAACGCATTAAGTATGATGTTGAGCAGAGTAAGGTCGATTTAAGGGTGCAGCCTAACATGCCAGAAGTATATTGCGACCGCATAAAAATAAACGAAGTTTTCCTGAATCTTATCAATAATGCTATCAAGTTCTCGTCTAAAAATAAGACATCTAAACCTAGGGTAGAAATAGGATTTAAGGATATCGGTGAAAGTTATGAATTTTGGGTAAAGGATAATGGCGTAGGGATAGATCCTAAGGATCACGATAAAGTGTTTGGGCTATTTAAGAGAATACAGACAGAAGAAGAGTTTGAGGGGACGGGTGCCGGACTAAATATAGTACAGAAAATTATGGAAGATCACAAAGGAAAGATCTGGGTAGATTCAGAAGTTGGGAAAGGCGCGGCGTTCCTCTTTACAATACCCAAGGATTTAAATAGGAGGCAAAATGCCTAACGAGAAGGTACTAGTTATAGATGACAGCGATCAGGATAGAAAGATAATAGTCAGGTTTATTAAGAAAGAAGGATACGAGAATATTGTTATAGCAATTAACGGAGAAGAAGGCGTGAAGCTCGCCGAGCAAGAGGAACCCGATATCATAATCTTGGATACAGTATTGCCCGACACCGTTGGCTTTGAAGTCTGCGAGAGAATAAGAATGCTAAAGGATATCAAGGCCCCTAAGATAGTTATGCAAACCGGAAGCATAGATGATGTTGATGCCCTGCGCGCAAAAGAAGTCGGAGTAGATGAATATTGCGTTAAGACAATAGATTGCGGTCCTCTTATAGAAGCGATAAAAAGAATGACGAGCTAGTTTCTGGAAATTGAGATAATGCACCATTCAAACAACAGAGGGAGAAATAAGTGCCGGATAAAACTAACATACTTATAATTGGAGGCGGGGAAAAAGGTGCGGCCTTAATTAAGTTACTTTGCAGTAATGAGAACATTGTCATTAAGGGTGTAGTTGACCCGGATGCTTCTGCGCCGGGAATTAAGCTCGCAAAAGAAAATGGAATACCTGTATTCACTGACTATACAGGATTACTTGAAGATGAAACTATAAACAAAGTAATTAATGCTTCGGAATCCGATCAGGTGCGCAAAGATATAGCGAATATTAAACGCACTAATATAGAGATACTAGGAAAGCACAGTATAAATCTTATGATGGGTCTTGCTAATGAAAGGATAAAAGCCGAACAAGAGTTAGAAATTGCAAAAAAAGAACTTGAACTACAAAGTTGGGGCATGAAAAAAACCAACGAAGGCATCAAAACATTGTATCGCGAGCTCGAAGGCAAAACCGAAGAACTTAAACGATTAGACCAGCTTAAATCAGATTTCATATCAACAGTATCTCACGAACTTAGGACGCCTCTTACTATCATCCGCGAAGCTGTAGCGCAGGTTTTAGACGGGATATTAGGGGATACTACGAATGAACAGCGTGAGGTTCTTTCAGTAGGTTTAGAGGATATTGACAGACTTGCGCGCATAATAAACGATCTTTTGGATATATCCAAGATAGAACGCGGGAAATTAGAAATAAAGCGTGAGAGAACAAATATAGCAGAGTTGATAAAAACTCTGCACACTTCGTTTCTGCCAAAAGCTCGCAATAGAGGTATCGAAATAGGAATAATATGTTCAAGTAAGGATATAGTCGTCTATGCCGAGAAAGATCAGCTTATACAGGTTTTTAATAATCTGATAGGAAACGCTCTAAAATTTACCGACAAGGGAAGTATAACCATATCTGCCGTAGATAAGGGTGACGTGGTAGAGTGTTCCGTTGCGGATACGGGAAGAGGTTTAAAAGAAGAGGATGCCTCAAAACTGTTTTCTAAATTCCAGCAATTTGGGCGAGGAGCCGGACCCGGAGAAAAAGGTACCGGGCTCGGATTAGCCATATCTAAAGGGATAGTAGAGCTTTACAAGGGTAAGATTCATGCTGAAAGCCAACTGGGAAAAGGAACAAAATTTATTTTTACTATACCCAAATTTACTCCTTTAGAACTGGTTAATGAAGAGCTAGATAGGGGCATCACAGAATTCAAGGAACAGGAGATGCCTTTTTCGACAGCAGTACTAGAGATAGAGAATGTCGATAAGGTAGAACAAAAAATAGGGAAAGAAGTTGTATCGGAGATCCTCGACACCTTTGAATCCTTAGGGATGAACACATTAAGTTATATGCGCAGTTTTGTTATACGCGACGGGAATGTTATGCGTATAGTTCTGCCTTCTACCGGCAAGGATAGCTTAGCGCAGATAATAGAGCACTTACAAAAAGCCCACTGTGATTTTTTAGAAGAAAAAGGAAAACGCGAAGACATTAAGCTTTTATTCACAACCGCAACATACCCGGAAGACAGAGAGCAGATAGAAGACTTTTTAGGGAAATAGGGGGGAATTAGATTCCAAACAGTAGCCGGGGTTTAAACCCCGGCTACCAATTTGTCATCCCGAGTGAGAGTAGCGAATCGAGGGATCTTTATAAAAAGAAAGGATCGGAAATGAAGAGATACATTATCTTATCAATTCTTATTGTATGTGTATTTATGTTAACGAATAGGCCAGGTTTTTGTCCCGCCCAGGAGAAACCGCCACAAGAAGACGTAATAATAGCTCAGGTGGGAGATACAACAATACATTTTTCAGAAATAATAAAAGTTGCTGATAAACTTAACCGGTTTCTTAAAGAAAATTTCTATAACAGCGAAACATGGCGCATGAATTTTATAAAACAATATATTGTTCAGACCGCGCTTGCAAAAAGAGCAATAGAAGAAGGGCTGGATAAGGACAAAAAAATAGTTTTTGAGCTGGACAACGTCAAAAACAGCATATTAGCCGATAAAATACTAGAGAAAAAGGTCTCAGAGATAGCTCTGACCGAACAGGATTTTAAGGATCATTACGATACGAATAAAGAGAAATATACGACAAAAAAGCGTGTTAAAATAGATTACGCGGGTTTTGATTCCAGGAAAAAAGCTAAGAGAGCTATTGCTAAACTTAATAACGGAAAAGGCTTAGAAGAAATAACGCAAAAAGACGATGGTGTGGACAAAAAAGAAACATGGATAACTGAAGATTCACCCGGAATGAACCCCGAAATAGACGGTATTTTAGACTCCTCCGCAGAGATCGACATAGTAGCTCAGGAAGTAGGCACTATAAGTGATATCAGAGAGAAAGACGGCAAATTTTACGTTATCATAGTAAGAGAAAAAGAACCCGCACGATTACGTCCATATGATGAGGTCGAACGACAAGTCATCTCGGAAAAGCAGCGAATAGAAAAAGAAAAGAGCATCAATGCCTTTATCAGTGAGACTTTCGACAAAGTAGGAATAAAAATATACGAAGAGAACATGACCCTAAACGATCAATCCCGGAAAAACCACCCGATAAATAAAATAAGAAGCTAAATTGAGGACGCCTATTTGTAAAAAAATAAAAAGTGATATTACAGCATATGCGGGCTCCCGGTTACTAGAGGTTAGCTGTATAGAGGAGAGCTGATCCTATCCCTTATTTTACTTTCGTGAAATGCACTAAACGGGACACTGTCCGCGCATCCACCTAGATTAACTTGATTGTGATGACTAAATATGGTATAATTCAGTCATGATGTTGACTGAATTATTGGTAACAAGGTAGGTTTATTATGTACATTCCTCAGGCTCAATTGGATAACCTTCATAGATTATTAACACCCAAGAAAGCTGTCATAATTTATGGGCCAAGAAGGTGCGGAAAAACCACTTTATTGGAGCATTTTAGACAGGAGATAAAAGAAGATTGTTTATTTGTGACAGGTGAGGATATAAATGTCCATGATTATTTAAGTAGTCAATCAGTTGAAAAATTGAAAAGTTTTGTGGGAAAAAGAAAAATAATAATTATTGATGAAGCCCAAAAAATAAAAAATATAGGACTGAATTTAAAACTTATTTTAGACCATGTTCCAAAAGTCAAAATAATAGCCAGCGGTTCATCCTCCTTTGATCTAGCTAGTCAGGTCGGAGAGCCTCTTACCGGCAGAAAATTTACCTTAAAAATGTTCCCGCTTGCGCAATTAGAACTTAAGCATATTGAAAATCAAGCAGAAAGCGCGGCTCATTTAGAGGAAAGGTTGATATATGGATCTTATCCGGAAGTTGTTTTAATGGAAGATAATACTTCCAGAAAAACTTATTTAAGAGAACTGGTGAGTTCGTATCTCTATAAGGATATACTTGAACTTGACGGGTTGCGTCATTCGGACAAATTAATACGGCTATTACAATTGCTTTCTTTTCAGATAGGGAAGGAAATTTCCTATGATGAGCTTGGGAGGCAACTGGGGATGAGCAAAAACACCGTGGATCGGTACTTGGATTTATTAGAAAAGGCATTTGTAGTATTTAAGTTATCAGGATTTAGCCGCAATTTAAGGAAAGAAGTGTCAAAAAATTCCAGATTCTTTTTTTACGATATAGGTGTAAGAAATGCTTTAGTAAACAATTTTAATCCGTTATCCTTACGTAATGACATTGGTATGCTGTGGGAAAATTATCTTATTATTGAACGATTTAAGAAGCAAGAATACTTGAACCAGCAAGCAAATAATTATTTTTGGAGAACATATGACCAAAAAGAAATCGATCTCATCGAAGAGCGCGATGGCAAATTATATGGGTATGAGATGAAATGGTCAGAGAAGAAAGTAAAAATTCAGAAAGAATGGTTAGATACATACAAGAATGCAGAATATAAGTTGGTAAATAAAAAGAACTATTTGGATTTTATTGCCTAGGTTGTGTTTATACATTACAGGCGCTCTATCTAATGGCTACTCTGCCCAGTTTGTCTTGGACCCATCAAAAACAGTGATTTATTCGCTATCTAATACTGCAGGTGCAAACAATACTTGCTTATGCGTAGAATATATGGTATATTCTTCGCATAATATGCGTAGAATATTGAGTGTTTTTTACGCATAAGAAAGAGATGAGGGGGATTATGATGAAATACATTCATCAGTTAAAAAATTGGCCAAAATTTACATGGGATCTTACGACGATCGCATCCCTGTCGGGAGCTGTGCGTAATAGACAAGGCCGGCTTATCGGACGCATGGAGGCGATGGGGTTTCCTGTACGTTCTGAAGCAGTGCTTAAAACGCTTACATTGGATATTGTCAAAAGTAGTGAGATCGAAGGTGAAATTCTAGATTCCGAAATGGTTCGTTCGTCTATTGCCCGTAAACTTGGGATGGATATTGGCGGACTTGTTTCCTCAGACCGTCATGTTGACGGTATTGTGGAAATGATATTGGATGCTACTTCAAATTTTGAGAAAATGCTTACAAAAGACAGGTTGTATGGTTGGCATGCGAGTTTGTTTCCTGGTGGCCGAAGTGGAATGCGAAAGATCAAGATTGGAGCATGGCGTGATGATAAGCTTGGGCCAATGACGGTTGTGTCAGGTCCTGTAGGACGTGAGCGCGTACATTTCCAAGCTCCGGCAGCTAAACGTCTTAATGGGGAGATGAGAGAGTTCTTAAAATGGTTTAATGCTTCGACTTCGTTGGATCCTGTAATCAAGGCGGGTATCGCGCATTTGTGGTTTGTTACACTTCATCCTTTTGATGACGGAAATGGACGCATTGCCCGGGCCATTGCGGATATGCAGCTTGCTCGCGCAGATGACAGCCGAGAGCGATTTTATAGTATGTCGGCTCAGATCCGTCAGGATAGAAATGCTTATTACGAGATTCTTGAAAAAACACAGAAAAATGTTCAAACCACAAAAGAGAGTATTGAGATCACGGCATGGCTTGAATGGTTTTTGATCTGTTTGGATCAGGCGCTGGATATGACAGAACGCATATTGTCCGGTGTGTTCAAAAGGTCTCAGTTTCGGGAATCTCATCCGTCCGGATTGATGAATAAAAGGCAGTGCCTTATGGTCAATAAACTGTTCGACGGATTCCAAGGAAAGCTTACTTCTTCCAAATGGGCGAAGATTACAAAATGTTCACATGACACGGCTCTCAGGGATATTCTTGATCTCATCCGACAAGGAGTTCTTGTTAAAGATCCTGCGGGGGGACGCAGTACGAGTTATTCGCTAAAGGACCGGTAAATGGTTCAGTTTTTAATAAAGATTTTTGTACTAAATTCGTGAATAACCTTGCATGCCTGCCATTTCCATTTGGAAATAGATGAATAGCTACCATAATCAAGGAATGATACCATCACATTATTTGCAATCCAAAGATTATCAGCGGTCACTGAAAGCATATGTTCAGGACTACTTGAAGGAAGAAGTTTTTGCGGAAGGGTTAACACGCAACATTTCCGCATTTTCACGATTTTTTGAAGCATTCGGTTATTCACATGGTGAACTCACTAATTATTCGAATATTGCCGGAGATTGTGGAGTGGATGCAAAAACGGTTAAAGAATATTATCAAATATTGGTTGATACCTTGCTTGCAATACGAGTTGATCCTTTTAAAAAAAGACAGTCGCGCCAGGTTATTACCAAAGCTCCAAAATATTATTTTTTTGATGTAGGAATTGCCGGATGTATAACAAAACGTCATTTAGAAGAGGAAAGAGGGGAAGCATTTGGCAGAGCATTTGAGCATTTTTTGCTTATGGAAATGGTGGCATATAAATCATATTCTGAGAAGAATTTTGAAATAAATTTTTGGCGTACAAAATCAGGGCTTGAAATAGATTTTATTTTAGGCCAAGGAGAAGTTGCTATAGAAATAAAAGGAGCTAGCCGTGTAGGGAAAAAAGATTTCATTGGATTAAAAGCTTTTAGCGATGAGTTTTCTCCTAAAAAAAGTATTCTTGTTTGTAATGAAAAAGAAAAAAGGGTTCACGATAAAATAGAAATTATTCCTTGGAAGATTTTTTTGAAAGCTTTATGGGAAGGCAATATTCTCTAATCTGCACAATACGAAGTTTTATTAATCATGCCAGGCAATGCATCTAAAATTTATCAGCTGAAGGAACCAGTCCAAAGCCCCTGAAGAAACTCATCCCATGGGAGTATGTGGATACCATTTATTTGACGTGATCGTTTTTCCAAAGAAACAACCACATAATGTTTTATTTTGTTCTCTTCTTTAAGTGCCATCATTCCGCGTAAGTCTCTTAACGAAATATTTTTCTTTGCTTTTACCTCTATTGCTATAGTGTCATCAATTATAAAATCAACTTCATATCCGGATTTCGACCGCCAATAGGAAAGTTGTTTTAACCCGGTGTAATCTACAAATGTTTTAAGTTCATGTGCGAAATATGTTTCGAATGCATTTCCAAATTCAGGTGAGCCGTTTTTAAGGAGAGAGCGGTTCTGTAAATAACGAACAATTCCCACATCGAAAAAATAGAATTTAGAAGTTGAAATAGATTTTCTTTTTAATGATTTTTTCCATGCCGGAACATTAAATCCAATTAAAGTATCTCGCAAAATATGAAAATATTCCTGTACCGTGCTGCAGGGAACTTGCGCATCATTGGATATTTTGGAATAATTTAACATTAATCCGTTGCATAGGGCTGCAACTTCTAGAAACCGGCTAAAAGCAGAGACGTTTCGAGTTAATCCTTCCGCCGCTATTTCTTCTTTTAAATAATCGCCAGCATAGGCTTTGAGATCTTCTTCCGGTTCATCAGAGAAATAAATGGAAGGGATCAACCCATAATTCAACGCTTTTAATAAATCAAAGTGTTCTTTAAGTTCCCAGAAAATAAACGGATGCAGATGTTTTGATCTTGCCCTGCCACCAAGAAGATTTGTGCCCCCCTGTCTCAACTTTCTTGCGCTGGATCCCGTCAGAAGGAAATGAATATCATATTTTTCAATAAGCCGATGGACTTCGTTGAGAAGAGAAGGAATTTTTTGAATTTCATCAATAATAATGATCTTTTCATTTGGTTTTAGCTCTTCTTCAAGCCTTTTAGGATTGCGGCTTAATGTTAGATATACTTCGCTGTCCAGGAGATCATAGACACGGTACTTACTAAGGTTTTTATTGATAAGCCACGATTTTCCGGTTTGTCTTGGTCCCATCAAAAACAGTGATTTATTTTTTAATGAACGGTTTAGGTCTAGATATCTTGATATATACATATTACTATCCTCCTATTTGACATGTATTCCGTTAATTATCATAACATATAACGGTTGACATGTCAAATATAGTAAGAAAAATAAGCTTAGCGACATCTTTTTATCAATATGCGTCATATTACTCAGAAGTATACCATGTAACCCTGAAGTGTTAAAGTCACGGTATCCGCGATGAAGGGCTTCTTGAATCAGCTGTTTTTAGGCCACGAGGTATAGTTTTCGGGCAAGAAGCTTATCCTGATTTTTTCGAAAAGTGTGCGGTTTTAGGATATGCACTAATTCAGAATCATCCTTTTGTAGACGGGAACAAACGGACAGGGTTTGCCGCGATGCATCTTATGCTGCTCATGAATGGGTATGATCTAACTTCGTCTACAAAAATGGAAGTTGAAATGACGGAAAAAGTCGCGTCCGGGAAAATGAAAGAAACAGAAATAGCTATTTGGCTTGAAAATAACTTTAAGAACGTGCGAACTTGAGTAATGGTAAGTAATTGCCATCATCGGCTGCATGCAGCGCTTCTATATATCTTTTTCTGCAATCTCCAGCTTGCGATAAGTCAGTAAGACCCCAGCTAAACTCATCTTCATTTAGAATTTGTTTTTGAATAAGATCGGTCATCATTCTGGCATGTCTTCCGTTTCCATTTGCAAAGGGATGAATAGAGACCAAGCGATGATGAAATCGTACGGCCATTTCGTTATTGTTATACGTTTTATGTTCAAGCCAGACGGAAAAGTCCTCAAAAAGTTTTTGTAATTCAAGGGAGATTTGCCAACCGGGAACTCCTATATTTTTAAGAGAAGTTCTGAATTGACCGGCCCATTTCCAAACATCACCAAACATATTTTTATGCAGCTTAAGAGTAAAACTTATGGTAAGGATATCGTTATGCTTACGTCGCCCGCACCATTCTTCAGCCCTGGTAATATTTTCTTGTTCCCACCTATTAAGTTCTTCACGCGTAGTTATATGCGTAGGAATAAGGCCTTCCTGCTCATTTGGATCAAGAGGAGTAGCACCTTCCGGGTATATTGGTTTCATTTTTTTAATCCCAAAGTGATTTTGGTAAATTATCGAGCAACTCATTTATTGCGTCGTAATACAATTTTTTTTCTTCATCTTTAGATATTTGCTGTTGTTCTAGGAGCATTGTATGTGATGTTTTTTCTATTCTTTTCCTTGCAAGGCTTTCGGCCTGTTTCTTAATGGTATCCTTCAAGCTAGTGAGGGGAATAAAACCATATACAAAGACACAATTCAATGCTTGAGCGGCATTTTTCATTGTTCTGATCGTTGCGGCTCCATTAATTTCATTTTGTTCCAGAAGGGTTACGCTGCTCCGATCACTTAAATTCAAACGTTGCGCAAGTTGTCTACCGCTCATATTTAGCGCGTTCCTAATAGCTCTGATCCACCCCTTTTGCGGAACACTTACAGATCTCAAGATGCCGAATTGTTTCAGTGTATTGTCCAGCTGCTCTATAACTAATTTTTGATTTTGTTTCCTCATGGCGAACTCCTTTTGTTGCTATATAGATAAACAAATATTGACATATTGTTTAATCATGCATCAACAACAACTATAAAAATGTTTAAACATAACTCAACATATCATACTGTTCTAATATACACTTCTTTTTTCGCTTTGTCAAAGCGTGTTGCATAGAAAAAGTAAAAATAAATTGGGGACGTACCCCTTTTGTATATAAATAAAAAGGAAGCTTTTTATATTCGAGGTCTGCCTATAGGTTTGTATTCAAGAGAGCGATTAAAAATCTTTTCCAAGTTAGCAACAAAAGAATCTTTTCCCAGAGGTCTTCCTGACAATACATATTTATTAATCTTTGCTATAGAAGTATCCGATACGCCTTCCTCTAAGTATTTAAGCCAATTAGAGATACCTAAAATTTGTTCTTGAGGAAATAATGAAATAAGGCCATTTTTGATCCCCAAATGTTCACTTGCGCTGGACCACTGCCACCCTTTGAGGCATATCTACATATCCTGCCTTTACAGGATTAAGTTCAATGTATTTTGTTACAGCATATGCATATTTTCATCTTATACCAATTAGGCGGAGAATAGGGAACTCTAAGTAAAGAGGGTGAGTATAAAGATTAATAAAAAAGTTGCTTTTTTTGTTATCATATGATAACATTTAAGCAGGCATAATACTAATATCGAACAGCTATTGAGGGGAAATTAATTGAAGATTGCAACTCCACAGGAAATAAACAACTTTTTACACGTATTCAAATTTTATGCTGATTGTCCTGGATGTTTTCACTTAGTAGACAGGAAAGATTTAAAAAATATAGCTACAACTGGTTTAACTTTTGCACAAGCGAGAGAAGTCATATTGCAGCTTACGTACATAGATTACATAAAAGGACCAGTGGTTGACATGTTTTATAAGGACTATAACGTTTGGGAATTTGGGCAAGAACTTGAGGACATAGGAATATATATAAAATTAAGCGATAATTTTGATCATAAGATGGCAAAATGCATCTCGTTTCATATAGCAAAACATTCTATGACATATCCGTACAATAAAAAGAGGGGGAAGTGATATGGAGGGATATTGTCCTAAGTGTAATATGATGGTAGATTATAGCGTGAAGGCAAAAAAAGAGACCTTTCCTGTTAAAGGAGAAGATGTTGAAGTGATATCTCAGGTAGCTTTTTGCGGTTCATGCAATGATGAAATCTTTAATGAAAAATTAGATGCAAATAATCTTGATCTTGCCTATAACGAATATAGGAAAAAACACAAACTTCTTCTACCTGATGAAATAACGAAAATACGAGAGAAATATTCTTTGAGCCAACGCGCTTTAGGGCGATTGCTTGAATGGGGAGAAATTACTGTTAATAGGTATGAAAATGGTGCAATGCAAGATACGGTTCATAATGAAGTTTTGCTATTCATTGCAGAACCTATGAATATGAGAACAATATTCGAAAGAAATAAACATTTGTTAAGTGAAAGAGTATCGGATTCACTCAGGAATAAAATCGAACAGTTAGTAAGAGGTGAAATGCCCCAAAATCATCTTATATTTGTCTCAAATTTAGTAGCAGTCAATAGTAAAGTAGATATTTTTTCAGGGTTTAAGAGGTTTGATTTAGAAAAAATGATTAATTTAATATTGTACATTGCAGAAAAAAATAAAGGGGTTTTCACAACAAAATTAAATAAATTATTGTGGTATGCTGATTTTATACATTTTAGAGTGTATTCAACTTCGATAACGGGAAGTGTTTACAAGCATTTACCCCTAGGACCCGTGCCAAATGATTATAAATGGATAATTGCTGCAGCAGAGAAAGAGGGGCTTGAAGAAGAAGAAATTGATTACCCTTCAGGGAAGGGCGGAACGATGTATAGCACATCTGTACATATTGAAGATTCTAATTTTAATGAAGAAGAGTTAAAGATTATTGATTTCACAGTAGATTATTTTAAAAATTACAATTCTGGAGAAATTAAGGATAAATCACATAATGAAAAAGGTTACAAAGAGACTCAAAAAGGGGAGTCTATTTCATACAAATATGCGGAAAAATTATCTGTAGCTTTTGAAGAATAACCCGTGTGCCCAAAGTGTGCGTGTGTCACGAAGCTACAGAGAAGATGAGGGAAGGCCCCTCGAAGTCGTCATACAGGTGATGATCTCAAACCGCCTTAAGCTGCATTGGTAAAGAGCCTTTGTAGTGAGCGTTAAGGTAAAAGGCGTAAATAAATACGTCAGGTAGGTATCAAGGAGACGAACGCGAGTGAACCGCTGAGCA